>Ga0193741_1000163_pt1 | contig 18004 bp, 13 predicted proteins | sample L2s2metaG_FD_143059 | JGI IMG/M metagenome (GOLD analysis project Ga0193741, IMG submission 143059) | Soil microbial communities from a riparian zone of the East river system, Colorado, United States - L2s2 | ecosystem: Environmental > Terrestrial > Soil > Riparian zone | place: USA: East River...
GCCGTTGACATTCGGCGCGTCGATCGCGGGGACACGGAACTTGGTGTTCGCCGGCTGTGGCTTCTCGGTGCGGCGCCACGCGACGTGCACGTGCGATGCGCCGCCGTCGCCCTTGAGATCCTCGGCGAGGCGCTTGAGGAGATACAGCTCTTCATGCGACGCGTGCGCCGATGCGAGCAGGCGCACGGACGCGGGATTCTTGCGGCCCGCGGCATTCAGGAGATCGCGCACGCGCATCAGCGCGTCCTTCCAGGTCACGACCTGCTGCACGCCGGTCTTGGTGTTGATCAGCGGCTTCTTGAGGCGCTGCTCGCCCTCGACCCACAGGTACTGGAAGCGGCCGATGTCGCACATCCAGAAATCGTTGACCTGCGGGTTGTAGCGCGGGGTCACGCGCGCCAGGCGCGCGCCCTTCGCCCATTCGGGCTTGGCCTTGAGCCACGCGGTCGTGCTGCAGCCCTTCGCGCACAGCGTGCACGTAGTGTCGACGGCGTGCGGGTTGTCCCACGGGCGCGAGCGGAATCGATACTGCTTCGTCGTGATCGCGCCGACCGGGCAGACGTCCATCAGGTTGCCCGAGAGGATCGAGTGCACGCCCTCCTCGTTGAACGTCGCGATCTCGCTGCCGTTGCCGCGGTTGACCGTGCCGATCTGCGCGTCGCCGTCGACTTCCGCCATGAAGCGGCTGCAGCGCGTGCAGAGGATGCAGCGGTTGCGGTTCAACATCAGCGTCGGGCCGAAGTCGACGTCGGCCTTGACGCCCTCGCCGTCGAAGGTGCGGCGCGGGAAGTCCATGCGGCTTTCGTCGTTGCCGAACGCGTACGAGAAATCCTGCAGCGGGCACTCGCCGCCCTTGTCGCACACCGGGCAGTCGAGCGGGTGATTGATCAGGAGGAATTCGAACACGCCCTTGCGGCCCTCGACGGCTTCGGGGTCCTGCGTGTGCACGATCATGCCTTCGGCCACCGGCGTCGAGCACGACGTCTGCAGCTTCGCCATCTTCTCGATCTTCACCAGGCAGACGCGGCACGACGCGTCGATGCCGAGACCGGGGTGGTAGCAGTAATAGGGGACCTGGATGCCGGCTTCGATAGCCGCTTTCAGAACGGCAGTGCCTTTCGGCACGGACAGCTGCCGGCCATCGATGGTCAGCGTGACTAAATCCATAAGAAGAGAATTGTACCTTACAGGCAGGTCTTAGGGTCTTAGGGTCCGAGGGTCTTAGGGCTGTCGACGCTCAATCACTGCGAGAGCAGCACCGTCCGGGTTAGCTTCAACAGACCTCAGATTACCCGTTAGCGGCACCTGCGCCACATTCGTTGCTTCGTTCACGATCACGACAAACTCAGAGGTCTTGCCGTCTGTGTAAGTGACCGCGACCGTTACGGGCACGTCGTAGATCTCGCCGATCTGCTCGAAACGAACGATCAACTCGGATCCTTCCACGGCTGTGCTGTAGCGCAGGCGCGGGATGCCGTTGTCGTAGATCCAGCGCTCGAAGAAGCGCGTCAGGTCGCGGCCGCTGGCGCTTTGCATCGCCAGGCGCAGATCGTCGGTGCCCGCCTTCTTGAACCTGTTGAACGCGTAGAACTGCTTCAGGCCCGAGAAGAAGGCTTCGTCGCCGATCAATCGACGCAGCATGTGCAGCACCCCGGCGCCCTTGTTGTAGACCAGCGCGCGGAAAACGCGGCTCTCGCCCTTGATGTGCCCGAGGCGATAGCCGAGATAGACCGGGCCCTGATCGGAATCATCGATCGCCCACTTGCGGAACTGCCGCAGCACATCGCGGAACGCGCCTTCACCGCGCCGCTCCTTCGCATAGAGCGCGGCGAAGTACTGCGCGAAGCCTTCGCTCAGCCACTGCTCGTGATAGTTCTTCCAGCCGACGCCCTGGCCGAACCATTGATGCGCGAGCTCGTGGGCCATGAAGAATTCGGGAAAGCCCTGGAACGACGCGGGATCGTTGCGGTAGTTGACCTGCTGCACCGGCGGCGGGTTGTTGAGCATCGCGAAGTACCCGGGCGCGTGGCCGCCCGGCACATCGTCTTCAACCATGGCGATCGTGAGCTGGTCGTACGGGACATCGCCGGTCAGTCCGGAGTAGAGACGCAGAATGTCCGCCGCGGTCCCGATCGCATCGCGGGCCCGTGATTCCTGCCGGCGATTGGCAACGACGGCGAGCCGCACCGTGTTGCGGGCGCCAACCGGCGGAATCGCGATGGTCGCGTTGATGCGATTGATCTGCTGCTGCAGCGTCGACGTGCCGCGCATGTCCGGCGGCGCGATCTTCGCGGGCGCGATGTTGAGCGCGACGGTGGCGGCGTCGACGTGCATCATGCGGCTGATCATGACGCCGAGGTAACGGACCGGTTGCGGCGCCGCGAAGGAATAGGTGGCGCGGGGGATGACGCGCGTCGAGTTCTCGATCGGCGCGGCGAGCGCGGCGGTCGGCGATCCCTCTTCGAGAATTCCCGACGCGACTACGACGTATTCCATCGGCACGGTCAGACGAATGCGCGCCGTCGCGTAATCGCTCACCTGGTTCTGCGGATACCAGTAGTTGCGATTGCTGAAGAGCCACTTCGGCTCCGGCGCCACCAACGGCACGTCGTCTGGTTGACTGCTTCGTTGCGCGAGCGCGGGCGAGTCAGCCGACTCGCCTTCGCCAAGAAACACTGACTCATCTTGAATGCTCTGCCTCGCCAGGCGGCCCGAGTAGGTCACCGTCAGCGTCAGCGGGAAGTCGCGCGCGACCGGCGAGGGCAGGTTGACGAGCAGGCTGTTCTGGTTGCGCACGCGCAGGAACAGCAGCCGGCCGAACTCGTCGCTCACGACGGACGACACGTTCAGGCTCTCGGCGAAGCGCAGCGTGAGCACGCCGAGCGCGTGCGACTTGATGCGGAGGTTGATCCGCGTCCGGCCTTCCATCCACTCGCGCTCGGGAGTGAACGACGCGTCGATGTCGTAATCGAGCACGTCGTAGTCGACGTTGTCGTCTTCGTTGAAGAAGCGGCCGCGGCTCTGCAGCTTCTGCACCGAGGCGTAAGCGCAGATGTTGCGCTTGCTTCGCCGCTGGAACATCGTCACGTCTTCGGCTTCGCCGCTCGATCGCGCGAATGTCAGGTCGTCGAAGCGGCGCGTCTTGACCTCGGCGACGAAGTCGCCGGGCTGCGGCAGCAGCGACCAGACATCGCGGCTGAGATCGCTGAGATCGAGATTGAACGACTTCGGCACGCCTTCGTCGAACACGTTCAGGCCGCGGCGGAAGGCGCGGCTATCGAGCGCCACCGGCTCGAGCATCGCGTTGGTGACGCGCTGCTCGAATTCAAAGGGATTGATCCGCACGAACGCGGTGGTGAAAGGTGTTTCGAGCGCCTCGCTGCCCGCGAACAACTTCAGCTGGCCCTTCTCTTCTTTCGGGCCAGGCTGGAACACCATCGTGCCGTCACCGATCAGCACGATCGCCGTCACGCCTTCCGGTGTTTCCGCGACGAACACATCGCCCGACGGCATCCGCAGTTCGAAGTCGACCGACTTGAGGATCAAGTTTTTCGCGGCGTACTGCTTCTCCGGCTGCAGCGAGAGGCGATGCAGTCCTTCGATCGACGCGAGACGATCTTCATTGAGGATGCGCCACGGCTGGCGGCCGATGTCCTCGCCGCGCGGACGGCGAATATCGAGACGCCACGTCGCGATGCGGCCGCGCGGGCCCGTCTCCATGAAGACCTCGACGACGAGCCGGAATCCTTCGCCGGGCAGCGCGCCCTGCAGCGCCTCTCGATCGCGCTCCTTGACGACGACGCGCGTGATGCCTTGGGGAACCATCGCCTCGAAGAACTCGAGCGCCTGGTCTCTGTCGGCGGTCGGCGAGAGCAGATCGATCCACTGCCCGCGTTCCATCGTCGAGATCGAGGTTTCGACGGCTTGTAGAAATGCCTGGATGGAGAGGTCTTCGTCGTCGAGCGCGCGCGAAGGTACTTGTCCCGCAAAGGCGGGCAAAGACAGCGCCACGAAGAGGGACAACAGGCTTACACGCATTGCAAACGATCGGAGTTATTAGACCCCGCTGGGACGAAAAGTTCTAGGCCAGTCGACTGAGGACAAGCACCGTCAGGTCATCCTGAAGCCGCTGATCCCGGCGATGACGCTCGACGGCGTCAAAAACGGCCTTTCCCAGCTCAGCGGCCGCGGTTTTTTGATACGCGCCCGCAAATAACGCCAGGGTCCGTTCGAGGCCGGCCTCGTCGAACGGCTGGCCATCCGGGCTTTCCGCTTCCGTCAAACCGTCGCTATACATCAGCAGCGCGTCGCCCGGATTCAGGTGCAGCTCGCCCGCTTCGTACGTGCTGCCGTCGAACATGCCGAGCGCGACGCCGCCGCTCATCAACCGCTCGATCGATCCATTTTGCCGGCGCAGCAGCGGTGGTGTCTGGCCGGCGTTGACGAACTCGAGACGGCCGGTGGACGGCGTGTAGGACCCCAGGAACAAGGTGATGAATCGCGACGCCGGCGCATGACGCGCGACCTGCACGTTCAGGCGCTGCACGAGCGCGGTGAGCGGCAATCCTTCGTCGACCAGCGTGCGGAGGATCGCGAGCAACAACGCCATCAGGAGCGCCGCGGGACTCGCCTTGCCGGCGACGTCGCCGAGCGCGACGATCACGGTGCCATCGAGCTGCGGCAGGATGTCGTAGAAGTCGCCGCCGACGGTGTTGGCGGGCTTGGTGAGTCCAAAGGCCTCGACGCCCGGGCCCGACCACGTGCCTTCGGGCAGCATCGCGTTCTGGATCTCGCGCGCGACTTCGAGATCGCGCTTGAGCGAGAGTCGATCGGCGACTTCGAGCAACACCAGCAGGTTCATCAACAGGAACCCGGTGAGCAGCGCGATGGTGCCGTCGGCGAAGAGCGGCGCCGGCACGCGAATGTTGAAGAAGACGAGCGCGACCGGAATCGGCACGCGCATCAGGCCGAATCCCGCGAAGAGCTGCAACAGGCCGATGACGGCGAAGGCCAGCGAGACGCCGTACATCAACCGGCGCGCGGGCGAGAGGCGCATCGTGAAGGCCAGGAAGAAGCCCTGGGCGTACTTGATCGCCTTCTGGTGCCACGGCAGGCCTTCGAGCTCGGCGGTATTGATGCCGCGAGCGAAAAACCGGTACGCCTCCGGCGTCTCGCGCGTGAACAGCTTCCCCAACTCCTCGGAGGTGAGGTCATGCGTGTAGCGCGAGATGAACTGCCTAGGCATACAACTACTGTTGTTACGCTCTTAGATAACGCCCAGTTCCCGGCCGACCGTTCCGAGGGTGTCGAGAGCGTACTGCAGGTCGTCCTTGGTGTGGGTCGCGGAAACGATCGTCCTCAGCCGCGCCTTGTCGCGGGCGACCGTGGGGAACCCGATGCTCTGGGCAAAGACGCCGCGGTCGAACAGCGTGTCCGACATCTTCGCCGCGGTTGCGGCCTCGCCGACGATCACCGGCGTGATCGGGCTTTCGCTCATGCCGGTGTTGAAGCCGAGCGAATCGAGGCCGGCCTTGAAGAAGCGCGTGTTGTCCCACAACTTCTCGATCCACTGCGGCTCGGTCTCGAGGATGTCGAGCGCGGCGAGGCACGCGGCGGTCACCGCGGGTGGATGCGAGGTCGAGAACAGGAACGGCCGGGCGCGGTGGTAGAGGAACTCGATCAGGTTTTTCGATCCCGCCACGTAGCCGCCGAGGACGCCGATCGCTTTCGAGAGCGTGCCGACCTGGATGTCGACACGGCCATGGCAGCCGAAATGATCGACGGTGCCGCTGCCGTTCTTGCCGAACACGCCGCTCGCGTGCGCATCGTCCACCATCATGATCGCGCCGAACTCTTCGGCGAGCACCGAGAGCTCGGGCACGCGTCCGAGGTCGCCGTCCATCGAGAAGACGCCGTCGGTGATCAGGATCTTCTTCTGCGCCTTGGGGAGCTCCAGCATGATCTTCCGCGCGGCATCGACGTCCTTGTGCGGGAAGACCTTGATCGGCGCCTTGCTCAGGCGGCAGCCGTCGATGATGCTCGCGTGATTCAACTCGTCCGAGATGATCACATCGTCCTTGGTCAGCACCGCCGCGACGGTTCCGGCATTCGCCGAGAAGCCGCTCTGAAAGACGACGACGGATTCGACGTGCTTGAATGTGGCGAGCCGGCGCTCGAGCTCCATGTGCATTTCCATGGTTCCCGAAATGGTGCGCACCGCGCCCGAGCCGACGCCGAACTTCTCAACCGCGTCGAGCGCCGCCTTTTTCAACTTCGGATGCGTCGTCAGGCCGAGGTAATTGTTCGACGACAGGTTGACGACGGACTTGTGATCGTAGGTCGTGTGGGATTCGGGCTTGCCTTCGAGGACGCGCAGCTTGCGATACAGGCCCTGCTGCTTCAGCGCTTCGAGCTCGGTGCCTAAGAATGCCAGCGGATCGGATTTCATAACTTTAGAAGGATATCGCCATCAGGGAAGCGCTCGATCTCGGTCGCGCCGTGCGCCTTCAGCCAATTCTCAACCGTATCAGCATCCGCGACGTTCGCGAACGCGTTTCGATGCACGACGACATGGGTTGTGCCGGAGTCCTTGAGCGACGTCCACGCCCCCTCGGGATCGATCGCGATGCGCTGCATGCGCGCGACGCGCTCTTTGTATTTCGCGGGGAAGCTGCCGCTGTAGCCGTTGGTGATCGGTTTCCAATGCGTGGCCGCGTAATAGACGTAGCGGATCTCCCACCCGGCATCGCCGAACGGAAATTCCGTAATCGCCGTGCCGGCCGGCAATGCGCGGACCCGGGCGTAGACAGGCGGGACGCCTTCGCCAAGGCTTCGGCGGTCCAAGCGCCGGTAGGGATAGACGCGCGCGGGTGGAAGCGCTTCTCGCTGGACCCAGGTGCGGTTGATCTCTAACGGAACAGCGGCTCCCTCAACAAGGATGAGCGCGGACAACGGCAGAAGGCAAAAGGCAGAAGGCAGAACACGGAGCGTGGCGAACAGTCGTTGCGCGCCGAAGCCGGCAATGATGGCGAGGAACAGTCCGGCGATCATCGCGTAACGCGCGGGGACGCGGACGCCGTTGAAGCCGGGGACGTACTCGTAGAGTAATCCGTAGAGGCCGAAGCCCGAGACGTATCGCTCGCCGGCGTTCGGCTGCGGGCCGAGCGACAGCCACATCGCGAGGATGGTGAGCGTGAACGCGAGCGTGATCGGCGATCGCACGATGCGCGCGCCTTCGACGCGCGCGCGCGGTGAGATCGCGAGAAGGAGTGCGAGTGCGATCGCGAGCTGCATGATCAGGCGCTGAGGCGTTCGCGCGCGAATCCAGCCGAGCTCGAAGCCGCCAAAGAAAACAACGCTCAGAATGCCAATCAGTTGGGCAAACACAATTAGCAACAGTAAGGCTGTGATCCACTTAAATTCTTTTCTAAATGCGCTTCTTACCAGGCTCGCGACAGCTACGCTTGCGAGAAGCCAGGGGACAAAACCCAGGAAGGTCTCACCTTCGCCGTGCGGGTAGTAGCGCAAGACCTTTCCAAACAGTTTCAAACTCTCCGACGCGGTGAGGTACGACCAGACGTTGGCGGAGAACTGGACGATCTCGCCCAAGGGTCGTTCGATCCCGAAAACACGTTGGGCCTCTTGATACGGAAACAAGAAGGGGAGCGTGAGGAGCAGGGTGCCGACAGCGGCGGCGCTCAATCCAATCCAGATGCGGACGTTGCGGAGCGTGCCGAGCGTCCACATTCGGTGGAGCGCGAACAGCGGCACGAACGGCGCGAAATACAGGAGGTAATAGCCGCAGCTCCAGTTCTGCATCACGAGCGCGGCGGTTCCACCGACCAGCGCTCCCGACTTCGCTCGCCAGAACTCACGCGAGCTTCGTCGGGGCAGGCGCTTGTCTTCAGTCACGAATCGATTGATGCCGTAGAGCGCGAACGGCATCCACTGCGAGCTCATCACCTGCAAGTGCGGGATGGAGGCGATTCGATACGGGAGGAATCCGTAGACGAGGCCGGCGATGAACGCGGCCCGCTTGTCGCCGGTGAGATCGCGAACGAGCAGATACGTGCCGAACCCGGAGAGCGCGAATGTCGAAATGAAGAGCAGGTTGTAGCAGAGGATGATGTTGCCGGTCAGCCAGTAGATCGGAAGGATCTGCAGCACCTGCCCGAACAAATGCTCGGACAACGCGAGCGCGAGCGGATCGGGATGAAAGATGTTGGCGTTCCAGAAATCGGACCAGCCGATCGATCCGGTCAGCAGGCGGGGCACGTGCTCCGCGCCCCAGCCGAGGATCCACATGTTGAGCAGCGAGTCGCCGAGATCGCCGGGGACGTCGCTACCGAGGCCGAGGATGAGAGGCCACGTGAGAACGACGGCAAGAAGTGAGTAAAGGCCGAACGCCGCCAATCCGCCGGAAGGCGGACTCCACCTGTTCACGCAGGATCTTTCTCTGCCAGATACAACTCTTCGAAGAGGACTTGAATAATTGCTGCGGTCGGCACCGCGAGCAACGCGCCGACAAATCCGAGCAGTTCACTGCCAATGATCAGCGATGCGATGACCGTGACGGCACTCAAGCCGACCGTCTCGCCCATCACCTTCGGCACGAGCACGTTGTTTTCGATCAGCTGCAGGGCCCAGCAGAAGCCGGCGACGCCGAGCGCCAGGCCGGGCGACACCGTGAGCGCGACGAGCACCGCCGGAACGGCCGAGAGCAGCGGGCCGACCATCGGGATCATTTCGCCGACGCCGGCGATCACGGCGAGGACGAAGAAGTACGGCACGCCCATGAAAAAGTAGCCAAGTGCCGACATGGTGCCGATGATCAGGCCGAGCAGCATCTGGCCGCCCAGCCACGCGCTGATCTTCGCGGCGGCCAGCTCGCTGATCTTCGCGACGCGATGTCGATCGCGGCGCTGAAAGAGCCGCACGAACAGCCCGAACAGGCTTTGCGAGTCGACGAGCAGATAGAACGTCAGCAGCAGGATCGTGATGAGACCGAAGATGCCGCCGACAAATCCCCACAACGCCGCGATGACGACGGTGACCACGTCACCGCTTCCGGCGGGCGCCTGTTGCAGCAGCTCCTTGAACGATGCGTCCGGAGCCATCATTCCCCACGACGTCAGCCTCTGCTGCGCCATGTCCATGTATTGCGGGAGATGCGACCAGAATTCCTGCGACTGGCGGACCAGCGGCGGGATGACCGCTGCGGCAAGGCCGACGATCGCACCGATCACCGTCGCGTAGATCGCGAGGATCGCCATCGGACGGGGCAAGCGGCGCTTGCCGACCGCCCAGCTGCGGCGCTCGATGATGTGCACGAGCGGCGCGAGGCCCGTCGCAAACAGCGCGCTGACGTAGATCAGGAGCAGCGGCCCGCGGACGAGGTACAGCGTCCACAGCAAGACGAGCGTGGTCGCCGCCGCGATGCACGCGTAGCGGATGTGCCTACGAGGATCGGAACTCTGCGGTGAAGTTTGCGACATCGTCGTATATGGCGCCGAGCTCTTGCAGCGAGGCGAGGAAGACGATGCGGAAGAAGCCGTCTTCGAGGGTGGTGCCGAACCCCGATCCGTACACCGTCAGGACACCCTTCGATCGCAACAGGCCGAGCACGTAGTCGGTGTCCTTCTTGCCTGGCGGCAATTCAACCTTGGGCATCGCGTAGAACGCGCTCTTCGGCATCACGCACGACATGCCGGGGATCGCGTTCATGCGCCTGGTCGTCAGCTCGGCCCGCTCGCGCAGCGCCCGCCGGAATTCGATCTGGTGCGATCGATCGCCGGTCAGCGCCGCGGTCACGGCGTATTGCATCGGTCCGGGGCTGCACAGGCGGCCGTCGGCGAGTTTCTTGATCGCGGCCAGCGCGGGATCGAGCCGCGGCGTCGATCCCACGGCCATCCATCCGGCGCGCCATCCGGGCGCGAGGTAGGCCTTCGACAGGCTCGAGTAGGAAATGATCGGCGCGTCGTTGTCGAGGGCCGCCATCGACGGCACCGGACCGTCGTAGGAGAGATCGCCATAGACCTCGTCGGCGAGGATGACGAGGCCGTGCTTCTCCGCGATCTCGATCAGCGCCTTGCGCGTCGAGTCGGGATACACCGCGCCGGTGGGATTGTTCGGATCGATCACGACCAGCGCGCGCGTCTTCGGACTGATCATGCTCCGAAGGTGATCGAGATCCGGCTGCCAGTTGTTGGTGTGATCGGTGCGATAGAACGACGGCGTCGCGCCAATCTTCGCGAGCACCGCGGTGTAGAGCGGATACGTCGGCGACGGCACGAGCACTTCTTCGCCTTCGTCGACGATGCCCGTCAACGCGAGCTCGATGCCTTCCGAGGTGCCCGACGTGATCAACACGCGATCGGCGGAGACGTGGACGCCGCGCGACACGAAATCCGCCGCGGCGGCTTCGCGCGCGGACGCGATGCCCGGCGACGGCACGTAGCCGTTGTGGCCGTCGCGCATCGCCTTGATCACCGCTTCGATCAAATGCGGCGGCGTGAGGAATCCAAATTGATTGGGATCGCCGATGTTGAGATAGCGGACCTTCTTGCCGGCGGCTTCGACTTTTTTCGCTTCGGCGACGATGTTGCGAATGGCGTACGTGAATCGATCGACGCGCTGAGCGGTTCGAATGGCCGAGGCGGCTACCGACATCGCCCCCGATCTTATCCCCGACCAGGGTAGCGACTGGTGCTTCGCACCAACCATACCCAGACTATCTGGCGATCGGATGGTGCGAAGCACCAGTCGTACGCGTACGGTTGGTGCGAAGCACCACCTGCTACCCACACGGATGAGTTCGATTTGACCTCGATCGTCATGTAAGAGCTACACACTTACACGCCTGCCCAGGATGACCCACCTCGGCAATTTTTGGTTAAACCTTTTAAAATGAATGATTTATAAGTTTGGCACTGAACTTGGAATAGGACGGGCCATGCGGCGGATCCTCCTAGCCCTCGCGATACTCGTGACGCCACTTCAGGCGTCGGCGCAGGGGACCGCAGAGAACCAGCAGGCCACGTTCCGCTCCGGTGTCGATCTCGTCACCCTCAGCGCAACGGTCCGAGACGGAAAAGGGCGACTTGTGAAGGACCTGACGAAGAAGGATTTCGAAGTGATCGACCGCGGCGAGCGCCGCGTGATCAACGAATTCCGTTCCGAGCGGGCGCCCCTGAGCCTGGCGATTCTGTTCGACGTGAGCGGCAGCATGGATACCGCCGATCGCGCGACCGCCGCAAAGTTTGCGGCCCACCATCTGATTAATCAGCTGGATGCGGGCCGCGATGAGGCCGGGCTGTTTGCTTTTGACAGCCGGCTACGCGAGGTGGCCCCGTTTTCGGTCGATACGCGCGCCCTCAAGGGCGCGCTGGGGGAGGTCGATCCGTTCGGGGCCACCTCGTTACATGACGCGATCGCCGCAGCCGCGGAACGCGTCGCCACGCGACCCATGGCTCGACGCGCCGTGGTCGTGCTCACCGACGGCATCGATACCGCGAGCCGCATGACGCCGGCACAAGTGTCGGCGAAGGCGGCGGCCATCGACGTTCCTGTCTACATCATTGCCGTGGTTCTTCCCATCGACGATCCGGGCTCCGATCGCGCCACCCCAGGCTCACAGCGGCAGGCCCCCGCGTCGATTGGCACCATTGAGGACCTCGCACGATGGACGGGCGGAGCGCTGTATTACAGCAGCACGCCGGCGTCGGCTTACCAGGCCGCGCGATCAGTGATCGATGAACTGCGCCACTTGTATCTCATCGCGTTCGAGCCGGGCGCAGAGCCGGGGTGGCACCCCATCGAGATTCGGACTTCGCAGAAAGACTTCGTGGTTCGGACACGCGGCGGGTACGTCGCGGGTCCCAGTGCTCGTTAACTAGGTCTGTGTCGATCAGATCTTGTGATGTTTGGTGAGAGTGAAGGAGAGATCAATCATGCGTAGTTCCCTAATGACAGTCGGCGTGATCGTGACGGCGCTCAGCGTGGCGCCGGCGTGCGCGACCAAGAAGTTCGTGCGCACTTCGGTCGGTGAAGTGAACGACAAGGTGACCAGCCAGGGCAAGACGCTCGAAGAGACGCAGGAGCGTGTGCGCGTGGCCGAAGGCCGCATCACCGAGACCGACGCCAAGGCGGCGGCGGCGGGTGACTCGGCGAGCAGGGCCAACGCGGCGGCGGCCGAAGCGGCGAGCAAGGCCGTGGAAGTCGGACGCACCGCGGAATCGCGCGCGGTCGGCATCGAAGGCGAAATGCGCAAGCTGATCTTCGAGACCGTACTCAGCGAAGACCGCGGCCAGTTCAAGCTCGGTAAGGCGATGTTGCCCGAGGACGCGGCCGGCGCGCTCGACAACATGGTCAGCCAGTTGAAGGCCGACAAGAAGAACGTGTGGGTCGAGATCGAAGGCCACACCGACAGCACCGGCGACAAAATGCTGAACGAGAGGCTCGGTCTCGAGCGCGCCGAAGCCGTGAAGCGGTATCTCTACGAGCATCACCAGATCCCGCTGCACAAGATCAACGTGATCAGCTACGGCGAAGAGAAGCCGGTCGCGCCGAACAACACCAGGGACGGCCGCGCGCAGAACCGCCGCGTCGTGATCAAGGTGCTGGCGTAAGAGAAGTAGCTAGTAGCTAGTAGCTAGTAGCTAGAATCTAGAAGGGCGGCACTTTGGTGCCGCCCTTTCTATTTTGGCGTCCAGCCGTAGAAGCGCAGGATCGTATAGACCGCCTTGAACGCGTCCTTCAGCCCAATCTTCTTTCCCTCTTCATACGTGCGGCCGTGGTAGGTGATGGGCACCTCGTAGACACGCGCGCGCATGGCCGCGACCTTCTGCGTGATCTCCGGCTCGATCCCGAAGTCGCGTGACTGCAGGTCGAGACGATCGGCCACCTTCCTCACCATCACCTTGTAACAGGTCTCCATGTCGGTGAGATTCAGATCGCTGAACATGTTCGACATCGTCGTCAGGAGCTTGTTGCCGACGGAGTGCCAGAAGTAGAGGACGCGATGGCCCTTGGCGTGGCCGAGGAATCGCGATCCGTATACGACGTCGGCGTGGCCTTCGAGGATCGGACGGATCAGCGCCGGGTATTCGTTCGGGTCGTATTCGAGATCGGCGTCCTGGATGATCACCATGTCGCCGGTCGATTCGCGAATGCCGCGCCACACCGCCGCACCCTTGCCCTGGTTGTGCGGTTGAAACAGCACGCGCACGCCGTTCTGGCCGTCGAGCTCTTTGAGGATTTCGCGGGTACCGTCCTGGGAGCCATCGTCGACGATGATGAGCTCCTTGTCGACGGAGCCAAGATCGACCTGGAGGACGCGCGAGACGATCGTGCGGATGGTGGCCTGCTCGTTATACGCAGGCATCACGACGGACAGCTTCATCGGGCCCAGACAGTTTAGCTGTCCGGGCCCGCGAGCGTCTAACAGTTACTGGCGAATGAGCTGCCCGCGGATTTCGCCGCCGGGATTCGCCGTCGAGTGCACGTTCACGTAGGTGTTGTTGAGCAACAGGGCCTGTTCGAAGTCGTCGCACGAGTTGATGCCCTGGGGCGCCCGCACTTGCACGTCCGAGCAGCCGAAGGTGCCGCTCAGCCCGTAGTCATTCGAGATGCCGCCGGCGGGGACGGTGAAGTTGATGATCACAGGACCGCCCGCGCCAACCGCGCCAGCGTGGATATGCGAGGCGGTGGTGCCCACCGGCATGTTGTACACGTCGACGCGGTAGGTGCCAGCCCTCGTTGCCGTGTTCCAGGTGACCACGGCGGTCCCCGCCGAGCCCGTGACGACGACAACCGGTTCGTTGCCACCGTTGAGCTGAGCGTTGAACGTGATGGTCTGCGCCTGGGCTTGTGAGGAAGCCACCAGGATGAAGAGGCCAGCAATGGCCAGTGAAAGACGTCGCATCTCAGAACTCTCCTTGAAAAGCGCCCCAACTAATGCGCGGCGCAAGGCAACGGGGTAAGCAGGATACGCGCCAAGCAGCGGGCGCGTACCGCTGAGGAAATGCGAGCTGTTCAATTCAAATGGGTTACGCGGGCCGAAAGGGATTACGAGGGGCGTACTTCCGTGCAAGACACTCGGCGACCGAAACAGGCGTATTCTTCCCCGATGGCTCGAAAAAGACGAACAGATGGCGAGTCGCGACGCGACTTTCTCAGGACGATAGGAGCCGGCGCGGTGATGTCCGCCTCCGCTTCCCTGGCTTCGCCCCAGGAAGCTACGGCGGGACAGGGCCTCGCTACGCTCGGCCCTGGCGATGTGCCGATCACGCTGACGATCAACGGGCAGCGGCATCAGCTGAGCGTCGAGCCCCGGGTCACGCTGCTCGATGCGATGCGCACCCGACTCGAGATCACCGGACCGAAGCGCGTGTGCGATCGCGGCGCGTGCGGCGCGTGCACGGTCATCATCGAAGGACGAACGTACTACTCGTGCTCGATGCTCGCGATCGAAGCGCAGGGCAAGAACATCAGGACCGTCGATGGCCTCGCGAACGGCGCGACGCTCCATCCGGTGCAGCAGGCCTTCTGCGACAACGACGGATTGATGTGCGGCTTCTGCACGCCGGGCTTCGTGATGGCGACGGTCGCGCTGCTCGAGAAAAATTCGAATCCCACCCCCGAGCAGGCGAAGAAGGCGCTCGACGGAAATCTCTGTCGATGCGGAACGAACATTGGCGTGTTGAAGGCTGCGCTTTCAGCGAAAGGAGTTGTCCGTGGATAACTCGCTGAAAGCCGACAGCCGAGAGCCGAGAGCCGATCAGGTTCCAGAGGTTCAAGCGCCGCCGCGTCCGCCGCAGCACGACAAATACCCGTGGCCCGAGAAGTCACGATTGCTGGGCACGCGCGTGTCGCGCATCGACGGGCCGCTCAAGGCATCGGGACGCGCCAAGTATTCGTACGACATCGTGCGGCCCGGGATGCTCTACGGCCGCATCCTGCGATCGCCGCATGCGCACGCGCGGCTCAAGAGCATCGACGCGTCGGCGGCGGAGAAGGCGCCGGGCGTGAAGGCGCTGCTGATCACGATCAAGCCGGGCGAGAAAGTGATGTTCCCCGGTGAAGAGATCGGCGCGCTCGCGGCCGCCACAGAGCAACAAGCGGCCGACGCGCTGCGGATGATCAAGGTCGAGTGGGAAGTGCTGCCGGCGCTGGCGACGGTCGAACAGTCGATGCGGCCGGAAGCGCCGCAGGTGTTCACGCCGGCCAACACGCGACGGGGCACCGCGCAGGAAGACGGCGATCTCGCCCTGGGATTCACGAACGCGGCGTTCACCGTCGAGGCGACCTACTCGACGCAGGTGCAGACGCACACGTCGCTCGAAACGCACGGCTGCGTGTGCGAATGGAACGGCGACAACCTGACCGCGTGGGTGTCGACGCAAGCGGTCCACGGCACGCGCGAAGGATTCGCGCAGGGCCTGAAGATTCCGCAGGCGAACGTGCGCGTCATAACCGAGTTCATGGGCGGAGGCTTCGGCAGCAAGTTCGGCCCCGACATGCAGGGCCTGCTGTGCGCGCGACTCGCGAAAGCCGCCAGCGCGCCGGTGAAGCTGATGCTCGATCGCAAGGAAGAGCACCTCACCACGGGCAATCGGCCGTCGGCGTTCGCGAAAGTGAAGGCTGGCGTCGCCGCGGACGGCAAGCTCACCGCGTTCGACGCGACGACGTGGGGCACCGGCGGCGCGGGAGCGGGATCGGATTACCCGCTGCCGTACATCTACGTGTTCCCGAATCGCAAGCGCATGCACACGGACGTCTACATCAACTCGGGACAGCAGCGCGCCATGCGCGCGCCGGGACATCCGCAAGGGTGTTTTGTCACCGAAGTGCTGATGGACGAGCTCGCCGATCAAGTGCGGATGGATCCGATGGAGTTCCGCCTGAAAAATCTTCCGCCGCTCGCGCCGAATGCGATGTGGGCGAAGTACTTCCCGATGGGCGCGGAGCGCATCAACTGGAAGAGCCGTCACGTCACCGGCGATCCAACGCCCGGACCGATCAAACGCGGGCTCGGATGCTCGGCGAACCGGTGGGGCGGCGCAGGCACCGGCGCCCGCGCGCACTGCGAGATCGGTTCCGACGGCAGCGTCGTGATGCGCTGCGGCACGCAGGACATCGGCACCGGCAACCGCACGATCATGGCGATGGTCGTCGCCGAGACGCTGGGCCTGGACGTGCCGCAGGTGACGATCGAGCTCGGCGACAGCAACCATCCGTTCGCGCCGGGATCGGGCGGATCGACGACCGCGGCCGCCGTGATGCCGGCGATGCGCGTCACCGCCGGCAAGGCGCGCGATGCGTTGTTCGAGCGCATCGCGCCGCAGCTGGGTGTGGCGGCAAATGACATCACGATCGGCGTCGGCACCATCACCGCAGGATCGCGCACGATCTCGTGGCGAGACGCGTGCCGGATGCTCGGCACCGTTCCGGTGTCGGTGGACGGTCAATGGGAGCGCGGGCTGTCGGCCGGCGGGACGAGCGGCGTGCAGTTCGCCGACGTCGAGGTCGACATCGAGACCGGCATCACCAGGGTGAAGAAGATCGTGTGCGTGCAGGACTGCGGATTGATCGTCGATCTGAAGACCGCCGAGACGCAGTGCTACGGCGGCATCATCAGCGGCGTCAACTACGCGGTGTTCGAGGAGCGCATCCTCGATCGCAATACCGCGAACATGGTGAACCCGAACATGGAGTGGTACCACATGGCCGGGCAGTCGGACATTCCGGAGATCGACGTCGTGCTGGTCGATCAACCGGAGCGCGGCGTGATTGGCATCGGCGAGCCGCCGGCTGTCGCCACCGCCGCCGCGGTCGCCAATGCGATTCGCAACGCGACGGGCGTGACGCTGCGAAGCATCCCGATCACACCGGACAAACTCCTGACCGAGCTCGAGCGAGCGGGAGGCACGAATTGAAAGCCTTCACCTACGTGAACGCGGCCAACGAGAAGGAAGCCGTCGCGGCGCTGGCGTCCGCTCAACGCGGACGCATGTTACCGATGGCCGGGGGCATGGATCTCCTGGGCCTCATGAAGGACTACATCGTCTCGCCGGATCGCGTCGTTTCGATCAGGGGACTCGATCAGACGATCGCCGCCGGCGACGGCGGATTGCGCATCGGCGCGGCGGTGAAGATCGCCGATCTCGCCGAGCACGCGGCGGCGCGCAAGCAGTATCCCGCGCTCGTGACCGCCGCCGAAGGCGTCGGCACGCCGCAGATTCGCAACATGGGGACCGTCGGCGGCAACATCATGCAGCGGCCGCGGTGCTGGTACTTCCGCAACGAGGAGTTCAACTGCCTGAAGAAGGGCGGCTCGCGCTGCTTCGCTGTCGAAGGCGAGAACCAGTTCCACGCCATCTTCGGCGACGGCCCCTGCCACATCGTCCACCCGTCGAGCCTCGCGGTGCCGGTGATCGCCTACGGCGGCAAGTTCCGTGTCGTTGGACCGAACGGCGCGCGCGAGATCGACGCCGGTGAATTCTTCCAGCTGCCGAACGCCAATCTCTACGGCGAGAACGTGCTGCAGCCGAACGAGATCATCACGCATGTGATCCTGCCCGCGCCCGGCCAGCGCAGCGCGGCGTATGAAGTGCGCTTCAAGCAATCGCACGACTGGCCGCTCGCGGCGGCGGCGGTGAATCTGGTGATGGCCGGATCGACGGTGAAGTCGGCGCGCATCGTGATGGGCGCGGTGGCGCCGATTCCGTGGCGCGTGCAGGCCGCCGAGCGCATGCTGGCCGGAAAGACGATCACGGACGCGATTGCGACGGAAGCGGCGAATGCGGCCGTGGCCGGCGCGCGGCCGATGAGCGAGAACAAATACAAGATTCAAATTGCAAAAACCGCGGTCAAGCGCGCAATCCTTGCGGCTGCGCGCGCCTGATCACGGACGGGCCACGGAGATGAGATGAAGCGGCTGGCTGCTACCTAGCGTGGTAGCTTGCGCTCCACATACGGAGTGTCGCTCTGCGGAAACAGAGCACTC
>Ga0193741_1000164_pt1 | contig 17961 bp, 20 predicted proteins | sample L2s2metaG_FD_143059 | JGI IMG/M metagenome (GOLD analysis project Ga0193741, IMG submission 143059) | Soil microbial communities from a riparian zone of the East river system, Colorado, United States - L2s2 | ecosystem: Environmental > Terrestrial > Soil > Riparian zone | place: USA: East River...
ATTTCAGTAGTGTAGTTGTTGACCCGGGAAATGGGGAGATATTGTTAAGTGAACCGATCTCAAAAGAGCAACACATGATGATGCATGGCATGGATAAACAAGGAATGATGGGTCCAGGGATGACTATGGGAGGACATGATAAAATGATGATGGGACCTCCTGGCGGAATGATGATGGGAGGATATCCTGGCTAACAATATCCATCTATTTTTTTGAAGGCTAAGATAAGGCAGAGTTTAAACAGATAGTAATGGCCGACCCATATCGTAATTACTGAAAAGAATCATCTCCCACTATGCAATAAACAGGACCTGCAAGAAGTTGGCGATAGCCATCCCATAATTAAAACTATATCAAAAGAGGTTATCGATTTAATGGAGTTAAAGAAATGTAAAAGTCTTCAAATATCACAGACGAAGAGAAGAACTATGTGATAGGATAGAAGAAGCTACATCATAGATTCCTTAGTCAGTATCCTTGATCAGTACATTAATCTAATGATTGTTTGCTTCTCGTTACGAACATATACTTGCTTTGACCTTTTTCTCTTTTGTTCTCAAGACTAACAAGGTTTATTTATCATCTTCTTCATTTGGTAATGTAATCAATCATGTTACCAAGAATGTTTCTAATGTCGACATCAATACTAGTTATTTTGGCAATATATTTTTCACCCTCAATTAAGCTTCAGAATAGTCTTATAGATGGAATACCTGCTTTTGCAAATCATGGCCAAGAAATAACTCTTACACTGCATAATTCAAGCTTTGGATCTCTTACTTCAGGTGGCGGAAATCAAGTAAGTGTTTTTGCACAGTACGCATTGAATGATAATTCTATTGTGGGTCAAACAATAAATGCCGTAATGGAAGTGTATGCTCCAAATGGAACATTAATAAGAACATCATCATACCCTGATGGGTTTATTGCTCAAGGCTCTGGTGGAATAGAAGGGCTTGAAACAACGATTAGGGATAGGACATTGCAAAGTGTAACTGCAAACGTAACATTTAGGGATTTAACCAAGACAGAAATACTTTCAAATGATCTCAGAGTGGATTTGACCCTTGTAGAAGGAGTTGGAACGTCGACGACTCCTGGAGAGAGTGTGGGAACTGAAGAAGGGTTATTTGGAGCAAGTCCCTCTCAGTAGGCAGGTCAACATGAAAATGGTGAAGATACTGAAGGAGAAGGCGGAGATACAGATGAAGATGAAAGCCAGGGAGCGGAAGAAATACCAAGCGTACCACTTGGGTAACCAAAAAAGAACCTAGGACGACACCATAGCTTGATATGAATTGATACCATGACTGGTCTAGCAAGAAGATAGAAAATGCAATTTGTGATGCAGAAGCAAAAATGATAACATCCAAAGATTATGTGGAGGACAAACCATGTTCTGAGTTGCTAGGTAGGCCTGCTGTATAAGTGAGAGTTGCCTTGCCCTAGCACTTTTTACCCCTTTTATTGATAATTTGACTATCTACACTGTAAAGTGGAACTAAAATTGCAAATAAAGCGTTTTCCCATAGCCACAGCATTCCTTGTCACATTAAATGTTGTTATCTTTGCCTTAGGAACGCTATCAGGTTTACAAACTCAAATCATACAAGAATATGGCTTTATTCCTAATCATCTTTTTTATGAGAGTAATGACCAAGAGGTTGAAATCAATAACCTAGACGATAGTACTCAACAAGATTCGTTGTCTTCTTTGTCCCTACAGCAGTCAAAGCAACAATCATCATCACCACTGTCCTACACCTTGGCGACAATATTCACATCCATGTTCATACATGCCAACATCGCACATATTGCATTCAATTTATTTGCATTGGTTTATCTTGGTGGATATGCAGAGAGAGCAATTGGTATTCCTAGATACATTTTGGTATATTTCATGTCAGGAATTGTTGCAGCTTTATTTCATGGTGTAATAGTGTCGCATATCTTAAACAATGGGGATGTAGTACTAATAGGTGCATCAGGAGCTATTTCAGGCGTTTTAGGGATAGCTGCAGTTTCAGGTAATACAAGGGCCTATTATTGGTTGGTCTTACAAATTGTATTTGCGGTGGTCGGTTCTGTAAGTGCTCTTCCAATAGCATTTACAGCTCACGTCGGCGGATTCATTGCTGGTGTGCTAATAACTAAGGGACTAGTAAAGCTAGAGCAAATAAGAACGAAGTCAAGATATTTTCTGCAATCGTGAGGGGACGAAAAGAAGGCTCAGTTTATACTACTAGAGAGGTAATAAAAAAGTGGATTCTACTGTACCGTAACTGTACCCACTAAGAAGGGATGTAGAGTACAGAAGTACACATAATCTCCTGGTTCGGTAGGCATTGTCAAAGGTTTGCTTTGTTGATTTGCACCAATAAGACCTGTATCAAATTTGCCGTCCGGGGTTGCAGTTTCAGGATTTCCAGAAGTTGCAGTATGGAGAGCATTGTCTTGGTTGTCCCATATTACTGTGCCACCTGAAGATACTGTGACTGTTGGTGGTTCATATCCTTCTCCACTAGTAGAAGATGAAGAACCAAGTGGCATAACTACCGTAGTCTCTCCGCCTCCACCTGCACTTGTAGCATTAGCTGCACCTGCAGCAGTAGTTGCATTTGTTGTCTGAGCCAAAGATTCTGAAGGAACTATTCCAACAAATGATATCGCCAGCAGAACAAATATCATCGTAGCACCTATAACTATACAGTTCATTTTATACTGTCCTAGCATTAGAAAGTAATGGGTTCATATACAATATAACTATTAACAAGGCGTGTAATGAAAGGAATGGTAGTCTATAATAGTATGTCATCCAACTAGGGTATAATTAGAGGCAATTAGTGAATATGAATATAGGTGGAATTAACATATTGTATTATGCGGCCGCAGCTACTACTGCCATAGCAGGAATATTGCATCTTTCATTAGTACCTAACGTAATAGGACGAAATCCAAAAATTCTGGAATATTTTTTATAATCTCTGGGATAGCCCAAATTTTTTGGGTCATACCTATGCTAAAAAGATGGGGGAGAATATGGTATTTCTTAGGAATAGGAGGCACCATAATATTGATAATAATGTGGGTTATCACAAGAGTACCAGGAAATCCTATCACAGGTAGAGGGGGACCTATAAGTGAGATGGCAATAGTAATCGAAATATTCCAGATTGCATATATCGTAATAACAGCAATAATAATTCTCAAAGAAAGACGAGGCCACAAAGAGATAGTCAAAGGCAAAGCTGAATAAAAATTAGAATGGAAAAAACCTTACCCAATTACATATATTTTCGTCTCAAGTCATTATCGAGGTTAGTTTTGAATAAACTAACTTATCGATCTATTTTTACTGAGTTGATTACTTGTATTATTACTTTTTAGAGGCATCTATCTAGCTTTACAAACGAGCATATCTTATAAAATTCCATCTTATACATACTTTTTCAAAAATTCTAGAGTTTTCCTCCATGCATCAGCTGTTTCTGCTGGAGCATAATTGTCATTAGAGGGATTTGCAAATGCATGCCCTACACCTGGATAAATGTAAATTTCATTTGTGACGCCTGTCTCATTAAGGCCACGTCCAAATGCCTTGACTGAATCAACTGAAATGGAATCATCTTGATCACCGAATATACCTAATACTGGCCATTTTATCTTAGAAAGTTCGTTAGTATCATTTACTAGTCTTCCATAATATATTATCGTAGCAGCCAACGGTTGGTCTTCACTATTCAAGGCCAGTTGAAGGGATTGGGCTCCTCCAAAGCACCATCCTATCGAAGCTATTCTAGAAGCATTTACGTTATCAAGTGTGCCAAGATACCTTACCGCGGATTTCATATTATCGATAACAGCTGCGGAATTGTTTCTTACTGCTGACGATAACTGTCTTGCGCGATCGGGGTCAGCCGTTACTTCTCCAAAGAGGTCAACTGCTAGGACTACATACCCTTGTCTAGCAAGTATATCTGCAGAGTCTTTAATATTCTCATTCAGACCTCTGTTTTCATGAATCATGATTATTCCAGGAAGCTTTGCTGGTGCTGTGGCCGATGCATTACCGGTATTATTCTGGTTCGAAATCGGGTATACGAGGTATCCTGAAAAATTATTGTAATAATTCACTGTCTCATTATGTATCGTTGTCTGCTGAGAATCACTTGATTCGTTGAGGAAGCTATTGCTGACACTAGCAATAGTAGATATTGCAGGTGATTGTGCTAGTCTCTGCTCTTCTTGCGTCTCTGCTGGTCCAAACACATCTGACATCGCAGATAATGGTGTCAGGATAAAAACTAGAATCGACAATAAAATATATGTTTTATTCAAGATCATTATTTGATTTGCTGCTTTACTTATTAACATTTACATTTCATGGAAACAATCTGGTAAAAGGAAGTCTTGAATGCTAGCAATACAAAATATGTGATTTTTATGCATAATGAATTTATTCCTTCTTTTGTAAAAGCTTTAGTCAAGAATCTTTTTGAAGAAAAGGTTAAATTTTCAATCAATTGTGAACCCGTTATCTTATTATATTCTTGATATTTCTAGGCTAAACGATGAACACAAAAGTACTATTGGTAGCATTTGCAATTGTTGCGGCCGGGTTTGGTATCGCATCTGTTGCACCAGCACTTGCCCAGGACAACCTGTCTATGACAATGGACGAAAACATGACTTCTATGGGGGATAATATGACCATGATGGGTGATAACATGACTGGTACGACCTTAGGCAATATGACGGCTGGTGGTTAAGCGTCATCGTCTCTTTTTTTATTTTTTCAAACCGAATTTAAACCCCTTGACCTTAACCAGCTAGAGTAAGAGAGATAAAATGAGCAGAGTTATCTCGTAAACAAGTCGTTACTGGCTGTGAATTAATCTAAATACAAATTCCAGGACATGCAGCTTGGCATTACATAACAACAATTAACGCCAATTCATTTATTTTATGAATATTCAAAAAGATCATCTAGCTTAAAACCAGGAAATACATAAACGGCGCAAATTCGCTATATAAAAAAGAATAAAAGTCTAGGTTGCTTAAACAGTTGGTTGCACAACCGCTGGTGGACTCTGCGTATTAGCCGTGTTAGGTGCATTTGGATCTACAGTTGTAGCTGCGCCGCTTTTTGAAGGACAGTTAGGCCCGCTCGCATCAGCTATTTGAAGCCCAATTCCACCTATCATCAGAAACGAACTGAATGCTAGGAAGGCTATGGTGGTTAAAATAATTAATCTGCTATTCAATAAGTAAAGTAACAAATACCTTCCTTATAAAACTAAGGACAACCTTTATTACTGATTTCGAGAGCCAAGCTATATCGGACATAGTTCAACATAGGCCAATTAATTATCTTCAAATAAAATGAAATATCATGATAATTAGACTTATGGTATGGTTGAAAAAGCTTAGCAAAAGTTCGTTTGGAATGACATTCATAATGCTAGTTCTGTCAATTACTATTCATGGCATGCTCTTAGCTACAAATACAACATTACCGAGTGTAACCCATGCATTCGCTCCTCTTGCTGATGGATCATTTTCAACCCTAGTGCAAGAGGAACTTGAACTGAGTGAGTCGTCAATATCAGCAAATCAGTCGTCAATACCCGTACTACAAGAATTTTCTGTTCCATCAGGCTCTCGCCCTCACGACGTAGCACCTGCTTCGAACGTCACGGTTTGGTATACTGCTCAAGGATCAGGCGAATTAGGACGGCTTAATCCTTCCACCAATGAAACTCATCATATCCCTCTTGGTCAAGGTTCAGCACCACATGGCGTAATTGTAGGGCCTGATGGTGCACCCTGGATTACAGATGGTGGATTGAATGCAATTGTACGAGTTGACCCAGAAACTGAGAAAATCAAGGTATTCACCCTTCCAGAGGATAGTGGTTACGCTAACCTCAACACAGCCACCTTTGATCATAATGGAACCCTGTGGTTTACCGGACAAAGTGGAATTTATGGTCGATTGGATCCCACTATGGGACAGGTGCAGGTGTTCGATGCGCCTGGTGAACGAGGACCTTATGGTATCTCTACAGCTCCAGATGGCTCGGTTTATTATGCGTCACTAGCTGGAAGCTATATAGCTCGTATCGATTTGGAAACCGGCGCAGCTTCTGTGTTTGAGCCACCGACTCTAGATCAGGGAGCTCGGCGAGTATGGCCCGATTCACAGGGACGCATTTGGGTAAGTGAGTGGAATGCCGGGCAGGTAGCAGTCTACGACCCAAATACTCAAGTATGGAAGGAGTGGCGACTCCCCGGTGAAAATCCAATGGCTTATGCCGTTTATGTCGATGAAAACGATATCGTGTGGTTGAGTGATTTTGGAGCGAATGCCTTGGTACGATTTGATCCAGTCCAAGAAACCTTCGAAACGTTCTCTTTATCCAGTCCACAGGCAAACGTGCGACAAATTCTGGGTCTACCAGGTGAGGTATGGGGGGCTGAGTCAGGATCAAACAAACTAGTTGTGATTAGAACTTCTAATTGAGAACTTTTTTAGAAATGGTTCATATTTCATTAATTATCAGCTTTAATTATGCCCCATATTTTAGCAAGACTCAAGGGAGTGAATGTAGAAGATATTAAAAAAGTACTAAAGGCTGATGCTCCTCAACATGCAGAGCAAGGACTATATCTGGAGCACTTGTGGCAAAACGCTGATGATTCAGAAGAGATTGTATTTCTTTTTCGAATCGATAATATAGGAAAGGCAAAAGAGTTCATAAATAAGGTTCATACAGAAGCGATTGCAAAAAATCCACAGGCTAATCTGCCGTACATGACATTTCTAGAAGAAAGCCAGTTATGAAGATGCGGATTTAAAACGGATAATCAACCAATTTACTTTAGCTCAAATAAACAAGAATATTTGATTATCTAATTACGATTTGTCTTCGAACTAGATAAATAAATTTTTAAGTATACTTACATAATACATAAGGGAAAATGTTTTCAAAACAGTTAGGCAAACGTAACGTCAATATTGCACTTGTAGTTGTGGATATGCAAAATGGATTTGTAAGCCCTGAAGGTTCGTATGGTAAGCTGGGTATGAATATATCGCATTATCGTTCGATTATTCCTAAGATACGTGAGCTAATAGATTACTGTAGAAAGGTAGGTATACCCATATTTTATACTGAGGCGGTAAGAGAGGCTAGTGGTATTGATCTTTTAACTCATGTGCATATATTGCTGCCTAAGTCAAGAGAGGAAACACACAAAGTTCCTATATGTATTCGAGGAACATGGGATGGTAATACCATCGATGAACTCAGACCAACTGCTGAGGATCATCTTATAATCAAACGCAGGGATGGTGCTTTCCAAGATACAGAATTACGAATGTGGTTACAAAGTTTGGGGGTAAATACTTTGATTTTTTGTGGAGTCGACACGTCTATTTGTGTCGAAACATCGCTAAGAGAGGCATTCAACCTAGGCTATGATATCATGTTGATCTCGGATGCAACAGCCTCAGGTAATCAACAGCATTATAGGACTACCCTTGAACGAGTGGGTAATTACTACGGCATTGCATTAAATTTCGATCGATTCAAAAAGATGATAGATGGAATGAGGAGAATCGATGCAGCCGAGGCTAGAGCTGAAGAAATAGATAAAGCAGTTTCTGCATTCTGCGAGGAATTTGGATTGCTTGACATCCGCAAACTCATTTAAAACTTTTCTACATCTTTGACGTAGCCTGAGACCTCATCTCTTGCAACTACTAGACGTCGATTAGTTCTCTTGCTCTCTTGTTCTCTTGTTTGACATCTCTTACAAATTATAGTTAAATATTTACCTAGCAAGACAGAATAACTTGATTTGGTATGAGCGCTAAGCTATTGTCCTTACTTACTGGTAGTACGTTTTTGGGAATAATAATACTTATTTCAGTGCTTGCAGATAATGCAATAACAAAATTATATGCAAGTTCTGATGTCAGTGCTAATGATTCCCAGCGCCTAAATGCTCAAATTATTCAGGCTAGGGAAAATATAGGAAATGAGTTGATAAATCAAGGACAGATCATTATCAACAGTATTAATGATCAATTTGGGTTTGACAACGTACAATCTAATCTTAGTCTTGCATTTCAGAATTCCTTCACAGGTGACGTGCAGCCCACATTAGACCACCTTGAAACTGCCGACAGCACTTTAGAAGCTAGTATCATTTCTTTGTTAAGGTCTGGTCAGGAACTAATTTCTGTTTCAGAAAATCAATCTGTAGTACTCGATAACAATACACGAGGTATTCTGAAGGATGTCGGACAAAGCATATCAAACTTGAGCGTTTCAGCCGATAAAATCCATTCACAATTATCTTCAAATTCAAACTAGAAAACTCATTTGCTGAATCCTGAAATAGATCGAATATCCTCATATTCTATCTTCGCCTCCCCATCCTCTATCTATCGATCTATCTATCTTCATTCGCAGTATCCCTAGATGTCCATACGCGACCAATATTTTTTGGGTAATAATTTATTGAACAACCCAGAAGAAATTTAGATTATGAGAAGCTATTAACAGATGTTATATTATCTTGCAATATTCTTACCTTCTCAGGTAACATCTCACTCTTCAATTCTTGTTCTTTACCAATAATTATTAAATTAGTTTGCTTGTCCGTTGAGGGATACCAGTACAAGAATTGATTGTCCTTATCCCATTCCACCTGTCCACCGGTTGCCCATACCTTAAAGTTTGGCGAATAATGGTAATGATATGGTACATAGATTATCGTTGGTATATCCTTTATCACACTTCCATTTAGAATTATTGCCGCATATTTGGATTCAATATCAAAGAAAAGCAGAGTCGGCTCTGCGGAGCTACGCAGCGGATAGGGTCTTGCCATCACTTCTATATTACGAGGAACTCTGTTAGGACCAAGTAAAGAGAAGTCTTCTAAATTCCAATTATCTTTCCCCTCAACTGTATTGTATAGATCATAGTTCCAGTACGTTGAGTCCAATAGATTGGATTCTATTTGATCGAATTGAAGGTCTACGAATTCACGAATTTGCTCTCCTCCCTGGATAGCACCAAACTCAGTAAGAAAAGGAATCAGGTCGCGTTCAGTTGCGGCTTTGACCAATTGGGCGAAGATGTCTGGCCATTCTTTCTTAAATCTGTAGATATTATCAGGAATCTTTGCAAATGAGTCAAGCATAGCCATTGGTTCATAATAATGGAATGATAAGACAGATCGATGCTTCAAACCCTCAAGCGAGTTCGGATCCTTTGGAAGATATGAATGAATATTTTTTTTCATTACTTGTACTTTGCCTTCAATCATAGTATTTCGTACAAATCCCAAGTTAAATGTGCGTTTTATATTGAAAGGGCCACTAGTTGATTTAGGCATATCATCCTCCCGATCAGAAAGCGTCCAATCCACTCCTGGTTCAACAAATAAAAATATCTTGTCATCATATTTTCTAATCTCGGAATTTACGTTTAGATAGTATTGAAATAGAAGTTTAGGTTCAAAGTCCTTCAGGCCGACAGGGTGTGGCTCATTGAATGGTTCAATTCCTATGATAGCGGGATGTCCTTTTTCTATTTCTTCTTGTTTCTGAGGATCATTCATTTCATTCGATCTGAAAAATCTGACAGTCTGCCCTATGGTCTTTTCTAGATGAGTCCTTACAGGATAATTCTTAAGGCCAGCTTCATTGTTGGTCAAGTTGTTTTCCCAAAATGATTTTAGAGTATTTTTCACTAATTTATTAATCATATATGCTACTACCCACTTTTTATCTCTGAGATTTGAAGGCTTAGGTTTCTTATATTTAGAATCTATCGCCAAGGCCCAATCAGGAAACCCATCACCACCATAAATCTCGTGTGCAATATCCTGATGAAAATCCAATAATACATACAAATCTCTTTTATATAATTCATCTATTATTTCTTTTACATAACCAAGATAACGCCTCCCCTCGGGCAGGATCTCCTCCAAGTTCGGATTAGGTCGCGGTTCAATTGCCTTCCAAGATATCAACAATCTGATGAAATTGAATCCAAGATGTTTCAATAAATCTAGTTCAGGTTTTACTGTTTCAATTTCTTTTTTCAAATCTAGGTCTTTGACATCTCGTACGTTAAGTGGAGCGATAGGAAGAAATGGTGCTAATTTGCTTCTAGAGCCAAAATTCACTCCGCGAAACAGAACATATCTCCCTTTAGAATCCTTGAACCATCTCCCTTGCTTATTATAAAGACGTGCATTATCAGTTAATTCAGAAACCTGGATAGTCATTCGTTCATTACCACACTTTGTAAGTGGAACATTCTCTTCCCCAATTATTATATATTTTGATGCTAATGTTCAATAAATTACATTGACTCTTGAGTATTTCAGTATCAACAACATGATAGATAATTTACTTGGAGTTGAACTCATCGCGACCGATACCTTCCACGAAGCCACGGATTAGACTCAGTGGGGAGGAATGTTCTTGTTCCATACGTTGCTCCACTGAGTCTCCTGCGGATTACACTTGATTAATACCAGATTAGTCGAAAAGGTATCTGTAATATAAAAAAGAAAATTAAAGAAAAAGGGTCTATGGAATTGATTTTGATTTTAATTTGGTTGCTGGCTTGTTTATATTGTTGCAGTTGGCCTTATAGCAGAGAATCCTATTTTGGCTATTTCACTTGAAGTTTCATGAACATTCTTGGCAGCATTTATCCCGAGTCTTGAAAATTCCATAGCATTATTACTCAATTGCTGAAGCGATGCGGTGATTAGGCCTGCGTTTGCAAATACTGTTTTATTCACTAGTCGTGTCGCTGTTACAAAATGATCAACTATGTTGCTGACGTTACTTGTATATACGTCGACCCTAGACGGAGAAAATACTCCAGGATATGCTGAGGTTCTATTGGCAACATTTTCTGTGTACTGGGTCCATATCGTTTGATTAAACGAATTGAAAAGTTCTTTTTGTGATGCAATGTAGTTGTCTGCGATTTCCCCTGTTATTGCGAATGCTTTTTCTTGCATGCTTGCGAACTGTTGTGCGTAATCTGAAATGTCTTTTTGTGCCTCATATATTGTCTTTTTTACATTATTTCTCGTCTGATCAAATGCTCTATTTACTGCCTCTCGTTGGTCTCTCTGTACTTGTGAAAGTGATGCACTGGAATGCTCTTGTTCTTTTTTTGACATAGCAATAGGTTAGAGTTAAAGGTATTTAAACTTTGCCAATAGATGGTATTTAATACCATTGTGAACCACGTTCTCTGAATGTAAACCCCGAGTTTATGGGTTTCGGGTCTTTATTCCTCTTAATTTTGAATTGTGTCTTCTGTTTGTGACAAATTATACTTCGTTCTTGATAGGCAGTAAGGTTTGAGGCTTGTGTCCTGATTTAGCCATATGGTTCAAAATGGTGACTCTCATTATTCTGCTGTAATTATATATGTCAATATCTTTCTTAGATCGTTGTTATCAAATTGTTCTGTCTAGAACCGATCTTTATTATCTTGCATCAGTAACTACATTGTGACTAATGACTAAAGAAGAAGAAGAGAATAAGTTGGCAATGGAAGTTGAGTCATGGAAAAGTTTTGAATACGCATTACGTAACCCAAATACTGTACTCTTTAGCAAAATGTTAACCGAGTGTTTAGAGAATAAAGATTACGTTATTGCCTTTAGGACCAAAGGTCCACAGTATTCTGCAGAGTCTTTGTTTATGGTTTTAATATTTGAGCAGCAGAAAACGATCAGTAAGTTGATTGAAGGGATGGAATCAATTCAAAATAGAAAAAATGAAGGCAGTACACCCTTTTCCGTGCAAATCAAACTAATCTAGGTGCCTCTTTTAGTTTTTGCTAACTACCTGTTTCCATCACTCAAATATATCCTTGATTAAATAATATTATAGTAATAGAGGATAGACGTATGTGATAAGTCAGGCTCAAAGGAGTAGGACAAAAGCATACCAGGGATAGAGTTGTTTACTACGCGACACCCGAGTTTGATTCCTCTATTACTAAAAAATTTATGCTCCAGATTTATTATCGAACTTGTCATCAAGCATGTCTAGTCAAGGACTTTGCAAATAAAGCTATTCTAACTATTCATAGTCGAGCAAGCAAAAATAGCCCGATCTTCCGTTGCGTTCATGATGTCATATTGAATCAGCAATATATTTATCAAGAATTCGCTGAAGATATTTTTCTTCTCAAGGTATCAGCGTATCGATCTGATAGGGATTTTAGGAAGGCGAAGTTATCAGGAATAGAAACGCTCCTGCTTGAGGCCTGAAGCTCGTTTACTAACCTAATAACAGATCCTCGTGATGAGTTGGTTCCATTCAAAACAATCTCCCTAATCATATCATGTCTAGATTTTTTTATTCTGTCGTATGAAATATTGTCAACAGCAGCCATAACGAAGATATTAGGCATATCTTCCTGAACGTCATTCTCTATATCCTCCCAGTCATCCTGTATATCAAGCAGCGCCTGATTGTAATGAAGAATTAAAGCGACATTCTCATTAAAGCTTGGAAGCTTCGCATCCAAAACCTTTGCATAGACGAGGCGGGCATCTGATGATTTTGATAGATTAAAATGTCTTATTTCGGCATAGGAGAAAGTATAATTCTTAAGTATACGACGTTTTATAATCTGCTCAAGTTTCCAAAATGCTGAAAACTGCTTTAATGAATAATCAATAGAATATATGAGATGTTGCGCATCACTTTTGGTTTGTAGAAATTCATTTACTGATTTATGCACTTGTTTTGCGAGCGAAGCGTATCTATCATTTCTAGTTTCATAGAATCTATCTGAGAGAAGAATATACCTAGTTAACGACCTTACTATCCTATATACCCATAATGCATCGGGTATATTTTTTGTATCGAAGTAGGCAGCTATAAAGTAGGTAGGATCCTGTGCATTTTCATCAATATCTGGAAATGAATTATCTAAATTCCGATTAAAACTGCTTAATAATGCACTTAAAGACACCATTTTCTGTACGAAAAGTAAAGTATCACTAGTAGTGTTTAGATCTCTTATCGACTTAGAAATTTTATCTAAATAGACTCTGTTTTCAAAATCGCTAAGCTTAGGTGTGATTTCCATTATTTGATTATATGATTTCCGCAGTCATCTCAAAATTATAAATATTCCGGCGCCATAGCGTATGTCGCTAATGAATATGCGGAAGAACGCCAAAGGCTCGAACTTGCTCATAATCATAGGAATCTTGGGGTTGGTAGTGGCCTTAATCGTAGGATTCCTGGTATGGCGCGCAATCTTGGGATGACACGAGTAGCAATGATTACATCCAGGACAAAAATGAGGAGTCCTGAGGTAAAGAATTGCGCTTGTAAGCCATGTCAGTGTAGATAAGAAAGAAGCATCCACTGTGGCTGAAAAGAAATTCCAATGATCTGGATGGTGGGCTTACATATGGATTTTGATCAAAATTTCAAAAAATAATAGCAAACCTTAATGGTCACATATGATCGATATAAGGCATGTCCAATACACAAAACAAGACAATAACTCGAAGGTTTGTTGAAGAAATATTTAATGCGCGGAAAACAGAGATGGCAAAGAACTTTGTTACACCTGATATAATATACCATGGGATGGCTGAAGAGGTTAGGAGTTTGGAGGAATTCAAACGGTGGGTGGCCGAAGATCTCTCCGCATTTCCAGATATGAAGATCACAATATTAGATGATTTTGGAGAAGAAAACAAAGTTGCCATTAGGTGGAACTTGAAAGCTACACATGAAAAGGACTTTGCTGACTTTCCTGCCACTCATAAGAAGTTTGAGGCTCATGGAGTCGATATCTTTCATTTCGAGGGAGACAAAATCAAGGAGGCATGGACTGTAACTGACATGTCTGTATTGGCCCAGTGATTAAAGTGTTCGAAGTTACTAAACTTCTATTTATATTGGGATTGACATTTTAGGATCAGCTCATCTAATATCCCTACACTTTCGTTACAGGTATTTTCGTCCTTGGAATAATAATCTCTATCCGTTTAGACAAAATTACTATGTGGATCTGGAATGGTAGTGACTCTTCCCAGCCTTATCTTTATCGAATATATCTTCTATAGAACCAGCTGAAGTGTTTGATGATTATTATCCATGTATGAAAGCATGGGATCATGTATTCTTCGAAATGTTCACAAACGAGCTATGCTAATTGATTTTATGCGCAACAGCGGGACAAGGTTTGATAATATGAAAAGGTAGAAGTATCTAAAATCAACAGGGCCTAATTAATGAATTCTTAAACTGGTTCTAAAATATCTGGTATTAAATGATTCAATCCCACGGCTTATGGAGCTTACAAAATTAAAGTTAAAAAGAAGTGCGATTAGTTGCAGCTTGTATCTTACATCTTCGATAACAAGTCAGCCTTGAGTTTCTGATATTCTTCTTCTGTTATTATTCCTTGTTGTTTGAGATCAGCATATTTTTTCAACTTTTGAGCGGGGTCTTCCTGTTGTGGCTGGGTTTGTTGTGGCTGTTGTTTTTGTTGTTGTAGTGCTTCAATTTGCTTTTGCTGTGCTTCTATTTGTTGCTGTGATTGTTGTTGTTGAGCTTGGTTAGCTTGCGCTTGTTGGTTCTCCTTAGCACCAGCGCGACTTCTGGCTACACCTGCTCCTACGGCTGCTGCTGCCCATCTTCCTCTCATAATCTTCAAGAGAAGATACGGAGTTAATATACTTTCTGTAAGGGAGTTCGGCCCTTTTATCTTAGAAGTAAGTCTATGCCTGTGTACATTCTTTTACACTCAGCCAAGAAAAGGAGTGACCGAAATAGCCTGACAATGTCACTAGTGATTGATTGCGGCAATTGCGACACGCCAATTGAAGAGTTAAAGATTGTTCACGTACATGGACGAGGATCTCCAACGAAAATGATTAAGTCGATGGAATACGAGCGTTGTGTGACGGGCATGAAGGGAAACCTAAAGCATGTCTTGGAAATAGGCGGGTCATCAGCTGATCCGAAGACAATACTGCAGGCTCGAGCTATCGCCATTGATTGTTACAAGCATATCATGGATCTAACTACAAATGGAGTCGTTGTTACTGATGCTATCAAATATGTTCAGGGTAAAATGGATCATTTAAACAAGGTAGAGAAGAATAATCTGCCGGAGTCTTCAATAATTCAACAATGGTCTAAAATGGTGAGAACGGCAAAGTATCAGACATGGCTTTCTTTGCTTGTTCTCTAATCTTGCTCAGTTGACTATGTAATTTTCGATTTTTTCAGATACTGATTCAATAGAATAGGATTTACTAATAGATTAATCGCGATTAGAGGTATGATTAAACTGATGAATAGATTCTTGAATTCATATTCTGCAGAAAGTGATAGAACCAATGCCACTGTCATGCCTCCCCTTATTCCACCAAGGGTAAGAACATTTTGCCATTTGACAGGAATTTTTACTCTAAAGATTCTTAAAAAAGTACTTCCACCGTATACTACAACAGCTCTGGACATCATCATTATGGCAAATGGAGCCACTATGATGAGGATTAGAGGAAACCCAATACTTTCAGCTTTTCCCACAGCGAGCAAAGGAATTCCTATAAGGAAAAACAATATACTATTTGTTACGAAACCTAAATAGTCCCAATATTTGTGAAACAGTTTTCTAACACCGGTAGAAATCTCTTTGTGTTTAATAATGAGTAGCAATGCAGTAAACAAAGTGGCAACTACTCCAGAAACATGCAGAAAGTGGTCTGCTACTATATAGCCACTGATGGCCAGGCCTAAGGAAAAGGTGAAGTCGACGTACTCATCAGCCTTCCACTTATCGAGAACTTTTCCACCAACCCAGCCTATTGCCGTACCAAGAGCAATTGCACCAACCATTGACCAGATGAAGGAGATAGATGCATCCAACAATGAAAAGGCAACTCCCGAAAAGATTATCCCTCTAATAACGTTAAAAGAGATAACTCCCGTTGCATCATTAAACAAAGACTCACCTTCAATAATTATATTCAACTTATGCGGAATCGGAAATTTCTTAAATATGACACCCACGGCTACAGGATCGGTAGCAGCCAAAATAGCCCCAAAAAGCAAGGCATCAATAAATGGAATCTGAAATACGCCATTGACTGCAAACCCTATGATTATGATAGTTAATATTACTCCTATAATTGCAAAGAACCCTATTGGTATAGCTTCCTTTTTGATCTGTCCAATTTTTAACTTACGTCCAGATTCAAAGATCAAAATAGGGATAATAACCAATAGTATTATCTCTGGTAGTCCTTCAATGAAATTGTAGAATTCGTCCACTTCGAAACCAATAATAGGAGCAGCTGCTAAGATTGCTCCAAGGAACATCAGAATAGTTACACCAGGTATGATAAAGTTTCTAGTGTAACGGCGTACTGCAGAGATGATAACTAATAGTAGGCTAAGGCTGAGCATGAAAGTTACTATTAGCTCACCTTCCGCCACAAACAAACGTATTCTAGGCTTAGATTTAATTATTGCCAGTTCATGACGGTGCACAATGAGGATCCAAACCACCTTTACTGTGACATTTAACCCCGATCCTGACGCTGCTCGTGGAAAAATTATAGGGAGTACTATTATGTTTATCGGTATTGGAACTATTATTATCTTAATATCAAGTCTAACTGCAGGTTTGATAAGATAGAGCAAAAAAGAGCAACACCAACTTGGCTATTAAGCGAGAGTGGTGAGAAGAGACGTGATAGGTAAGCTATAAAAACCTAAGTACTGAAGATAAGTAACGTTACTTCCGCTAGGAACCTATTACTACAACTTGGAACTATTTGTACTTTTTTCAACAAGCATACTTTTTTAGGAAATATTTTGAAATATGTCTAGACCACAAATGTAGGAGCCTCAACGATTGGCGTGGTTTGGATTCCGGTCGTCCGGCTAACCTGTCAAGGCTACTCTTTTCTTTAATCTGATAGAAATCGTTGTTTCATCATACTATGATATTATATGATTCAATTCCACGGCTTAGTGGATCTACAAAATAAAAGTTAAAAGATTAACTGCTCGTCTAGTTGCAGCTTGTAGTCTAAATCTTTGATAACAAGTTAGCCTTGAGTTTCTGGAATTCTTCTTCCGATATTATTCCCTGTTGTTTCAAATCAGCATATTTTTTCAATTTCTGAATAGGGTCTTCCTGCTGTGGCTGGGTTTGTTGTGGCTGTTGTTTTTGTTGTTGTAGTGCTTCGATTTGCCTTTGTTGTGCTTCTATCTGTCGTTGCGCTTGATCTTGTTGAGCGTTAAAAGCTTGGGCTTGTTGGTCCATCTCCGCTCCAGCACGCCTCCTGGCTATACCTGCTCCTATAGCTGCTGATGCCCATCTTCCTCTCATAATCTTCAAAAGAAGATAGGGAGTTAATATATTTTCTGTAACGGCGTTCGGCCCCTATTAACTTAGCAGTAAATCTATACTTGCGAGCATTATTTCATACTCAGCCAAGAAAAGTAATTATCAAGATTTGCTGACAATGTCACTAATGATTGATTATGGCAATGGCGACACGCCGATTGAAGAGTTAAAGATTGTTCGCGCACAAGGATAGGGATTTTCAATACAAAGATAGCTTTTCTCTATCGGGCCTTTCGGTACTCCAATTCTTTTAGTATCTTTTCTCGATGTTTGAGCCTATTAGGTACACATCAAACTAGTAACTCAAATTCCCCTTATAGCAAATAAGCCAAAAAACGACAAACAGGTCTCACAGAATTTATGGGGTAAAAACCGCAATAGACAAATAGTTATAGAGAAATCAATTCAGGTGTATCAGATTAACCCTGATCCGGGTTATTGCTTGCTGAATCATGATCGTGGATTTTCAAAGAACTTTTTCCTCTCCTCAAAGTGTTCATTACATAAATTG
>Ga0193741_1000165_pt1 | contig 17952 bp, 15 predicted proteins | sample L2s2metaG_FD_143059 | JGI IMG/M metagenome (GOLD analysis project Ga0193741, IMG submission 143059) | Soil microbial communities from a riparian zone of the East river system, Colorado, United States - L2s2 | ecosystem: Environmental > Terrestrial > Soil > Riparian zone | place: USA: East River...
GGGCAAAGCGCGCGGGAGGAGGAGACCCGCGACCGAGCAGAGCGAGGGAGCGCTGTTAGGGGCTCCGACCAAGCGAGCGTAGCGCCGAAGAGGATACCCGCGCCCGACTGACCCGCGAGAAACTAGAAGACACCGAAACGCAAAGGCGCAACAAAGAAAGGCTAGAAGAAATCCTCGAGCCAGATTTTGAGCCGTTTCGTAAACTTGTCGACGCCAACTCCGGCGAGCGCCCGGTGCTTGCTGGTTGGCGAGAAGCCAGCGGCAGCTCGATGCGCCCCGTAGAGAGCGAGGCCGACCACGGTCGCGAAGCGCGGGGCGTCGACCGAATCGCTCAGTCCCCCAATGTTCTCCGACGGAGAGCCGATCCTCACGCCCGTACCGAAAACGTCGGCCGCCAGCTCGGCGACGCCTTCCATCGCGGCGGCTCCGCCCGAGATCACGACTCCCCCATTCAGCCGCGTCGCAAATCCCGCCCGCTGAATTTCGTTGAGCACGAGATTGAAGATCTCGTCCATCCGCTGATGGATGATGTGCGCCAGAACTTCGCGCGGGATGTGGCGCTCGCCCTGCGCGACGGTGCTCGGCAGCTGGATTACGTCGGTCGGATTCACGAGCGGCTCATAGGCGCAGCCGTAGCGCTCCTTCAAGCGCTCCGCGTCGGCCTGCGTCACGCCCATGCCCTGCACGATGTCGCTGGTGACGTTGTTCCCACCGTAATTCACCGTTCCGAGGTAGCGAATCTTCCCCTCGTGAAAGACGGCGATGTCGGTCGTGCCGGCTCCCATCTCCACCAGCGCAACGCCCAGCTCCTTCTCGTCTTCAGTGAGCACGCTGAGCGCGCTGGCGAGCGGCTCCAGCACCAGCTCGCGCACCCGATAGCCTGCCTTCTCCACCGACTTCCTCAGATTCATCGCCGGCGAGGCGCCGATCGTGACGAGGTACATCTCGGTCTCGAGGCGAGTGCCGATCATTCCGATCGGATCACGAATCCCCTGGTTCTTGTCGACGGAGTATTCCTGCGGAATCGCGTGGAGCAGCTCGCGATCCTGCGGGACCGGCTGGGCGCGCGCGACGTCGTTGGCGCGGTCGACGTCCGCCTTTGAGATCTCATCCCCGTTCACGGCGACGATTCCCTTGCTGATCATTGCCCGCACGTGCTCGCCGGCTATTCCGGCGTAGATCGTGTCGATCTTGGTTCCGGCCATCCGCTCCGCATCTTCGACTGCCTTCTTGATCGAGCGGGTCGTCTCCTCGATGTCGGAGACCACGCCTTTGCGCAGCCCGGTCGTCCGAGCCTGACCGACGCCCAGGATTCTGAGTGACGGGGTGCTCTTCCTGTCGCCGATCGCTTCAGCGATGACGACGGTCGTCTTGGCGGAGCCTATGTCCAGACCAGCGATGATGCGTTCGGGATTCATTGAAGCCTTGCGATAACCTGATCGCGATAACGTAAATCGATCTCTCCAACGCGCGCCTGACGTCGAGCGAGATCGCTTTCCACGGGAAAGATATCGGCAAGCCGCTCGACTGACAGGCCTAGCGGCAAGCGTACGCGCAGAGATCTGCGTGGCACCGTCGCCGTATCACCCGCCGCGCGCGCCGCATCTTCGGCTGGAGGAGAGAGCGTGAGCAGGATTTCTTCCCGCCCAACGCGTCTCGCCTCTTCGATGCGCGCGAACACGCGCGGCTGGGCGGCGCGGATCGCGCCAACAAGCTTAAGAAGAACGGGATCGGCGCTCGCAACAATGGGAAGGTCGAGATTGGTCCGGGACGGATCGATCGGGAGCTGTCGTCCGAGCGAATCGAAAGGCAGTAATCCGGTTGGAGTTTGAATCAGCGCGACCGGGAGATTCTCCTGTACGATCACCACCAATGTTCCCGGCATTTTCCGCTCGATGCGGACATCTGCCACCTGTGGATGGCGCCGAACTCTCTGACGATACGGCTCGAGGTCGTCCCAGAGTGATGCGAGCGTATCGACCTGGAGCCGCGACAGAATCTCGCTTGGCTGCAGATAACGCGCACCGCGAACTTCGACCGCGCGCACGCGAAAGAACGCCATGTTTCGAGCGCCCGCGCGGACGCCCCAGGCCGCGGCCATGATGAGCGCGACGAGGAACAGCGCGCCAAGAATCTTCCATCCCGGCTTCCGCAGGCGCTCGCGCTCAATCATCGCGGCCATGTTGACAATCCGTGCACTGTCAAAGCGCCCGTGCTTCCAGGCGCTGCTTGAGCTCGGGACCGGTTCGGGTGATGTCGCCCGCGCCGATGGTGATGACGACATCCCGTTCACTCACAAATCCCGCGAGGGCGTCGCACAGCTCCGATCTCGCGCCCTGCCACACCGCGGGCCGCCCCGCGCGGGTGAGTGACGAGGCTATCAGATCCGACGTTACTCCGGCGATCGGTTTCTCGCGGGCCGGATATATCTCGGCGAGAAAGACCGCATCGGCTGCAGCGAGGGCTTCGCCAAACGCGTCGGCGAAATCACGGGTGCGGGAGAAGAGATGCGGCTGGAATGCCGCGACGATCCGTCTTCCAGGGTATGAGGCGCGCGCCGCCTGGATCGTGGCCGCGATCTCTGTCGGATGGTGCGCGTAGTCGTCCACGATCGAAACTCCGCGCACATCGCAAAGGTGTTGGAAGCGACGGTCCACGCCGCCGAACTGGAGAAGACCCTCGCGCATATCGTCCAGCGTGACCCCCAGTGCCAAGCCGGCACCGATCGCGGCGAGAGCGTTCCTCGCGTTGTGATATCCCGGTACACGCAGCGCGACCTTGCCAAGGGACTCTCCGTCGTAGCTCACTGAGAAGGAGGTTGATTGCCCCTGAGAGCGGAGATCCTTGCCGACGAGGCGCGCGTCCTTACTCGCGGCGTGTCTGGAGACGTTGTCCCCTGGCTCGAGGCCATAGCGAATGATCTGCGCGGTTGACGGAAGATCCAGAGACCTCGCCCCTGCATCGTCATCGCAGAGAACGATTGTCGCGGCGTCGCGCACAAAACGCGAGAACGTCGACCTGATATCCTCGAGGTCACGGTAGATGTCGAGGTGATCGGCCTCCATGTTCGTCACGACAGCGACCGTCGGCAAGAGCGTGAGGAACGACCGGTCGTATTCATCCGCTTCGACGACGAACAACTCGTCGGATTCATAGTGAAGATTGCCCTTCCACTCCCCTACACGACCGCCCGCGATTCCCGTTGGCTTGAGACCAGCTGCCGCCAGCGCGGCGGTCGTCATCACGGTCGTCGTGGTCTTGCCGTGAGTGCCGGCGATTCCGACGACTCTCCCGCCGGCTACGGCCTGTCCCAGCGCTTCGGCCCGGCGCGTGATGGGAATCCCGAGCTCTCGCGCGCGCACAATCTCCGGATGTTCCCTCGACATCGCGGAAGTGACGATCAGCTCTCGCGCGCCGACGACGTGATCGGGGCTGTGTCCGGCCGCGACATCGATGCCGAGCGCCTCCAGATCTCCCGTCGTGCCGGGATTGGCATCGCACCCGGTAACGGCAACCCCGCGCCGAGCGAGCAGCTCAGCGAGCGCGCGCATTCCCGCGCCCGCGATGCCGACGAAGTGAACGGGTCGCGGATCGGAGTTATCGTTCGACGGCATTCTGTCTGTGGGCTCGCGGTGGAACTCCGACTCCGCTCAAGCTCGAGTCTGCTCGCGCGCGACGAGTCCAAGAATGTGGCCTGCGATATCCGCTGCGGCTGTTGGTCGTGCGCGCTCGAGAGCCTTCGCTCTCATGCCGGCGAGCTTGCCGGGATCGGTAAGCATCGAGCCCACCGCCCGCGAGAGAATCTGGGTGTTGAGATCGGATTGACGGATCATCTCCGCGGCGCCCGAAGCCGCGAGAGCCTTGGCGTTTTCCGTCTGATGATCGGCCGCCGCCGTCGGCAACGGCACCACGATGGCGGGGATTCCCCACGCGCAAAGCTCCGCGGTCGCCATGGCGCCGGCGCGCGACAGCGCGAAGTCGGCGGCCCTGTACGCTTCCGAAATCGGAGCGATGTACGCTCGGACCTTCACCCGATCGCTGTCATAGTGAGCGAGTTTCTCATGATTGGCTTTCCCCGTTGCCCAGATCATGAAAAGCCCGGGAGGAAGTCCCTGGTCGATCCACCTGGCGACAGCATCGTTGACGGCCTGCGACCCCTGACTCCCGCCGTACACGAGCAGGACCGCGCCTCCGGTGGCGGGAAAGCCCCACTTCACCCGAGCCGGTCCCTTCTCGAAGGCGTCAGCGGGGGGTGGCTCGATCGGATTGCCCGAATCGAACACCTCCGTCTTTTTCGACGGGGAGATCTTACGCCGTGCTTCTGGAAATCCGAGGTGTACCTGCCTGGCGAACCTGCTGAAGAATTTCGCGGTGATGCCCGGGTGGGTGTTCTGCTCCTGCAGCACGTACGGAATGTCGTGGGCGAGCGCGTACCCGAGCGCGAGCCCGGCGGCGTACCCGCCGGTCCCCACGACACACGCGGGGTGCTCGCTACGCACCTCGCCCGCAATCCTTTCCCACGCGCTCACTGCGCCGCGCAATGTCTTCCAGTTCTCCCACGGCCTGGAGCGATAGAGCGGGTGGAGATCGAGGAGCTCGAATGGAAAACCGACCTGCGGCAGCACGTCCTTCTCGATGCCGCGCTGCGCGCCAATGAAGAAGGGCTCGACGCGCGGATCGGCCTTGACCAGGGCGCGAGCGATCGCGAGGCCGGGATAGAGGTGGCCACCAGTGCCACCGCCGGCGAAGATGACCCTCATCGCGCCGGGAGGGCGCGAAGAGCGAGGGGGTCCGTCGCTGCTACGCCAAATACCTTTTCGCGGGTACTGCCGATATTGATAAGGATTCCGGTCATGACGAGGGAAAGGATCAGATTGGAGCGGCCGTAGGAGATGAACGGCAGCGTGAGGCCCGTGGTTGGTAGCAACCCCGTTGCCACGCCAATATGAAGATACGCTGTCAGAACCATCGTAACCGTCAATCCGACCGCTACCAGCTGAAGGAACGGACTTCTGGCGTTCCGGGCTATGCGGAACCCCAGAGCAGCGTAGACGGCGTACGCAAGAATCAGCAGAGCCAGGCCGACAAAACCCCATTCTTCCCCGATGTGTCCGGCGATGAAGTCGTCGTAGCCAAAAGGGAGAAATCCGTATTGCTGCCGTCCGCTTCCGAAGCCGACGCCGAATATCTGGCCCGACCCGACCGCGATAAGCGACTGCCGGAGCTGATAGCTGACTTCCAGGGGCGCAGCTCCGGGGTCGAAGAACGCGGACATCCGGAGAAGCACATAGTTGAGCCGCTCGATCTTCACGTACACAAGCGGGATCAGCATCACGCCCAGCGCCACGAAATGGCCGATGCGCACCCCGCCCGCGAACAGAATGATCCCCATCACCAATGTGAACATCATGGCAGCCGAGAGATCGGGCTCGAGCATCACCAGGATATCCATCGTCCCGATGACTACGAGGAAAGGAAGCAGACCCTTCGTGAGCCGACGGAGCGCGGGTCCTTTCTTTACCACCAGCATCGATGTCCAGAGAATCACCGCGAGCTTGCCAAGCTCGGAAGGCTGGACTGAGCTCCCGAAGAGGAATCGCCGGGCACCGTGGATGCGCGGCGCGATCCCCGCGGTGAATGGAAGGATTACGATCAGCAGAAGCACCAGCGACAGGATCATGATCGGCCAGGCGAGCTTCTCCCAGAGCTGCGCGTCCAGTTTTGCCGCAACCGCGAGCAACCCGATACCGACTGCCATGCCGATCAGCTGGCGTACGAGAAGGTGCGCGTGACCGTACCCAGCCTGCATCTCGACGATCGCGCTCGCGCTGTACACTGTCGCGAGCCCGAACGCGAGGAACACGCCGGTGAGGATGACGAGCGCGCGCGCCTCGATCCCCATGCGCCAGCGATGCGTCAGATCTGTGGTTGCATCCATTTAGGCTTCCTTTGCCGCGAGCACGCGGAACCGCTCGCCCCTTTCCTCGTAATTCGAGAACATGTCGTAGCTGGAGCACGCCGGAGACAGAAGGACAGCCTCTCCTGCTTGGGCCGCCGCCCTGGCCGCCCTCATCACCTCGTCGAAATCCGACCCGAGACGAACGACATCGACAACCGGTCGGAGATCGGTCGCGATTATCGGCGCGGCTTCTCCATAAGCGATCACTCTCTTCACTTTGCGTCGCACTGCTTCGACCAGCGGCGTATAGGCTTCGCCCTTGTGCCGCCCGCCCAGGAGTAGGACGGTCGGACGCTCCATCCCGTCAATTGCCACCGCGGTTGAGCTGACGTTCGTCGCCTTCGAGTCGTTGATCCACTGTACGCCCCCAAACTCCCCGACGAGCTCGAGACGGTGCGGCAGCGAGCGAAAGGTTCTGAGCGCAGCAGCGAGTCCCCTTCTGGCATTCTGTGTCTGGTGGGACCTGTCCGCCGCCATCACCGCCAGCGATGCCGCCAGCGCGTTCCCGACGTTGTGCTGGCCGAGCAGCGGAAGATCCTTGCGCGCGAGAAGCGGAGCTCCGAGGACAACCAGCTGGTTGGAGCGAGAATCGAGGTGTGCGTCTGCTTCGTCGCCGAGGGAGAACGAATACTTGTGCCCTGCCGCATCGCGGACCATCGCCATGACGGCGTTGTCATCCGCGTTCACAACCCATACCGAGTTGGGATCAGCGTTGGCGAACAGCCGCGCCTTGTCGGAAAAATATTCCTCGACGGTCGCGTATCGATCCAGATGGTCCGGGCTCAAGTTCGTCATCACCCCCACGTCCGGCTTCAGACTCGGTGTATCATGCAGCTGGAAAGACGACATCTCGAGCGAGATCCATTTTGGCTGCTGCTCGCGGCTTGCGATCTCGGACAGGGGAGTGCCGATGTTGCCCGCTTCGACCGCCTCGAGATCGAGACCGCGCAGCAGATGCGCGATCAGCGCGGTCGTGGTCGTTTTGCCATTGGTCCCCGTGATCGCGATAATCCGCGGTCCCTGGAGAAAGTTGAGGGCGACTTCGACTTCGCTGGCGATGCGGACGCCCTTTTCCCGGGCGAATGCCAGCGGCTTGCCAGAAGGAGGCACGCCCGGACTCGCTACGACGAGAGTCGCGCGCCCCAGGCGCTCGAGGTCATGGCGTCCGACATCGACTACGATGCCCTGGGCCCGCAGCTCTTCGGCGCATCGTCCGGTGTCGGGCGAGGAAACGACGTCGGAAGCGTAGACGTCGAAACCGTGCTTCTTCAGCAGCATCGCCGCGGCACGGCCACTGCGGGCGAGGCCGATCACGGCGATCTCGCCCACTCCCGGCACGAGCTCCCGCGGGCTCATCGCAGCTTCAGCGTGCTCAGTGCGATGAAGGCGAACAGAACTCCAATGATCCAGAAGCGAACCACCACCTGCGCTTCATCCCAGCCCTTGACCTCGAAGTGGTGGTGAAGCGGCGCTCTCCTGAATACTCGATGCTCGCGCGCGTACTCGAGTCCATATCGCTTCTTCCGGTATTTGAACACCACGCGCTGCACGATGACCGACATCATCTCCGCAACGAACACGGCACCGACGATTACAAGCAGAAACTCGGATTTGAGCAGTATCGCCACCGACGCGAGCGCGCCGCCAAGCGCGAGCGAGCCCGTATCGCCCATGAAGACTTCAGCGGGATGGGTGTTGTACCAGAGGAATCCTATACAAGCACCCATGATTGCGGTGCAGAATACGGTGAGCTCACCAGCGCCGCGAAGATAGTAGACATTCAAGTACTGGCTGGCGTCGACCCTGCCGAAGACGTAGGCGTAGAACGCGAATGTCAGCGCCGCGATGGCGGTGAGTCCCGCGGCAAGCCCATCGAGGCCATCGGTCACGTTCACCGCGTTGCTCGTGCCGGTCATTACGAACGTCACGAACAGCACGTACAGCCACCCCAAACCGGCGGTCAACGGGACGATCAGGATGTATTTGTAGAATGGCAGCGTCGTCGATGCGCCGGGAAGCGAGGAGATCGGGTGCTTCCAGATGTAGTAGCCGAGCGCGAAACCGAGCGTAACCTGGCCGACGAGCTTGTAGCTCTCGACCAGTCCGGTGTTTTTCTTTCCGGCAAGCTTCTGTTTCAGCTTCAGGTAATCATCGAGAAAGCCGATCGCCCCCATCCACGCCATCGACACCATCGCCAGCAGGACATAGCGGTTGTCGAGCTTGGCCCACAACAGCGTGCTGATGAGAGTCGCCCCGAGGATGATCAACCCGCCCATGGTAGGGGTTCTGCCCTTCTGTTGATGCGCGTCCGGCGTTCCTTCGCGAATGACCTGGTGGAGCCGCATCCGGCGCAGCCGCCGCATGATTCCCGGGCCGACGACGAACGTCAGGAGCAGTGCCGTCACCGCCGCACCGGCGGCGCGGAAGGTTATCCACTGGAACAGTCGCAGAAATCCAAAGTTCGGCAGATCCACGAACGGAACGAGCAGATAGTTCAGCACTATGCAGTGGCCCAGGTGGTTAAATGTGGAACGAGGCGCTCGAGCTGCACTCCGCGCGATGCCTTCAGCAGAATTATAGCGTCACGCTGGAGTCTGGTCTTGAGCTGCGGCCAGAGGTCTTCGACATCCGGTGCGGTGATCACTCGCTCGCGCTCATTCTGTTTCTCGAGCGCCGGGGCGAACTCTCCAATGCCGGCAACGATGTCGGCACCAGACGCCAATGCGAGACCAGCGATGTCCGCATGACACTGCTCCGATGCCGCGCCGAGCTCCCGCATCGTTCCAAGGACGATTACCCTCTGCCGTCCGCTACCTGTTCCCTGCAACAGCTCGATCGCGGCGCGAGTCGACCCCGGATTGGCGTTGTAGGCGTCATTGATCAACGTCACATTACCCACCTGTTCCCAGGCCACCCGCATCTTGGGCTGAGGCATCGACGCAATTCCAGCTGCGGCGTCCTCGTAGCTGACTCCACACTCCCGGGCAACAGCGAGAGCCAGCATCGCGTTCCGCAGGTTGTGCACGCCGCGAACGGGTGGCCGGATGGTCACGCCGGCTATCTCGATGACCCCTAGCCCATCGGCGCCGATCTCCCACCGGTCCGGCTTCAGATCAGCATTCGGCTCGAGGCCGACGACTATCACGCGCTTGGCCTTGCCACGAGCTGCTTCCGCGATCTCAGGCTGTGACGAAGGTGCGATGCCGACGTCAACGCCCTCGTAGACGGCTGCCTCCTCGCGGAGAACGCCGGCCAGGTCACCCAGTCCCTCGAGATGCTCCTCGGCGATTGAGGTCACCAGCGCAATATCGGGCTCGGCGATCTCGCGGAGGATCGCGACTTCGCCGGGAAGGCTGGTGCCGAGCTCGATGACGGCGATCTCCGCATCGGGTTGGAGAGAAAGAAGCGAAAGAGGAACACCTATTCGATTGTTGAGATTCCCGGTCGTCGCGTGCACCGAATAGGGGCGGCTCAGCGCAGCCCTCAGCAGATCCTTGGTGCTCGTCTTTCCGTTGCTCCCCGCGACGCCGATGATCGTCTTGCCCCAGGCGCGGCGCCAGTACTGCGCAAGCGCGCCCAGCGCGACGAGGGTGTCGCGCACCTCATAGATCGGAACGCCAATGGAGTTGAGCCTGGGCGCCTGTGACACGACGAGCGCGGAGGCTCCATCACGAACAGCGTCGCCGAGATAGTCGTGGCCATCGAACCTCTCTCCCTTGAGGGCGACGAACACATCTCCCTTCGCGATCTTTCTCGTGTCCGTCGTAATCCCGCTTACTGATGCGGGGCCACGTGGAAGCGATCCTGCCGTCTGCGCCTGCAGCGCGGTGGCAATGCGGTCGAGCGTCCAGAACCCGGTGCTCAAGCGTGACTCCCCGTCATCTCTCTCACAATCTCCTTCTCGTCGAATGGGTACGACGTGGTTCCGCGAATCTGATAAGTCTCATGTCCCTTTCCCGCGAGCAGGACGATGTCTCCATCCTCTGCCATGTCGATTGCCCGCTGAATTGCCGCCAGTCGGTCTGTTACTCTCTCGTGCTTGGATCCACGCATCCCCGCCTCGATGTCGTCGATGATCGCATCCGGGTCTTCGGTCCGAGGGTTGTCACTCGTGACGATCGCACGATCCGCCGCATTCTCGGCGATTTCTCCCATGAGCGGGCGTTTGCCCTTGTCGCGGTCTCCACCGCAGCCGAAAACGACGATCAGTTTGCCGCGTGTGAAGGCGCGGGCGGTTCTGAGAGTTCGCTCCAGCGCATCAGGAGTGTGCGCATAGTCGCGCAGCACCGTCGGTCGGGTCGAAATTATCTCCAGTCTCCCCGCGACCTGTGGTACGGTGGCGAGAAGGACAGCAATCGAGTCCGGCGAACTTCCCAGCGCGAAAGCGGCGGCAGCGGCGGCGAGACTGTTTTCAACGTTGACCTCGCCGATCAGTGGTAACCGCACGTCGGCCGAGCCGCCGGGAGTCACCAGCTTCCACTCACTCCCCTGCGGAGTGTAGCGGACGTCCCTGGCGCGGATGTCCGCAGCCGCGGCGCGCACCGCAAAGGTGATACGCCGCGATGGCGGCTCGAGCGCCGTCCACTCTCCGGCATCAGCGTTGACCACGGTGGTTCCGTCGGGTTTGAGATAGTCGAGCAGACGCATCTTCGCTTTCAGGTAGGCATCCATCGTTCCGTGATAGTCCAGATGGTCGCGCGTGAGATTGGTGAAGACCACCGCATCGAATTCCAGTCCATCGATCCGTCTCTGGTCGAGGCTGTGCGACGACACCTCCATGGGTACCGTCTTCACGCCGCGGTCGACAAGCTCGCGCAGAACTCTCTGCAGCTCCACTGGGCCTGGTGTCGTAAGTCCGCTGCCGCCCGGGAACACGTCTCCATCGCTTCCCACGAGCACGCCAAGCGTTCCGATCGACGCGCTGGATCCAGCGCCATCGTCGAACAGATGACGCATGATGGAGGTCGTAGTCGTCTTGCCATTCGTGCCGGTGACGCCGAGCATGGTCAAATTGCGGGCCGGGTTGGCGTAGGCGGTCGCAGCGGCGATCGCGGCCGCTCGCCGGCCCTCTCGCACAACGAGGGCCGGAAGCGATGTACGCTCAGGGTCTTCCACGATCGCGGCAGCCGCGCCATGCTCGGCGGCGGCACTCAGAAAGTCGTGGCCATCGTTATTCCAGCCGCGTATCGCGATGAACAGGTCGCCGGGAGTGACCCTTCTGCTGTCGTCCGAGATGCCGGTGGATTCCGGCGGGAGGTTGCCCCTTGTTCCCGCGAGAAGGCCTTGCTCGGTCAGCGCGGCCTGTATGTCGGCAATGCGCAGCCTCATTCCAGAGGGCGGCTAAGCTGGACCATGCTCCCCGGCGGCGCCATTGTCCCGGCGGCGGGATGCGTGCCGGAGGATGGCGCGGTGACGATACGCACTCGGAAGCCGGCACCATGGAGGGCGCGGACGGCCTGCCGAACGGAGAGATGCCTCACGTCGGGAATCGGTCGCGACGCAGCGACGGTGGGTACCGCCGCGGCACGCTTCGGCGCAGCGGGCAGGTCGACGACGTACGATGGTGTTTCTTCCTCAAAGGTGCGCGGCTTCAGGTTGTCGGACGGATCGTACGAGGTACGCGGGAGTGGCGCGGTCGCATCGCCACGCTCTGCGCGAGCAAACGTTGGCTTGACGGCCGATGCTGATTTGCCGGAAGTACGATCCGCCGTCTCGGCGATCATGGTTTTCTCGGAAGCTGCAAGCCCTTCGCGATCGAGCGCGGCATCCCGCGCGGCCAGCGCAGCGCGCAGCACTATCTGCGTCACCGGTGCGGCGATCTCACCGCCTGCGTAGTGAGCTCCCTTCGGACTATCGAGCTTGACCAGAACAACGTACTGGGGGTCGTTTCCCGGAAATAGACCGACGAACGACGCGGTATAGTTCCCCGCCGTGTAGCCGGCGTTCTGCGAGGTACGGCGCGCAGTGCCACTCTTTCCCGCGACTTCGAACGTCACCATGTCGGCGCGCGTCGCCGTTCCTTCCTGGACGACGGCCAACAGCATCTGCTGGATCGTGCGCGCGACCTCGCCCGACATCACACGCCGTATCGCCTTGGGCTCAGCGCGGTACACGACTTTGCCATCGACCGAGCGGACTTCCTTCACGATGTGCGGCTCCAGCAGCTCTCCACCATTCGCGATCGCCGCGTACGCGGTCACCAGCTGCAACGGCGTCACTGCAATCTCGTACCCCATCAGAATCGACGCGCTCGTCTGCCTCGACCACTGCTTCGGCTCGCGCAATGTTCCGGCCGCTTCCGCCGGAAGCGGAACACCGAGCGGCATACCGAAGCCGAGATCGCGGAAGGTCTCGTACTTCTGGCGCGGGGTGAGTCGCTGGCCGAACTGAACGATCCCGATATTGCTCGAGAACCTGATCACATCGGCGAGCGAAAGCTCCGCCGCCTTGTGCATGTCGTTTATGACACGCCCATCTATCTCGAGCTTGCCGTTGTGGGTCTTGACGATATCGCCTGGTCGAGCGCGTTTGTGCTCGAGCAGCGCCGCGGCGATGAATGGCTTGAGCGTCGAGCCGGGCTCGAATGGCTCGGTGACGGCGGTGTTGCCGAAAGTCGTGCGCCCGACTCTGTTACTGGCAAGCGCGAGAATCTCTCCGGTGTGCGGATTCATCACCACGATGTCTCCGCCCTGCGCCCCGAGGCTGTCGACTGCGATTGCCAGCTCGCGCTCGCAGATGTCCTGGAGAGTGTTGTTGATCGTCAGCATGACGGTCGACCCGGCCTTGGGCTGCTCGGTCCAACCGTCGGGAGAATCCAGTGCGCGCCCATTGTTGTCTCGCGCCAGACTGACCTTGCCCGAGTCCCCACGAAGGATGCTGTCGAGCGCGAGCTCGAGACCATCGAGCGGATTACCGCGACCATCGAGCGACCCGACGATCCGCTTGATCCCGCCCGAGTTCCCGTAGACTCGCTGCAGCACCGGGGTCAGGTGCACGCCGTTCAGCTTCGCGATGGACGCGACATCCGAGGTCGCGTAGACACCAGGGAGATCGATCCATCGGCGGCGGCGCTCGATAGCAGCGCGCACACCACTGGCGTCGAGACGGGCACGGCGAAGCGCCTTGAGCACGAACGCGGTGTCCCGCACTTCGGGAAGCGAGAGCGCGACGCGCGTCATCTCCCGGCTCTCGACGAGCGTGTTGCCGCTGGCGTCGAGTATCTCGCCGCGCGGGGCGGATTGCGCGGCAGCGAAGAAGTGCTGTCGCTTGGCGCGTGCCTCCCACTGGTCGCCGTCGACGACCTGGACCTTGGCGGCGCGCGCTACCAGCGCCAGTGCGAAGAGGACGAAGAATGCGTGAACGACTGCAACTCGGTTTGGAGCTTTCATCGCGCCGCTCGCGGGAGAATCATTACCTGTTTTTCGGTAGGAATGTGCATGCCGAGCCTCTGCTCCACCGCGGCGCCGAGCGTCTGTCGGGTGGATGCCGCCCGGATCTCTCCTTCGAGGCGAGCCCTCTCGCCCTCGAGCTCGGCGCGCCGGGAGTCGAGCTCCGCCAGCCGCTCTGATTCACCGATGCCGATCGTGCGGCGCCAAACGATGGACAGCGCTACGAGCACAAAGGCGGCGAGAACGACCCCTACGAGGGTCCTTCCGCGCATAGCTACGCCGCGCTTTGCCATGCGCGTAGACGGGCGCTGCGCGAGCGCGGATTAAGTGCGATTTCATCGGGACCGGCAGTCAGAGCCCGCTTGGTCAGCAGCTGGCCAAGCGGCTTCCCCCTGCAGGTGCAATGGGGCTGTTTCGGCGGACAAATGCACGCCTGGCTCCACTCCCGCATCGTATGCTTGGCAAGCCGATCTTCCCCGGAATGGTACGAGATGATCGCGAGGCGACCCCCCGGCTTCAGCTTGTCGCGGAGAAGGGGCAGAGCCCTCTCGAGCGCCTTCAGCTCGTCGTTCACAGCGATGCGAAGCGCCTGGAAGAGCCGGGCAAAATCACCAGGACCCATCCGTGCCCCGAAGGAGCCCCGGATTGCATCGACGAGGTCGTCACTCACCTGCATGGGTTTCCGGTCGCGGCGACGCACGATTTCCCGAGCAAGGCGATTGGCGCGAGGCTCGTCTCCGTAGTCGCGTAGGATTTGAGATAGGTCGAATTCATCCAGCGTGTTCAGCAATTCGGCGGCGGTCGTAGTAGAGCGACGGTCCATCCTCATGTCGAGTAACGCGCCAGGTCGAAAAGAGAAACCTCGCTCATCGGCATCGATCTGGTGCGAGGAAACCCCGAGGTCGGCCAGGATCGCGTCGAACGACCGGCCGGCGAGCTCCGGAATGCGGTCGATCTCGCCGAAATTGCCCCTCAAAGCGAGAAAGCGGCCTGACGCCTCGTAGGGCATCAGCCGCTTGTTCGCTTCAGTGATGGCGGACTCGTCACGATCCAGCGCTACAACCGACGAACCGCTGGCGAGAAGGGCTTCGCTATGCCCGCCACCGCCTAAAGTGCAATCCAGAACCTGTTCGGCGCCGGAAAAGAGCGCCACGACCTGGTCGACCATGACCGGCGCATGGTAGGAGCTATCCCACCGGCCGGTCGCCGGCTCGGTCACTTACAGAAGCGCTTTATCTCATCGTTGACGGCGGGCGTGAACTGCGGGATCGCGGTCAGGAGCTGCGCCGCCTCGTTCGGGTACTTCTGTCCGCCTGCCGGCAGGTTGATCTCCGCCAGTGTGAATGCCTCCTTGGCCATGCGAGCCAGATCGCAGCTCCTCCTCTCGAGCGCATCGTTGGTGGCACTCTGGCCAAGCGAGAATGCGCTGGCGCCGAGCAGGAATTTGGCGTCAGCCGAGGTCTGCAGTTGATCGGAAAGCTGAAGGAACCTGATCGCGCGCTGGAAATCGGCACGGTCCTTCGAGCCCTGTCCCGCTTTGTACGCTTCGCTTCCCTGTTGGAGAGCGATCTGCGACAATGCCATCGGATCGACGCCGTTGGTCTTCGCCTGGTTCAGAGTGTTGACGACATCGTCCCACTGCTTGAGCCCGGCCTGAATTGTCGCCTGCAGGAAATAGCCAGTTGGGTTCTTCGGATTCGCGGCCACCGACTTTTTCGCAGCGTCCAGCGCCGGTAGGAGCTGTCCCGCTTTGTACAGCGTCTGCGCATTGGCCAGAGCAAGGCTGGGGTCGTTCGGGAACTTGCGGACTCCCATCGCCGCGGCCTCGGCCGACTTCTGCGGAAGATTCAGTGCGGAGTAAGCTGCCGCCGTGCGGGCGTAGTAATCAGCCGTCGCGGCAGCGGTGTCGACGCGGACCATCTCGTTTCCAATGTCGATCGCTCCCTGGTAGTCGCTCGCGTTCAGATAGACCTTCCACGCGAGATTGAGCAGCTGCGGATCGCCGGGATTGTTCTGAAGAAGGTCGCGGACGAGCGGAATCGCCTTGTCCGCGCGCTTCATGATCGCGAACTCTGCCACAACGTCCTGGATCAGCCGGATGTTGGTCGGATCGGCAGCAGCCAATGAAGCTAGAACATCGAGGCGTTTGGTCGTGTCATTCCTCGCCGCATAAGCCTCGGCGAGCATCTTGAGCGCCGGAATGTTTCGCGCATCATTCGCGCGAACACGCTCCGCTACGGCGAGCACCGAGTCCGGCATCTTGAGCGCGCTGTAGGCTTCGGCGAGACAGACTGCAACTATGTTTGCGTTCGGATAGCCGTTGAGTCCCTGACGAGCCGCCGCCACTGCTTCCTGGGGCTTCCCCTGAACGACGTTGTTGTGGCAGGTCTCCTCGGCCGGAAGCTGACGACGCGCATCCTTGATCGCGCGCGCTACCTGGCTTGCCGCGTCGTCGAGCCTGGCGCCCTGCGCGCTCGGCAGAACCTGACCCTTGGTCATGTCGCGGGAAATGATGAGCCGCGAATCGATCTTGAACCCGGTTGGGGTCTTGGTGACAGTACCCTCGAGGTACTGCGGAGCCCGCACGAGGGAGGCGAGCGCCTTGGCATCGCCCGTCGCCAGCGCCTCGGTAGTCGAGTAGCCCGACGAGGCCAGACTGTTGTTGATGTCGGCCTTGGGGACGACCACCAGATCGCGGATGTTGGTCTGCTTGGTGAGCTGGCTGCGAATCGCTTCCGCGGCCTGAACCCCAAGATCCTTGTCGGCGCTCTGAAGCGTTGGGATCATCACCCTCTCGCCGGTCTTGCTGCTCTGGGCCAGCATGGGCGATGCGGCAAAGGCCGCAAGCGCGGTGATAACGAGACCGGAATGACCTAGACGTACCTTCAATGGTGTAACCTCCAAATCGGTAATCATTCTTACCCACATCACTAGCCGCAGGTCCCTGGAATCGTTAAATGGGCGAGGAGGGACTCGAACCCCCGACATCCTGCGTGTAAGGCAGGCGCTCTAACCAACTGAGCTACTCGCCCGGTGCAGAAACCGAGCCTGTCCTCACCGGAGAATAGCGAGCGGCACCAGCACGCAATACCCGATCACGAGCAGGATGGGCGCCAACGTCACGCCTCCCCGGGCCAAGTCGGCGAAACCGGCAAGCAACACAACTGTTGCGACGGTCCAATAGATCCACGAGCGTCGTGACCCGGAATCCCGGCCCGTTCTCGGGCCACTGGCAAGATCGGTTTTGGCCATAAGCGTGGTAGTGTAGGGCACGTTGAAATGCGTGTCAACCCAAGTTGAGCCCGCCGGGACAGAAGCCTGATCGCTTACGCCTTGGCCTTTGGGGTCCCCGAGTAGTGAAGCTCGACCCAGTCGCGGTAGCTGCCATTCATCACCGCGCGCCACCAGGCCTCGTTCGCGATGAACCATTTGACGGTTTTCAGAAGGCCGGTATCGAACGATTCGGCTGGTCCATAACCGGTCTCGAGCGTCGCCTTCATGGCGTCAATTGCGTACCGTCGATCGTGACCGGGGCGATCTTTGACGAAGGCTATCAGCTCCGCTGTGTCGCCCCCGAGCGCAGCCGGACATTTCGGAAATCTGTCCCGGACCTTTTCATCGTCGGCGAAAAGCTTGTTCAAATGCCTGCAGATCCCCTTCACGACGTCGAGGTTGGGACGCTCCGAGTTCCCGCCGAGATTATAGGTCTCTCCCAGTCGCCCCTTCTCCAGAACCCGCTCGATTCCGCGACAGTGGTCACGGACGTACAGCCAGTCGCGGATCTGAAGGCCATCTCCGTAGACAGGCAGGGGCTTCCCGTCGAGGGCATTGACGATCGTGAGCGGAATGAGCTTCTCGGGAAAATGGTATGGGCCGTAGTTGTTGGAGCAGTTGGTGGTCGTTACCGGCAAGCCGTATGTATGGTGGTACGCCCGAACGAGATGGTCGGCCGCCGCCTTACTCGCTGCGTACGGTGAGTTTGGGGCGTACGCGTTCTCCTCGGTGAACGCGGGCGCGTTCGCGGCAAGGCTGCCGTAGACCTCGTCGGTCGAGATATGGTGGAAGCGGCGCGCTCCACCTGACCAGTCTTCCGACCATGCTGCCCGGGCAGCCTTGAGCAGCTCGTGTGTTCCCACCACGTTCGTGGCGATGAACGGATCGGGACCGTGAATCGAACGGTCAACGTGCGACTCGGCGGCGAAATGAACGATGGTATCGATTCCATCGCGCTTGATGATGTCGTGCATCGCGTCGCCGTCTCGAATGTCGCCCTTGATGAACGTGAACCGCTCGTTTTTCGCCAGGGGCTCGAGGTTGGACAGGTTTCCCGCGTATGTCAGCGCATCCAGCCCGACAACTATGTCGTGCGGGTGATGGTCCACCCAATAGTGGACGAAGTTTGTGCCGATGAATCCGGCCGCCCCTGTCACGAGCATTCTACGCATTGCTTGCTCTGCCTTGGCTCATATCCCCTCTGTGCGTGTTAAGTCAAACGATACCGGGACGTTGCTCATCCGCCAATGCCCGGCCTGCTCGCTCTGCAAAAGTCCCTGATCACGCGCGGCATGTCCTGCACCGCGGCCACACGATCTGCCCCAGCGAGCG
>Ga0193741_1000166_pt1 | contig 17861 bp, 18 predicted proteins | sample L2s2metaG_FD_143059 | JGI IMG/M metagenome (GOLD analysis project Ga0193741, IMG submission 143059) | Soil microbial communities from a riparian zone of the East river system, Colorado, United States - L2s2 | ecosystem: Environmental > Terrestrial > Soil > Riparian zone | place: USA: East River...
TCGCTTGAGGGTAGCCCGCCGCCAACGGTTGGGCCAGCGTGCGGGAATGTCACATGACGGGGCGAAAGTGTGCGAGTGGCCACGAAGCGTCCGTATCGCATTGACCTCACGCACAGCCAGGCGCTCGTCCTCTACAAGTATCTGTACGACCTGGAGGAGCAGGGCAAGCTGGATCCAGCGGCTCCTGCATTCGACCCGGCGGTTCACCGCGCGTTAGAGATCGTCTTTTTCGGTCTGGAGGAGCAACTTCCGCGTGTGGATGACGCGACCGCTTTTGACCAGGCACACAATGACCTGCAGGCCGAGTTCCGCGAGTACTGGAACCGGCGGTTACCTAAGCCGCCGGGGTGACCTTTGCGCCATGGGCGAGTGTCCTCACGTCGAGCGCTCAGGTGCGCTTGAAGATCGAGTTTTTTCGCAGCCACAGTGCCCGCTGGGTGCCAGGTCGCTGGGGTTAGGGGGTCGCCCCTGCTCGCGCTGCATAACGGGGTGCTGGCTCGACGGGCTACTCGTCGCGTATCGACTCCCAGTGGGCCTTGCCTGCGCGAAGCATCGTGACAGCGTGCTCGACGTTGCCCCGCTCTGGAATTGCGTTGTCCGATTCGGCGATGACCGCCATGCCGTCGAAGGCCGCGACGCACATGACGCGGTGCTGCTCGAAAAGCTCCTGCTCGGCACAGCGGGAGTGCGAGCCGAGGTTCTCGACGGGAAGAGACTCGACACCGAAGATTTCGTCATGTCGCGTCCAGTAGTCGTAGACCTCCTCGGCGATCATCGCGCGCGAGTAGAAGCTGATCGTGTCCTCGTCGTCGGGACCGGCGAAAGACACCGTCCAGCCTGAGCAGTCCTCGTCGTCGCACATCTCCCCCCTGGCAACGATCCGATATCCGGGGGGTGCAAGGTCAGCCGGGAAAGGATGGTCACGAAGGACTTTCTTGCGGTCTTCGACGCCTCCGGCCAGTTCATCCCACGTGTTCCAGACGAAGCTCCATGCCGGTGTGATCCTTGGCACCGCGACGACGAGAAGGATCGCTGCACCCACGGCGCCAGCGGCAACAGCCACCACTTCACGCCACCGGCGTTGCGGGTCTCGTCCCGTGATCCCAGGATGATAGGAAAGGGGGGTCATCGGCCGACGCCAGAAAAACGCCAGAACGGTCAAGGAATCGCCCCCCAGCCGGTCCGGCTCACCAACACGACGGGCACCCGCAAAGCCTCTAGCCATGCAGCGTTTGGTGCCCGTCGTCGTAGGTCGTCGTCAATCGTCGCCTGCGCCTTAGCGGCCTGTCACGCCGGAGGTCGCGGGTTCGAGTCCCGTCGCTCCCGTCTCACCGTTGTCCCCGCAACCGCGGGATTTTCTCGCTCTAGAGGGCCGCGGGACACGCCTCGGACGTGCCCCACAAGTGCCCTAAACGTCCGGCGTAAGGACGCTGGCGCACTCCAGCGTTTGGAGAATGCAAAACGGCAGATATGCACGCTTGATGCGCGCTCTCCGACGACCACATGCTCGCGTTCGCGAGCGTCCCCAGCCGGCACCTCGGGGTCATGCCCCACATCGTTGAGGCCGCGCGTTCGGTGACACCCGGCGCCGTCGCGCACAACCCGAGCCGTCGTTCCGGGGCACTTCAAGTCGGAGCGATACCGAGAACTCCAGTCCCCGAGCGCGGCCGCCGGACTACGACGAGAGTTCAGCCCGGCGCGACCACCAGGCCTCGGCGGCGCTCATTGCCCTCTCGGCCTGGTGGATCGAGTCGCCCACGAGTCCTGCGGTGGCGGCCCAGTGCAAGGGTACAAGGGCTAGAGCCCCGGGGAGCCAACGGTGCTCGTCGGGAGTCAGCGGTTCCGGAGCCGTGCTTTCGTAGGCGTCGAGCAGTCGTCGCGGCTCGAGTAATTCAACGGGCTGGCCCACGCCATCGGGGCCGCTTTGTGCGACGTGGTTCAGGCTGCCCGCGATGTCGTACAGCCGCTCCCTGACCCTCACAAAATCCAGGTCGAAGGTGGCCCATGAGCCGTCTGACAGTTCTCCCGCGTTGCCCAATTTGTAGTCCCCATGAATCGGAGTGCATGGCAGTTCGAGGCCCTCCCGGAGCTTGGAGAGCTCGCCAGTCAGTTGGCGCATCCGATGCACGACCGGCTCGCTGCGGGGTCCGAGCCTACGGCGTGTGAAGCCGACCGAGTAACGCAGTTGGCCGAAGGTTCTGTGGTCGTCGAGGGGTTCGGGCGGACTGGGCTCCCAGACTGCTTTGAGCGCAGTGTGAAGGCGTCCGAGCTCCTCGAATAGGCGGACGTAGGAGTCCTCGCCCACCCGTGGCTGGACGTGATCGATGAACTCCTCAATCTCAGCCCAACGATCAGCGACCCTCAGGAGGTCGCAGCCGGAAATCCGAATCGGCCGAGCGACGCGGACTTGCGTCCTCTGGAGCCGCTCCCGCAAGCGCCGCAGTCCCGCGACCCGGCCGCGGCGGACCCAGGGCCTATGAACCCGGAGGACAACCGGCGGCGCAGCGTCTATCCGCACGTTGAGGTTGAACCCACCGCCAATGTCTGCCCATCCGGCCCCTCGCGCGACGCGGGCGATCAGGGCCGAGACGGCCAGGTCATCTGGGCTGGCTCTAGGTCCGAACCAGCGCGGCAAGGGAGGGGGGAGAGGTCGAAGCGTCGATTCCGGTCATGGCAATGGCCCACCAGCGCACCCGAGGAAGGGTCCGCCAGGCGATTGCGAACACAAAGTCAGACGTTAGAGGACGGTTGCCGCTCAGGCGTCATTCCCGAACACTGGCGCAGGCGAGGCTCGTGCCCATTAGGTGGCCTAAAACGTCGCCGCTTCCCGCTTCGGCATCCCGCTCGAGCACGGCCTCGAGCGCGTCGAGCCGCTCGGCGATCGCGGCGCCGGCGCCGTCGAGCAGCGCTCCGTAGTGCCGCTCAATCATGCGGCCGCTCGTGCCCATGATCCGGGCGAGCTCGAACACGGCGACGCCGGCGGCGAGCGCATTCGAGGCGAACGTCGAGCGGAGGTCATAGATTCGGGCGGGCCGCGCGACGCCCGACGCCTCGACCGCGGGCGCCCACTCTCGGCGGCGGAAGTTGTCCAAGTTGAGGAGCCCGCCGGCGGGCGCCGGGAACAGGAGCGGCGTATCGAGCCGCGGTGGGATAGCGTCGAGCGCGGCGAGCGCCCGGCGCGAGAGCGGCACTTGCCAGGCGGCGCCGAACTCCCGCCGGTCGACGAGCTGCGCCTCGCTCACGTCAGCTGTAACAGCCGGCGAGGGAGTCGGACGCGCCGGCTCGCGCCTCGTGCGCCGGTCCGTCCGGCCGTCGAGCTGCAACCGGAGCCGGACGTCGAGCCTCGAGGCCCGCCCGGCGCCGTCCGAGCGATCGTTTAGGACCGTCGGGATGACGGCTGCGCTGCTTGTCATCGGCGCCCTGCTCGAGCTCGGCGGGATCATTGCGCTCGGCTTCCCCGACCTGCTGCCGGGCGCGCTTCGCCTCTCTGCCTGGCTCAGGGACAGTGGCGGCGAGCGGCCAGCCAGCTTCGCCGCCTCGTGGGCCTAAAGCCGCGTGGAGTCGTTCATACGGTTGGCGCTGCGAGCGCGCTCGCTATGGCAGGGCAACTATCCGGCATCGTGAGCACGTCGAGTGAGGGGACGCTCGAGCAGAAGGTCGAGTACCTGCTGCGGCGCGACGAAGACGCGCAGCGTCGGGCGAACGAGCTCGAAGCCAGGCTCGGTCGGCTCGAGTCGGAATCGCCTCGGCGCCTGGCCGAGCTCCGAGAGGCGATGGAGGAGCACGTCGCCCGTGAGTTGACCGCCGCGCTTGAGGCGTACCGTCCGGTCCGGGTCGCCGGAACCGGCGCGCTCGTGCTCGGCCTCGCCTGCGTCACGGCCGCAGCCCTTCTCTGAGCTCGAATGCGGCGTGCCCCATTCATGCCCCAAACGCGGCGAAACCGCCACACGGAGCCATGCGGGCCGATCACGCGCAACCCTGCTCGAGCCGTGGAGGAAAGCGCGTTAGAGCGTCGATCGTCGCCCGACGTCGGCGGGGCCGGCGCGGCCTGTCACGCCGGAGGTCGCGGGTTCGAGTCCCGTCGCTCCCGCCTAAAAATACCTGCTAATAGGCATATTGTGTTGCCCGGTAGGTAGACAGTTCTGGCCCTCCGGGCAGCAAACGAATTCCTGGGCGTCTGGCTGCCGCCCAGTTCATCCCTCAGTTCGGCCGCTCCCAGCGAGGCTCAGAGGTTTCGAGAGCTGCCACGTAGGTCCCGGAGATTAACCTCGGGGCGCCTGCAGGAACGACGATCGCCTTGACACCCTTCACGCCGGTCTCGTTGAGCAGCTCGGGCTCGCATTGGTCGGTCGGGCGCGCGTCCGACCGAGCGACTTCGGGTCGGCGAGCAGCTCGGTCAGGGCGGTCGCCACAATGGCGATCAATCTCGCCGCAGCGCAAACGGGCGGAACGGAGGCTCGCGGTCAGATGGGATTGGATGCCCGCAGCCGCAGACGAGGATCGCCGCCTCCGTGAAGGCAGGCAGGCCGAGACGCCGGTCGATGTCCTGCTCGTTGACGGCGGCCGAAACGAAGGCTCCAAGTCCGAGCTGGGTGCAGACGAGGTACAGCGTCTGGCTCAGGTGCGCGGCGTCGAAGAGGAGGACACGGTACGCCTTCGCGTGTGCCTGGTACTTCCAGAAGTTCCTCGAGAAGCGCGCGGTGAGCAAGAAGAGGACTTGGGCGGCGCGGAAATGCTCCTGTCCCGCGGTGAGCTCGACGACGAGATCCGCCGCGCCCCCCTCACGCAGCGGTTCGAGCAGCTCCAGCTCGTGTGCGTCGACGGCGTAGTGGTAGAGCCCCGGGTCAATGCCCTCGACCGCACGCACGAGTGGATACACCTCGACGGGGTGCTGCGAGCCGCCGGAGGGACTTGTCTTTTTCACGATCGTCAGCTCCGGCGTCACTTCGTGAATGCCGTGGCACCCCCACACGTACCGCAGCACGGTCGCCAGCTCGTCGCCCGATAGCGACGCGCCGGCGTCGAAACCACGGGTGGTTTTCCTCCGGCGCAACAGGTCGTAGAGCGGACCAGAACCCTCGACCAGCGGGAGCCGGTTCGTGGCTTTCGGCTCGGGGAGGCGATGGAAGTGCGGAGGAGGAGGCCAGCGACCGGGCGCGTGCGGCAGGGGAGCCTCGCCCGCGACAACTGCACGGACGCCTTTCCAGCGGGTCATCGAATGGTAGAGCGCCGCGTAGCGATTCCAGGCAGGCGCGGCGAGCTGCTCGTCGCGGCGACGAAATTCGACGAGAACTTCGTCGGCACCGTCGGTGACGACTAGTCCCTGCCGCGCGAGCTCCAGCAGCATTAACGAATCGGCGTTCCCTTCGAGGCGGATCCACCGATCGGCCGGAACTGCGCGCAGAGCGCGCACCTGCTCGTCGCTGAGCGGGATCTCCTCGCCCTTGAGTACGGACACGGCAACAAGCGAGCCGTCGTCCCGAGGCCGGAAAAAGAGGTGTCGCGTGCGTCGGGCGTGCGCAGCCCGGTGCGGACCGAACGAAGGGGCGCTATCGATCCTGTGGCGGCTCGATCGACCCCGCCTCCTCGTCGGCCTCCTCTGCAGGCGGCCGCGGTGGCTCGATCGACCCCGCTTCCTCGTCGGGCTCCTCTGCAGGCGGCCGCGGTGGTTCGATCGACCCTGTCTCCTCGTCGGCGTCACGCTCCGGCGGCTCGGGCTCAATCGTGCTCATCTCGCGCTCCTCTCGCTGAAGGGTGACCAGCGTACCGCCGCTGCGAAACGGCCGTCAAGCGGGTCGGAGCCCGACGGGCGACTCGCGAAGGAAGGCGCGCGTCCGCTCCGCGAGGACGACGTGGCCCTTTGCCTCGAAGAGCCGGAGCGCCTCCTTCGTCGCGCGCACAAACGAGGCCGAGTCGCCCGCTAAGCGATTGACCTCCGCGAGATCGAGCAGGGCTTCGCCGCGCCAGACGAGGAAGTCGGTCCGGTTCGCAATCGCGACCGCCTCCCGCGCGAGCTGCTGTGCCCGCTCGAACTCGCCGCGCTGCGCGAGGACGCGGGCGCGCACGCCGCGCCACGTCGTCTGGGAGGCGAGGTCGTCGCGTGACGCGTTCCGCTCGCTCAGGACGGTTTGCTCCTCCGCCTCGTCGAGCCGCCCCACGTGCTCGAGAGTGCGCGCGAGAAGCGCCGCGCTCGTCGAGAGCACCGAAGTCTCGCCCAGCTCCTCGAGCGCGCGACAGCCCGCGCGGAGCTCCCGCTCCGCTGCTTCCGGATCTCCCGCCAACAGCTCGATTGGTCCGGAGTAGTTAGGCAGCGCCGCAAGCACCGGGCCGACCCCGAACTCCTCGCCGACCGCCCTGCACCGGAGGTAGAGATCGCGAGCCAGCTCGAAGCGCCCTCGCATGGCCTCCAGTCCCGCGATCTTCGCCCGCGTCGAGACCTCGATCGCCGCGTGCCCGCGTCCGAGCTCGAGGATCTCCTCGCAACGCGCGATCGCTTGCTCGACCGGCGTCGGACCGTGGCAGTAGACGAGCGCGAGCATCCGCAGGATCCATCCCTCCTCGCGAGCGTCCCCTGCTCGCCTCGTGCACTCGAGAGCGCGCGTGAACGCGTCCTCCATCCGTTCTCCGCGACAGAGCAGCCAGTTTGCGTGCCCGATCAGGGCCCAGGCCCGTGCAAGCGCGCCTTCGTCGCCGAGCTCCTCGAACACGGCGAGCGCCTGCTCGGCCACACCGATCGCGTCCTCGGTCTCGACGTGGGGATCCGTGTACAGGCGCAGGAACGCGTGCTCGACTCGGCTCAGCAGCACGAGGCGGCGATCGCCGCTCGCCCTCGCCTCCTCGACCGCCTCGCGCAGCACCGCCGCGGCGCCGGCCGCGTCACCGGCGAACCGATATGCCCTCCCCAGCTCAGGCAGAAGCTCCAGCCTCCGGGGCGGATCGATCTCGAGGAGCGCGGCCGCGCGGCGTAGGAGGCCGGCAGCCGCGGCCATGTCGCCGCGGGCGGACGCGCGTCGCCCGGCTACCGTCAGCAGATCGGCCGCGCGCGCGGCCGCCTCCAACGCGTGTGCGTCGGCGGCGCCGAGCTCGGTCGCGTAGCGATAGGTCTGCTCGAGGTGATAGCCGACTAGTTCCTCTCGCTCGACCAGCGCATCGCCATGCCCGTCGAGCCAGCGCGCCAAGCGCTCGTGCAGCTCAGCCCGCGTCCGCTTCGGCAGCGCCTCGTAGGCCGCGTCGCGGATGAGGAGGTGGCGGAAGCGGAAAGCGTCTTCCCCTTCGAATTGTGGCCGCTCGTGCCGCAAGAGCTCTTTTCGGACGAGCGCCTGAAGGCGCGCACTTAGCTCGGGCTCCTTGGGAAGGAGCGCGCGCAGGGCACCCGAGTGGAAGACCTGGCCCTCGATCGCCGCCCGTTCCAGGACGGCGCGCTCCCCGGCGGGGAGCTGCTCGAGCCGGGCTGCGAGCAACGCGTGGATCGTCGGAGGGAGAACGGCGACGTCGCCGCCGTGGGCCACCATCGCCACCATCTCCTCGAGGAAGAGCGGGTTGCCGTCTGCTGCCGCGAGAATCCGCCCTCGCAGGCGTTCGTCGAGGCGCTCGCCCAGCCCCTCGAAGAACTGCTCTGACTCCTCCGCGGAGAGCGGCTCGAGCAGGACCGAGCTCGTGTTCGCCTTGCCGCCCATCCAGCCGGAGCGTCGCTCAAGCAGATCGGGGCGCGCGAGGCAGAGCAGGAGGATCGGCACGTCGCGGGTCCAGTCAGCTACGTGCTCGACGAAGTCGAAGAAGGCCGGTTCTCCCCATTGCAGGTCGTCGAAGAGGACCACCAGCGGCGTTCGCGCCGCCGCGGCCTCGAGCGTCTTCCGGACCGCCCAAAAGAGGTCGTCCACCGAAGACGTCTCGCCTCGGCGCCCGAGGAGCGCCGCAGTCCGCTCGGCAGCAACCGCGTCAACTCCCAGCTCCTCCAGGCGCGTCGCCGGTTCCTTCCCGAGCAGCTGGACGAGCATCTCGACGAGCGGCCAGAACGTAATGCCGTCGCCGTAAGAAAGACAGCGCCCCCGGACGACGCCCGCACCCTCGAGCGAGCCGAGGAACGCGTCAGCGAGCCGCGACTTTCCTACCCCGGCGGCGCCCAGCAACGTGATGACGTGCGGGTTCCGGCCGGTGGCGACGCGGCCCCACGCGTGCGCGAGAAGTCGCCGCTCGCGCTCGCGCCCGACGATCGGCGCCTGTAGGCGCCGCGGAAGCGCCTCCCCGCTTCGAACCTCACGCAGCCGATAGACGGTCACGGGCGCCGCTTTCCCCCTTAGCTCTACCGTCGGCAGAAGCTCGGCGTCCGCGGCGTGACTCACGAGGCGGTAGGTCGCCTCGCTGATCAGGATCTCGCCGCCTTCCGCGAGCTGCTGGAGCCGCGCCGCGACGTTCGCGGTGTCGCCCGCGACGAAATTGTGGTCGGGGAGGAGGCCGACTCCCGCGACCGGCCCGGTGTTGACACCGGTGCGGGTCGAGATGGTTACGCCAAAGCGTCGTTCGAGCTCCGGATTGAGCCGTCCGACCTCCGTGCGCATCTCGACCGCCGCCCCCAGCGCCCGCAGCGCATCGTCCTCGTGCAAGGTCGGGATCCCGAAAACCGCCAGTACGGCATCGCCGATGAACTTCGCGAGCGTCCCACCGTGACGCTCGACGATCGGCCGCATTGCGCCGAAGTACTCGGTCATGACCTGCGAGAGCGATTCGGGATCGAGCTGCTCCCCGAGCGAGGTCGAGCCGACGATGTCGGAGAAGAGGACGGTCACCGTCTTGCGGAAGGGCTCGACGGCCTCAGCCAGGGCCAGCGACCGGCCGCAGGAGTCGCAGAACCGCGCCCCCTTACGGTTCTCCGCGCCACAGTTCGCACAGGTCAGCATGAGCCGATGCTAGGAAGGCGCTTCTGCGAGCACAAGGCGCGGAAGCGTGCAGGCCACCTTGGGCTACAGCCAAACCTGGGGCACCGCGATGAAACTGCCTGCAAATACCCAGGTTTGGCCCACCTGTCTAGGAGAGCCGCTTTCGCATCCCGATTGCGAACTCGACGTATCGGAGCGAGCGGTAGAGCGAGCGGGCGGTCTCGTTGCCGCCGAAGACGTTCAGCCGGATCTCGACGAACCCGCGACGGCGCGCCTCCTGCTCGACGAGCAGCATCGCCTCGCGGCCCAGACCCCGGCCGCGGAACCGCCCCTCGATCTCGATGTCGTAAAGGAACCCGATCCGCTCCCCAGGGAAGCGCTCTCCAAGCCAGACGCGTCCGACACGCTCGCTCGTCTCCGTCTCCTCAATGATGAACAGCTGCTGTCCTGCGACCGGGCGCCCTTCCCGAACGAGCATGGCGAAGTCGCGCTCCGCCTTCGTGCGTGCTTCCTCCTCTCCCATGCCGGCATCGTTGACCATGCTGAGCGCGTAGCCGTCTCGGATCGAGGCCACTAACGACGCGACCTCGTTGTCGGCAACTGGACGCAAGCGGACCGGCACGCATGCTCCTATACAGTCGCGCGACTAGATTTAGCAAGCCCGCTGGCCTGTTCGCGGCCATGCTGCTCGCGAGCATCGCGGCGACATCTGGCCTGACTCGGCGGCTCTTGAGCGAGACCTAAAAGCGGGCGTCGATGCGGGTTAGCGTCGGGTCACCGGGTACCCATGAGCTTGGTTCTTGTCAGGCAACAATGGAGCGTCGTGCTCGGGCCACTCCCGATTGATCGTTCTAAGGCCGACACCCACCGCGAGCGAAATTGTCGGGCAGCAGAAGGGCAGCAAACGCTCGAAATCGAGCCTACGCAATCGTGCACAAATCAGCTGCCAGAAACCCGCAGACCCGCACCGGAGGTCGCGGGTTCGAGTCGCTCCCGTAGTAAAACACCTACAAATCGATATCTTTTGTCGCTCGCGTAGGCACAAACGACCGCCGGCCTCCATGGATCCCGCGTCGATCCCGCACGAGAGTCCGGCTTTTTTCGGCGAGTTTTCGTTCTCATAGCGCGCCGCTCGTCGCTTCCGTCCCGCGCTGATCCCGCACGCCCCTGTGCCGGGGACGGGAGGAGCCGGCGGCATAGAAGGGTGGCACATGCCACCCCTCTCCATGCCGTACGCCGTCCAGTTAGGTGACGGCCGCCACGATCGGGCCGCAGTCGGAGTGGTCCGGGGTCGGGCCCGATCGTGAAAGTGAAAGGCACGACACTCTGGCTTTCATGACTGTCTCCTCTCGGGCTGCCGTGACGGTGTCGTCGCTGCTCGGTGCCAGTCGTTCAGGTCGTCCTATAGCGAGGGGCGAGCCCGCGGACCGTGGCAAGAAGCGGGCGGCGGACGAGGAAGCAGCCGGCGAGCAGCGCGAGACCGAACATCACGGTGGCGCCGATCCCGAAAGCTCCCCACGCGAAGCCCCGAGTCGAGTTCGTGGGCGGTGCGAGCTCCGGCGACCTGGTCCGACCCGTGCCGTACAGCCGTGCGATCTCGCCCGGTGTGAGAACGACCGACAGACCGTAACGCTCATTGAGTGTTGCGCTCCGGATGAGCGACGCGCGGTACTGGGCGTGCGTCATCCCCGCCGGCTTGCCGAGGCCGTAAATCAGGTTCAGCGCGAGGGATCGCCTGTGCAGCGCCCCGTACGCCTCCGGCGACATCTGCCCCGGACCGGCCTGCGCAGCCATTGGAGCAACCGCCGCGAGCACCATGCCGACTGCGATGGTTGCGATGGTCACGCGAGTCGTCATTCGAGTCGTCATTGCTGTGCCTCCTTTTCCTGTGCGGATCACCTGACGCGACGGTACGCAGTCACGAGCCAGCGCGAAATCGGCGGAACCGCCGGTTTTGAGAGGCGACGACCTACTCGGGAACCGGCGGAACGGCTGGAGTTTGACCGGCCAGCTTGGCGGCGAGCTCGGCGCGGGAACGAACGCCGAGCTTCCGATAGATCTTCGAGAGGTTCCACTGAACCGTCTTGGGGCTGATGAACAAGGCGTCCGCCACCTCGCGGTACGTGCGTCCGGCAGCGACGAGGGCAGCGACTCGTTCCTCAGTCGGCGTAAGCACGCCGGGTGTTGCGGGTGCCCTTCCGCCGATCCGACTCATCTCGGCCCGAGCCCTCTCGGACCACAGCCTCGCGCCGAGTTCGTCGAAGACCGCGAGAGCTTGGGTCAGCGATTCTCTGGCTGGACGCTTCTTGCGATTCCGGCGTTGCAGCGTCCCGCGTACGAGAAGAGTGCGCCCGCGCTCGAACGGCTCTTGGAGCTGTTCGTGCAGCTCGAGCGCGCGATCGAGGCTTGCGGATGCGGCGTCGCTGTCCCCGGCCGCGGCGCTGAGCAGCGCGCGGCAGCGGCTCGCGATCGTAACCGCCCACACGCGGCCCGTTGCACGGGCCTGTTCCTCCAACTCGGCGAGGAGCGCCGTCGCTGCGTCGTGCTCACCAAGTGCCAGCAGGGTCTCGATCGCATCGCCGTGGAAGCGAAACAGCGCCGGCTCGCCGAACCCCGCTTCGGCAACGGCGCGGGGAAGCGGTCCGAGAAAGCGATGGGCTTCGCGAGCCTCGCCCAGCGAGATTTCGAGGAACCCTCGGATTGCGAGCATCTCCAGGTGGGCGGGGACGACGCCGAGTGCGAGCGCGAGCGCCAGCCCCTCGTCGATCGCGGCACGCGTTTCGGCCACGCGTCCGAGGTGCGCATCGACGAGTGCCCGGATCGTCAGTGCCCACGTGCGTTGCTCTTCCTGGGCGGTCTGCAGGGTGATCTCGAAGCACTCGGCGGCGTAGTGCGAAGCGAGCTCCCAGTTTCCGGCCAGGCACTCGACCCGACCGAGGTGGTGTGCCACGTAACCCAAGGTGTGCTCGTCGCCGCGCGCGAGCACGGTGTCGCGAAGCGCAGTGAGCGTCGAACGAGCAGCATCGAGATCGCCTGCCCACTCGAGCAACATCCCGTGCACCCAGGCGGGTCGGATGCGTCCGAGGATCGACCTCCACTCGTCATCCGGGTCTTCGAGCTCGAGGGCGCGCTCGATGAGCGCAGTTGGAATTCCTCGCCCGCGAATGGTTTGAAAAAAGGCCATGTCCGCGAGTGCACTTGCGAGCACGCCCGGCTCCTCGAGACGCTCGGCGAGCTCGAGCGCCGCACGCGCATGACCCTCGGCCGCAGCGACGTCACCGGTCACGTGGATGCTCCATGCGAGTCCCCGTTCGATCTCGATGCGCGCCGCAGGATCGTCTCCGATCTCTGCGAGAGCGTCGCGGAACAGATCGGCGGAGACGGGGAAGCCATGCCCGAACCCTTCGACCCAAGCGAGGCGCGTGAGCGCTAAGGCGCGCTCGCGACCCGGAGGAAGGCGCGCCACCACTTCTTCGAGAAGAAGCCGAGCCCGGTCGGTGTCCCCCGCCTCGAGATGGCACTCCCCGGCTTCGATCGTCCGCCTCCAAGCGTCGGCCTCATCGAGCGGCGTGAGCATTCGTGCCCGGTCCCAGAGCTCCGCTGCGGCTTGCGGAGCGCCACGTGCTCGTGCCCGTCGGGCAGCATCCTCAACGGTCGCGGCCACCTGGGCATCGGGACCGCTCGCAGCGAGGGCGAGATGGAGCGCCTGCTCGTCCGGATCGTCGACGATCTCCGCCAAGCGGGCGTGCAATTCGCGTCTCCGAGCCGGCGGTGTCTGCGCGTAGACGGCCGAGGCGAGCAGCGGATGTGAGAACCGAACGCGGCCGTCGGCGACCTCCAGGACTCCGGCGGCTACCGCCTTCTCGAGCGCGGCCGCCCCACCCCCACCGCCGGCGGCGGCAGCCACGAGCTCGACGGTCGGCCGCGAGAGCGCCGAGACAACGAGCGCCGCCTCCCTCGCCGCAGTAGGGATTCCGGCTAGCCGCTCCCGAACGAGCTCGTTGAGAGTCGCCGGCACCGGCAGCGGCTCCCCCGCCGCGAGTGAGACATCGCGCGTGAGCAGCGCCCTGCCAAGCTCGAGCGCGAAGAACGGATTGCCTCCCGACACCCGCTGCAGCTCGACGAGCGCGGGGCGGAGAAACTGCCTGCCGAGCTGCGCCCGCAGAAGACGATCGAGTGACCTGATATCGAGCGGGCCGATGACGAGCCGTGTCAGGCGGTCAGAGTCCAGAGCGGTCTCGAGCTCGACGCGAGATTCTTCACTCGCCTCCGCGCGTCGCGCGAGGAGGAAGCCGATCGGTTCGTCGCGCAATCGCCTGGCCGCGAATGCGAGGGCATCGGCCGAAGGTGGGTCGAGCCACTGTGCGTCGTCGATCGCCAGGACCAGCGGCGTGTCCTCGGCGAGCACTCGAATAGCACCGAGGACGCCGAGCGCGACCGCTCGGCGCTGCAACCCTCCAGGCTTCGCTCCAGCTCGCAGCAGCGCAACTTCGAGGGCCTCGCGTTGCGGGTCGGGGAGCCGCCCGAGGGCAGCGTCTGGCACGTCTCCGAGGAGATCACCGAGCACGGCGAACGGCAGCGCGATCTCGGCCTCGACCGGCCTGCTCGTGAGCACCTGCAGTCCCCGCTCACCGGCTTCGGCGACGCCCTCCCTCCAAAGCGTCGTCTTCCCGATCCCGATCTCACCTTCGATGAGCAACGCGATCGGTCCCCCTGGAACTGCCTCCAAGAAGTCGTGAACCGAATCGATCTCCGCCTCGCGCCCTACGACCTCCAACGCCGGCGACATCAGCCCTCCTCCGCAGCCTGATCAGATCGTATTCCTTGGTGGCCGTTACGAGAACACCGCGATGTTCTTCGCCTGTGGACTTCGTTCGTGAGGAGGGCAAGGAACGCCTCGCCCGCACAATCTCGCCGCGTTCGCCGGTTGCATGTGGGCGGGCACGCGCGCCAGTCTGCCGCGCATGTCGGCCGCGGGCGTGCCTGATCACAAGACCTGACCCCGCTTGCCGCTCGGGCAGGTCGTCTTGTCTTCGACTCGCCGCACGGTTAGGGTCATCGAACTATCCATCTGCGGCCACGAACACGGAGGCCACAGATGAAGTACTTCGTCGCATTTTTCGGAAGCTCGCCCGGCACCTTCTTCGAGCGAGTGCTCCTCGCATTCATCCGTTCGCTGCGGACGTTCGTCCAAGGCGTCCTCGCCGCTCTCGTTTCGGCGTTCGCCGGGATGTCCATCTTCGACGCCGGCTACGGGAAGGCGTTCGGATTCGCCGTGATCGCCGCGGCCATCACGGCCGGTACGTCCTTCCTCCACAACGTCCTGGGCTTCCTGCCCAACGATCCGACCCAGACGACGCCACCGCCGCGGACCTGACCTGGCGGGACTGCTGGGAAAGGGGAAGCCGGTCGTTCTACGCCTCTGCGGAAGCGAGCTTTAGCCGCTGGTGAGCACGACGACCGCGCCCACTGGAGACCAGGCAGGCGACGTCGAATCCGGCAGGGAGCTCGAGGTCGTGCCGCGCGAGCAGGTGCTCGTCGGCCAGGATCGACGCGCACGCCCCGTCGGCGACGATGCGACCCTCGGAGAGGATCACCGCGCGCTCGCAGAGCTCGGCGGCGAAGGGGAGGTCGTGCGTGACGACGAGCATCGTCCGCTGGATCTCGTCGAGGACGAGGAGGAGCTCGCGGCGGGCGCGTGGGTCGAGGTTGGCCGTCGGCTCGTCGAGGACGAGCAGCTCCGGCTGCATCGCGAGCACGGTGGCGATCGCGACCCGGCGGCGCTCGCCCATCGAGAGCTGATGCGGAGCGCGCTCCGCGGCATGGCCCATGCGCACGGCTGCGAGCGCTTCCTCGACCCGGGCGAGCGCCTGCTCGCGAGTGAGGCCCTGGTTGAGCGGACCGAAGGCGACGTCCTCGCGGACGGTCGGCATGAACAGCTGGTCGTCCGGGTCCTGGAACACGAGGCCGACACGGGAGCGGAGCTCGCGGATCGCCTGGTCGCCGTCGACCTGGACGCCGGCCACCTGAAGCTCGCCGGTCCCCTGGAGCAGGCCGTTCAGGTGGTAGACGAACGTGGTCTTCCCCGCCCCGTTGGGGCCGAGCAGGGCGACGCGCTCACCGTGCGAGATGCTGAGGGCGACGCCGCGCAGGGCCTCGCGTCCGTCCGGGTAGCGGTGGCGGAGGTCGCGGGCGGAGAGCACGCAGCTCATGGGAGCACCTCGACGATGCGGATCGGAACGACGAGCGCAGCGATCGTGACTACGAACGCGACGTCCGCGGCCCTGAAGCGCAAGCGGTCGAGCATCGGCACGGAGCCGGCGTACCCACGGGAGAGCATCGCGAGGTAGACCCGCTCGCCACGCGAGTGCGTGCGCAGGAAGAGGGCGGTGGCGACGCGGCCGACCGCACCGGCCTGCAGGGCGCTTCGGGGCCGGTAGCCGCGCGCTGCGAGCGCCGCTCGCATGCGCTGCACCTCGTCGACGACGACGAACAGGTACCGGTAGACGAACCCGGCGATCAGGACGAGTAGCCGGGGCAGGCGAAGTGCTTCGAGCGCGCGCAGCGTCGAGGGGAACGTAGTGGTCGCACCGAGCAGGATCGCGCTCACGGTGCCCAGGACGGCCTTGACCGAGACTGCGGCGAAGGCGGCGAGCCCCGCCGCGGAGACCGAGAGCGGTCCGAGCTCGACCTGCTCGCCGCCGCGGACGAAGGGGAGAAAGACGGCGACGAACAGCACGAGTGGGATCACGAACCTGCCGCGCCGCCAGATCGTGCGCGGCCCGACTCTCGCCAGCGCCGCAACGCCGGCGAGAGCCGTGGCACAGGCGAGGTAGACCGGCCAGGCGGAGAGCGGCGTCGTCACGGCGACGAGGCTCACGCCGAGCAAGCCGACGACCTTGGCGCGCGGGTCGAGCCGGTGGACCGGGCTCCCCGTGTTGCCGGTGAGGCCGGTCCCCTGCAGTGCGTGATTGCAGAGCCCGCTCACACGGCCCTCGAGCGCCGGCGCGCGAGCCCGACGAGGGCCATCCCAGCGGCTGCGACGAGCAGCGTGCCGACGAGCCCGGCGAGCGCGGTCGCGAGCCGGGGGTCATCGACACCCGGGAAGGCGTAGTCGGGAACCGGCGAGCTCTCCTGGAGCGAGTGCGGCCGGCCGTCGGCGAGGAACCCGTTCGTCTCGGCGACCTTCTCGAGGCCGTCGGGCGAGGACGAGGCGTAGGGCGAGGCGATCACTGCTAACCCGACGGCCAGGGCGAGGACAAAGCCGATGAACAGACGCATTCGGATTCGTTTCATCTCAGGCTCCTTCCAGGGCGGGCGCCGGCAGCTTCCGCTCGGCGACGGTGAGGTCGCGGACTGCGATCAGGTCGGGCCGCGCGGCGAGCACGGCGCCGACGGCGGCCACGGTGATGACGGCCTCGCCGGTTCCGATGAGGGCGTGCACGCCGAGCATCGCGGGCAGGACGGTGCCGAGCGGCACGGTGCCCGAACTGGCGAGCTCCAATGCCGTCGCCGCCGCTCCGGCCATCACGGCGAACCAGGCGCCGACCCCGCTGATTGCGAGCAGCATGGTGCGGCTCTTGGGCAGCGCGCGCCGCGTCGCGAGCATGAGCGCTCCGACGAGCAAGGCTCCGATCACGCCCATATTGAGCACGTTGGCGCCGAGGGCGGTGATCCCGCCGTCGGCGAACACGAATGCCTGTAACCCGAGGACGACGGCCATGGTCAGGCAGGCGAGCCAGGGGCCGAGCAGGATCGCCGCCAGCGCGGCGCCGAGGAAGTGGCCGCTCGTGCCGCCGGCGACCGGGAAGTTGAGCATCTGCGCCGCGAAGATGAACGCGCCCGTGACGCCGAGCAGCGGCACGCGACGGTCATCGAGCTTCTCGCTCGCCGTCTTCAGGCCGTAGCCGACCGCGGCCGTGGCGGCAACTGCGGTCGTGGCGGCGACCTCGGGGCTCAGGAACCCGTCAGGGATGTGCATGGTCCCTCCTTTCTGAGAGCCGGTCGCCTGTTCGGCGGCAGCGGCGGCAGAGGCCGACGATCGGGAAGTGGCTGAACTCCGCCTCGATCCCGACGATCCGCTCGAGCGTCTCCCGCACGGCGTCGAGCTCGTGGGCCGGGACGGCGATCGTCGAGCGGCAGCGCTCGCAGAGCGCGTACTCGTAGCTCTGTGCGCGGGTGAGCTCGTAGAGCCCCGCTCCGTGCCCGAAGTGGACGTGGCGGACGAGCCCGATTCGCTCGAGCGTCTCGAGGTTGCGGTAGACGGAGGCGAGTTCGGACGCGGGAAGCGCGCCGTCGAGCCCGGCGGCGATCGCCTCCGCCGTTGCGGGCCGATCGACGGCGAAGAGCACTTCGATGAGGATCCGCCGGGCGCCGGTCAGCCGGAGTCCGTGCGCCCGCACGACCGAGAGTGCGTCGGCGACGTCACGGACGACGTGCTGGTGGTCCTGCGCTGCGACGGTCATCCCCAAGCGCCTCCCTTCCGTCGTGTTCGCGTTGCTGACGACCCTTGTTCGCCCGAGTCGCTATTGCGGTTCGATCGCAATAGCGAGCGGCGATCCGGCACATAGAGAACGGTTCAGGCGCTTTGGGCGCCGAGCTCGTCGAGCACGTCGTCGCCTGGGTCGTCGACCACCTCAGGCGGCCACGTAGCCGACTGGGAGCCTGAAACCGGGCGGCGCGTTTGCGGTCTTTGCGACGATTCAGATCGCCAAGATGAGTACGTACCTCGCCCTCGGAGACAGCATCTCCATAGACGAGTACACCGGCGTACCCGGTGGCGGCGCGCCGGCGCAGCTCGCGCGCAAGCTCGGCGTCGAGCTCGTCGACCTCACGCGCGACGGCAACACGACGGACGGCGTGCTCGCCGACCTCGCCCGCGCACCGACGGCGGCGGACGTCGTCACACTGACCGCGGGCGGCAACGATCTACTCCTCGGGCATCTCCCGAACGTGATCGTGCGCCGCTTCACCAGATCGCAAAGA
>Ga0193741_1000167_pt1 | contig 17750 bp, 19 predicted proteins | sample L2s2metaG_FD_143059 | JGI IMG/M metagenome (GOLD analysis project Ga0193741, IMG submission 143059) | Soil microbial communities from a riparian zone of the East river system, Colorado, United States - L2s2 | ecosystem: Environmental > Terrestrial > Soil > Riparian zone | place: USA: East River...
CGGGTCCGCTTCGAGGATCCGGCGCTCTCGCAGCGCGAGCGCGCGTTCCTCGAGCGGATGCGCCCGGCCTTCACGGACGTGATGGAGACAGACGAGCAGACGCTGTACGTGGGCGGCACGGCCGGCGTGTTGGACGAGTTCAGGGCGGACGAGCTGAGGACCTACCGCCGGCTGCTCGAGATGCTCGAGCACCGGGCGACGGCGCTCGACCTGCTCAGGGCGAGCCTCGTCTCCAAGCGTCCGTTCGTGCGCGTCGGCCCCGACCTCGAGGACCCGGATCTCGCCGGGGTGGCGCTCGTCGGAGCGCCCTACGGGCTCCAGAATCGCAACCTCGGCACGGTCAGCCTTCTCGGCCCCATGCGCATGGACTACGTGACCGCGATCGGCGCAGTCCGCTCCGCGGCGCACGAGCTCTCCCGCTTCGTCGAGGACCTCTACGAGAGCTGATCGCCCGACGGGTGCCGGCTCCGGGCGGGAGTACCCTACGAACGTGGCCACCACGCGGCGCGACTACTACGAAATCCTCGGTTTGTCCCGCGATGCGGACGACCGTGCGATCAAGTCCTCGTTCCGGCGCCTTGCGCGGGAGCTCCACCCCGACGTCTCCGACCATCCCGAGGCCCACGAGCGGTTCCGCGAGGCGGCGGAGGCCTACGAGGTGCTCTCGAAGCGGGAGACGCGCGAGCTCTACGACCGCTACGGCCACGACGGGCTGCGCACCGGGGGTTTCCGACCGACCGACTTCGACCTCGGCAACTTCGCCGACATCTTCTCCGCGTTCTTCGGCGACGACCTCTTCGGCGGGATGGGCGGGCGTTCCGGCCGTTCGGCGCGAGGCGCCGACCTCCTCGCCGAGGTCGAGATCGACCTCGTGGAAGCCGCCGAAGGAGTGGCGCGCCAGGTCCCGTTCCCGGTCGTCGTCGCGTGCGCGACCTGCGGGGGGAACGGCGCGGCGCCGGGTACGTCACCCGTGACGTGCTCGGCCTGCGATGGGCTCGGGCGCATCCAGTCGGTGTCGAACTCGCTCTTCGGCCAGGTCCTTCGCACGCAGGGCTGCGCCCGGTGCGGCGGCACGGGACAGACGGTCGAGAGCCCGTGCCACGACTGCTCCGGCACCGGCCGTCAGACGGCGCAGCGCGAGCTCGACGTGGAGATCCCGCGCGGGATCCACGACGGGCAGCGGATCCGGATCAGCGGCGAGGGGCACGCCGGCGCGCTCGGCGGCAGGGCAGGCGACGTCTACGTGCTCGTACACGTGAGGCCCGACCCGCGCTTCGTCCGCGAGGGAAACGACATCATCTCGTCGGTCGACCTGACGATGACCCAGGCGGCCCTCGGCGCGATGGTGCAGGTTGCGACCCTCGAGGGCGAAGCCGAGCTCGAGTTCGAGCCCGGAACACAGCCGGGTGAGATCCGCGTCCTGCGCGGCAAGGGCATGCCGGTTCTCCAGGGCCGCGGGTTCGGCGACCACCGGGTGCTGGTCAACGTCGCCGTGCCCGGCCATCTCTCGGACGAACAGCGCCAGCTTCTCGAGGAGTTCGCCCGGAGCGAGCACGACCGCAACTACGGCTCGGACGGCGGCCTCTTCGGCAAGATCCGGTCCGCGTTCCGCTGAGCTCTCTCCGCCGCGTGACGGTCTCCGTGCCGCTCGCGCGGTCGGAGGAGGCGCGTGCGACGATGATCGAGCTCTTCCCCGAAGGGTTCGAGGAGCGCGAGGACGGTGCCGATCTCGCGCTCACCGCCTACACGGAGCGCGCGGACGCGGTCGCGCGGCTCAAGGCGCTCGGGCCCGTGAGCGAGAGCCCGGTCGCGCTGGGCTGGGAGGAAGCGTGGAAGGGCTTCCACCAGCCCGTGACGATCGGCCCGATCTGGATCGGCCCTCCCTGGGAGGCCGCGGCGACGGGCTCGATCCCTATCGTCATCGATCCGGGGCAGGCCTTCGGGACCGGAGCGCATGCGACCACACGGCTCTGTCTCGAGCTGCTGCTGGACCTGGAGCCCGCGGGCCTCGTCGATCTCGGCTGCGGGTCCGGCGTGCTCGCCGTCGCGGCCGCGAAGCTCGGCTTTGCGCCGGTGCTCGCTCTCGACGACGACGAGCTCGCCGTGGAAGCCACGCGGGCAAACGCGGCGAACAACGGCGTGGCCGTCGAGGCACGCAGGGCCGACGTCCTCGCGGACGCTCTGCCTCGGGTCGAGATCGCAGTCGCAAACATCGCCCGCTCGCCGGTCGAGCGGGCGGCCGAACGCTTCCGTGGTCGGATCGTGATCGCCTCCGGGTACCTGGAAGCCGAGCGGCCCGAGCCCCGAGGGTGGCGCTCGGCCACGCGCCGTGTCTCCGGCGACTGGGCGGCAGACCTCCTCGTGCGGACTGCCGACTAGACTTCGATGAGCATGCCGAGCGGCCGAGCGTGGGGCTCGTTCGGCGCCTGGGCGGTCGCAGGCGGTCTGATGGCGTTCTCCTTCCTGGCCGGGTTCTCGGTCGGCCCTTTCACGCTGCCGTTCGCGGCACTCGCCTTCTGGGCGGTCGCAGCCAAGTCGCCCGACCGGTCGCCAGCCTTCGGGCTGGTCTCCGGCATCGGGCTCCTCTGCCTGGCCATCTGGCGCTCCACCGTAGCGACCGCCCGTGCCCCGAGAACGGGATGCTCTCCGGCACGCCGGGCCAGGTGTCCGTCGAGTGCGGCGGCGTCGATCCGGCGCCTTGGCTCGTCGCAGCGGTGGTCCTCATCGCCCTCGGTGCGCTCGCCCTCGTCGCCGTCCGGCTGCGGGATCGCCGATCCGCGCTCGGCTAGCATCGCCCCGCATGGCCTCGTTCACCGTCGACTTCCTCGGCTGCAAGGTCTCGCAGACCGACGCTCAGGAGATTCGCGAGCGTCTCGTCGCGGACGGCCACCTGGAGGAAGGTGCGGGTGACGCGGAAATCGCGGTCGTCAATACGTGCTGCGTGACGAACGAGGCGGTTCGCAAGTCGCGCCAGGCGGCGCGCCGGGCAGCACGCACCGCGAAGCGCGTCTACGTGACCGGCTGCGGGGCCAACCTCGCCGGCGACGGCTTCGCCTCCTTGCCCGCGAACGTCCCGGTCGTCCGGCTCCCGGGCGAGAGGACGCCTGCGTTCGTCGCCGGCGACGTCGGTGCGATCGGGTGCGTCGACGCGAACGTGGGGCTCGACCGGACGAGGGCGTTCGTCAAGGTCCAGGACGGCTGCAGCTTCTCGTGTGCGTTCTGCGTCATCCCGCAGGTGCGCGGAGCCTCCCGGAGCCGACCGGCGGAAGCCGTCCTGCGCGAGATCCGTAGGCGTGTGGAGCAGGGCCACCGAGAGGTCGTGCTCACGGGCATCAACCTGGGGTGCTATCGCGATCGAGCGGCCGGTTTCGACCTGCCCGGGCTCGTCCGGGCGGCAGGTGCGATCGACGGGCTCGAGCGCCTCCGCCTGTCGTCGATCGAGGTCAACCACGTCAGCGGTGCCCTGCTCGACGCGATGCGCGAGACACCCTCGGTCTCGCTGCACCTGCACGTTCCGCTGCAGTCCGGCGACGACGGAGTCCTCCAGGCCATGCGCCGCCGCTACTCGGCGGCGACCTACCTCCGCCGCGTTTCCCTCGCCGGGGAGTTCAACCTGACGACCGACGTGATCGTCGGGTTCCCGGCCGAGGACGAGGCCGCGTTCGAGAGCACGTTGCGCGTCGTCGAGCAGGCCGGGATCACCAAGGTGCACGTCTTCCCGTACTCACCGAGGCCGGGGACCCGAACCGCCGACGACGACCCGGTTCCGCCGGCGGTCAAGAAGGAGCGGAGCGCTCGCCTCCGCGCGCTCTCGGCCGAGGCTTCGCACCGCCGCTGGCGATCCAAGGTCGGCGGCGAGGACGTCGTGCTCGTCGATCGTCCGGGCCGAGGGTACGGCGACGACTACACTCCCTGGCTTGTGCAGGCTCAGGTCGGGGCGCTCGTTCGGGCGAGGGCGGTCGGCGTGAGCGAGGAAGGAGTCGTCGGTGCCCGAGTCTGACTGCCTCTTCTGCGGCCTCTACGCCCAGGGCGACCACGTCCGAAAGGACGAGGGCTTCGCCGCCGTGCGCGACATCAACCCGAAGGCGCCGACGCACCTGCTCGTCATCCCCGAGCGTCACGTCGAGACCTTTCGCGACGTCGGCGAGTTTCCGGCCGAGGAGTCGAAGCGGATGCTCGAGTTCGTCGCCGACACCGCCCACGAAGCCGGGCTCGAGGACTATCGCGTCGTCGTCAACGTCGGCCCGGGTGGCGGCCAGACGATCTTCCACCTGCACTGGCACATCCTCGGCGGAAGCCCGGCGCTGGCGGGGTTCGAATGAGCCTGATCGCCGAGATCGAGGCCGAGATCAAGGACGCCATCCGCGGGCGTGAGCAGTTGCGCGCCGACACGCTTCGCCTGACGCTCGCGTCGCTCCGGTCCGCGGAGAAGGAGCTGGGCCGGCCGCTCAAGGAGGACGAGGAGCTGCAGGTGCTGCAGCGCGAGCGGAAGCGGCGCGCAGAGGCGGCCGAGGCGTTCCGCTCGGCCGGTCGCGAGCAGCAGGCGGCGACCGAGGAGGAGGAGCTCGAGATCATCGAGGAGTTCATGCCGGAGGCGCTCGGCGAGGACGAGCTCGAACAGATCGTCGACGACGCAATCGCCGAGACGGGCGCGACCTCGCTGCGCGACCTCGGCCGCGTCATGGCCGACGTGATGCCTCAGGTTGCCGGCCGCGCGGACGGCTCCGCCGTGAGCCAGCTCGTCCGCGAGAAGCTCGCCTGATCCGCCCCGGTTCCGCGCAGCTTTCGTCACGTTCCGCGCGCCCCGCGTGCGCTTTTCCCCGTTAGCGTGAAATCGAGGGGTTCCCCCGGCGGCTTGGCGGCCCGGTGGTCGCGGATGGCCCGAAAGCCCCTGCGTGGACGCCGTTCTGGCGCCGACTAGACTTCGAATCGTTGCAGCAGGTCCTCTCGGTCTCCAACGAAGTCGCCGCGGAGCTCGCAACCGTCGACGACGGGATCCTGCGCGCGCTCCGCGACCGGATGGAGGTCGCCGTCCGCCTGCGAGGCAATCAGCTCACGCTCGAGGGCGACGAGCCGCACGTGGACGAGGCGCGGCTCGTCATCGACGAGCTCGTCGAGCTGGTCGAGAGCGGCCACGCGATCGGGCCGAGCACGGTGGATGCCGTGCTTGCTGCGCTGGACGCAGCCAAGGACCCCCGCGAGATCTTCGAGGACGTGGTCTGGCGCCACCGCGGCAAGAAGATCACGCCGAAGACCGTCAACCAGAAGGCCTACGTGGATGCGATCCGCTCGGGCACGATCACCTTCGGGATCGGGCCCGCGGGCACGGGGAAGACGTACCTCGCGATGGCGCTCGCGGTCGCCTCGCTCGCCGACCGCGACGTCAACCGCCTCATCCTCACGCGCCCGGCGGTCGAGGCCGGCGAACGGCTCGGGTTCCTCCCCGGCGACATGCTGGCCAAGGTCGACCCGTACCTGCGCCCGCTCTTCGACGCGCTCTACGACATGCTCGACGCCGACCGGCTCAACGCCTACATGGAGCGCGGCACGATCGAGGTCGCCCCGCTCGCGTTCATGCGGGGCCGCACGCTCAACGACTCCTTCATCATCCTCGACGAGGCGCAGAACACGACGCCCGAGCAGATGCAGATGTTCCTGACGCGGCTCGGCTTCGGGTCCAGGGTCGTCGTCACCGGCGACGTGACGCAGATCGACCTGCCGCAGGACCAGGCCTCGGGCCTGATCCACGTCCGGCAGATCCTCGGCGAGATCGACGGGATCGAGTTCGTCGAGTTCGGCAACCAGGATGTCGTCCGTCATGTGCTCGTGCAGCGGATCGTCGAGGCGTACAAGCGCCACGCCGAGGAGACGGGCACGCAGCGCCGACGGTGATCCGGATCGAGGTCGCCAACCGCAGCGGTGTCGCGCAGGACGAGGCCGCCGTCGTCGAGGTCTGCCGCCGGGTGCTCGACGTGGAGGGGGTTGAGGACGGCGACCTGGGCGTCGCGTTCGAGCCGCCCGAGCGGATGCGCGAGCTGAAGCGGGAGCATCTCGGGGTCGACGAGCCGACCGACGTGCTCTCGTTCCCGATCGACGGACGCGAGCCGCTTCCCGACGGCCTGCCGCGGCAGCTCGGCGACGTCGTCGTCTGCCCGCAGGTCGTCGGCGAGGGCTGGCGCGGGCCGCTGGTGCACGGGCTCCTCCACCTGCTCGGCTACGAGCACGGAGCCGAGATGGAGCGCCGCGAGCGGGCGCACGCGCAATGAGCGCCCGGCGGACACCCGCGGTCCTCCAGAGCTTCAACTGGGCGTTCGAGGGCGTCATCCACGTGTTGCGGACGGAGCGCAACATGCGCATCCACTTCGCGCTCGCGACCGCCGTGCTCATCCTCGCGTTCTCCTACGGCGTCACGAAGCTCGAGCTGATGGCGCTGCTGATCGCAATCTCGTTCGTGCTCATCGCCGAGATGGTCAACACCGCCATCGAGGCGACGATCGACCTGGCCACGACCTCCTTCGACCCGCTCGCGAAGATGGCGAAGGACATCGCGGCCGGCGCCGTCCTCATCGCCTCCGTCAACGCGGTGGTGATCGGCTACCTCGTCTTCGCCGACCGGCTGACCGAGCCGAGCTCGAGGCTCGTGGAACGTGTCCGCGAGGCGCCGGCCAACCTCACGCTGATCGCGCTCATTCTCATCGTGCTGATCGTGATCGCGAGCAAGGCGCTGACCGGGAGCGGGACGCCGCTTCGGGGCGGTCTGCCTTCCGGCCACGCGGCGCTCGCGTTTGGCGGCTGGATGGCGATCACGTTCATCGTCGAGGAAGAGCGCGTCGTCGTCTCCTTCGTCGCGCTGATCATGGCGCTCCTCGTCGCCCAGACGCGGGTCGAGTCGGGGATCCACACGACCTCCGAGGTCGTTCTGGGCGCGGTCACGGGTACGCTCGTGAGCATGATCCTCTTCCAGGTGCTCGCATGACCGACGTCGAGCTCGCCGAGGTCGCCCGCGAGGCGGCCGACAACGCCTACGCGCCGTACTCCAAGTACCACGTCGGTGCGGCGGCCCTGCTGCGCGACGGCCGCGTCATCACGGGAGTCAACGTCGAGAACGCGTCCTATCCGCTCGGCATGTGCGCCGAGCGCTGCGCCCTGGCCCGGGCCGTCGCGGAGGGCGTCCGGCCCGGTGAGGTCGAGGCCGTCGCCGTCACGGCATCCCCCTGCGGCGGTTGCCGCCAGTGGCTGTACGAGTTCGGAGTCGACCGCGTGGCCTTCGTCCACGAAGGAGAGCTCCTCGTCCGCCGGCCGGACGAGTTGCTGCCCGACTCCTTCGAGCTTTGAGAAGCGGCTTCGTCGCCGTCGCCGGCCGCCCGAACGTCGGCAAGTCGACCCTCGTCAACGCGCTCGCCGGCGAGAAGGTCGCCATCGTCTCCGACAAGCCGCAGACGACGCGGCGCCGGATCTCGGCTGTCGTCAACGGCGACGCAGAGGGCGAGCCGTTCCAGCTCGTCCTCGTCGACCTCCCGGGGTTCCAGCGCCCGCGCGACGCCCTGACCGAGCGGATGCAGCGCACCGTGAACGAGACGCTCGCCGACGTCGACGCGTTCCTCTTCGTCCTGTCCGCGAGCGAGCGGATCGGCCCCGGCGATCGCTTCATCGCCGAACAGATCTTCGCGGCCGGCCCGCCGGTTGTGATCGCGCTCAACAAGGTCGACCGGATCGCTCCGGCGCGCATCGCGGAGCAAATCACCGAAGCCGCGCCGCTGGGGGACTTCCACGCGCTGCACCCCGTCAGCGCGCTGAAGGCAGACGGGCTCGAGCCGCTCCTGCAGGATCTCGTCGCCCTCCTTCCGGAGGGCCCCGCCTACTTCGACGAGGGCACCCGCACCGACCTGCCGCTCGAGGCCCGAATCGCGGAGATCGTCCGTGAGAAAGCGCTCGCGCTGACCCGCGAGGAGGTGCCCCACGCCATCACGGTGGAGGTCGACGAGCTCGATCTGGAGAAGGGGCGCATCCGTGCGCTCGTCTGGGTTGAGACCGAGTCCCAGAAGGGAATCCTGATCGGGAAGGGCGGCAGTATGATCAAGACGATTGGCATCAGGGCGCGGCACGAGATCGAGGCGCTCCTCGGGCGAAAGGTATTCCTCGATCTCGGGGTCAAGGTTCGGCCGAGCTGGCGGCGAGACGTCGCCGCGCTCGAGCGGCTCGGCATCTAACAACTTGGGGGTCTACATGGCCGTCGTCAGGACACCGGAGGAGTTCGAGGCGCAGCTGGCTCGGTTCCTCTACGAACGCTCGGAGGAGGCGCGGGCCGTCCGCGTCGGCGAGAAGGAGACGAGCGAGCAAGCCGCGATCGTCGCGCGCTACGAAAACCTCTTCTCGCGCGAGCAGCACGACGCGCTGCGTGCGGCTGAGGAAGGCACGCGCGGGGAGGACCGTGAGCGGCTCTTCAGGCTGCGCGAGGCCTGCGCAGGCGGGATCGTCGTGCGCGAGCTCGCCGACGAGTCCGACAAGCTCGAAAACGCGATCCTCGCCGCGCGGGTGGACTTCCGCGGCGAATCACTCCCGCTGCGGTCCGCGCAGGCACAGCTCGCCGTCCTCGACGGCTACGCCGCGCGCCGCGAGCTGGGCGAGCTCGCCGGGGACGCGTCCGGCGGCTTCAACTGCGAGCGGTACACCCTCATGCAGCAGGCGGAGGCACTCGACGCCGAGCTGTCGGGCGACCCGGACCCGATCCACAGGAGCGCCGACCGCAAGGCGATCGACCTGCGGGCGCTCGCCAACGCGCTCGCCGATGCGTCCGCCCGGCAGGTGGAGAGCTGGGAGCCGCTGCGCGACCGGTGGCTCGACCTGGTTCTCGGCTCGGAGCGCGAGGCCGAGCCCGACTCCTACCACGTGGCGTATCTGCGGCGGATGTCGCCCTTCACGAAGCTGTACGCGCGGGACCGCTCGGTGCCGGTCTGCCTGGACACGCTCTCCAGCCTCGGGCTCGACCTGGCGACGAACGAGCGCATCCGCCTCGACCTCGACGACCGGCCGCAGAAGAACCCACGCGCCTGCGTGATCGCATCCGACCCGCCGTCGGTCGTGCACCTGATCACCCGCGCCCAGGGCGGCCTCCACGACTACCAGGCGCTGCTCCACGAAGCCGGCCACGCGCTGCACTACGCAGGCATCGACCCCGACCTCCCGTACACGTTCCGCCGCCTGTCCCGCGACCATGCGCTGACGGAGATCTACTCGTTCCTCCTCGAGTCGATCACGCGCGAGCCGGGCTGGCACACGATCCACTTCGGCCTCTCGGAGGAAGACGACGCCGAGCGGGCCGAGGCGGCGCGCTTCCTCGAGGTGCTCCTCTATCGCCGGTACGCGGCGAAGCTCGAATACGAGCTCGCGTTCTGGGGCGACTTCGAGAACGCGAACGACCATGCGCAGACGTACGCCGACAAGCTGCGGGGCGCGGTCGGCTTCCGCTACCGGGCGGACGGCTACCTCGCGGACATGGACGGAGACTTCTACTCGGCCGACTACCTGCGCGCGTGGATCCGCACGGCGCAGCTGCGCGCGCACCTGCGGGAGCGAATCGGCGAGGACTGGTGGCGCCGGCCGGAGACCGGCGACCTCCTGCGCGACCTCTGGTCGGAGGGCACGCGTCCGACGAGCGAGGAGATCGCCGACCGCATCGGCTTCGACCCGCTCGACACGACGCCGCTGGTCGAGGAGCTGGTCGCCGTCTAACGGGTCTCGTAGGCCAGGCGGCCCGCGAGGGCGAGGAGGACCGCGCCGGTGAGCTGCTCGATCCGCCGGGCGAGCCGGCTGCGCGCGAGCGAGCGCGAGGCCCGGGCCACGGCGGCGCCGAGCGAGACGTAGCAGACGAAATCGGTTACGACGAGGATCGCAGCCATGGCGAGCGCGTAGGGAAGCACCGGCGCACCGTCCGGGATGAACTGCGGGAACAGGGCGAGGAAGAACACCGCGAGCTTGGGGTTGGCGAGGGCAGTGAGCAGCCCGCTCGCGAAGTCGCGCCTGGCCGGATCGCCCGCGGCGGTGGCGTCACCGCTTCCACGAAGCGCCTGGACGCCGAACCAGACGAGGACGGCGACCCCCGCGATCTTCAAGCCGACGAAAGCCATTTCGGACGCGGCGATGAGCGCCGAGACCCCGAGCGCCGAGAGGACTGGCCCAGACGCCGACGCCGATCGAGCTGCCGACCGTGGTCCGCGCTGCCGCTCCCGTGCCTCCGACCGCCGCGTTCCGGACGACGAGCGCCATCCCGGGGCCCGGCGTCAGGCTGAGGAGGACAGCGACGGGGACGAAGGTCCAGAGCACAGCCGCATCCTACGATCGGCCGTGCGGGCGCCTAGCGGCGGTGGCCGAAGTACGCGACCGAGGCGACCGCGAACCCGGCGAGAGACGCAGCGAGGCCGACGAGGGCCGTCTTCGTGCTCATCGTGCGCTTCATGCTCCGTTTATCGGCACGGATCGCGTCGGAGGTGAGCGACCGGGACGAGGATCGGCGCGGGCTACACTTGTCGCAATGGCGCAGGCACCCGCCTTGCCGAGCGGGTTCGAGCTCCCGCTCGAACCGCGACTTCCGCGCATCGGCTCCATCGACCAGGTGGCGGTCGAGGAGCGCGCGGCCACGCTCGCGAAGCGCTCGATCAAGCGCGACTCGAAGGTCTTCGCGCTCGACCTCGCCGTGCGCATGATGGATCTGACGACGCTCGAGGGCGCGGACACGCCCGGGAAGATCGCCGCGCTGTGCTCCAAGGCCATGCGGCCCGACCCGGCCGATCTGACCGTTCCTCCGGTCGCCGCCGTCTGCATCTACCCGAGCCTCGTCCCGCACGCGCTCGAGCGGCTCGAGGGAAGCGGCGTCAAGGTTGCTTCCGTGGCGACCGCGTTCCCCTCGGGGCAGGTGCCGACCGAGCTCAAGGTGGAGGAGGCTGCGCGCGTGGCCGAGTCCGGCGCGGACGAGATCGACATGGTCATCGACCGCGGCGCGTTCCTCTCCGGCCACTACGCGAAGGTCTACGACGAGGTCAGGCGCGTGAAGGAGGTCAGCGGGCGGGCGCACCTCAAGGTGATCCTCGAGACCGGCGAGCTCGGCACCTACGACAACGTGCGCCGAGCGAGCCTGCTGGCGATCGCCGGCGGCGCCGACTTCATCAAGACCTCGACGGGGAAGATCCAGCCTGCCGCGACGCTTCCGGTGACGCTCGTGATGCTCGAGGCGATCCGCGACGTCTACGAGGAGACCGGCAAGAAGATCGGGATGAAGCCTGCGGGCGGCATCCGCAACTCGAAGCAGGCGGTCCAGTACCTCGTGATGCTGAACGAGACGCTCGGGCCCGAGTGGCTCACGCCCGACCTCTTTCGCTTCGGCGCCTCGTCGCTCCTGAACGACGTGCTCATGCAGATCCGCAAGGAGAAGACGGGCCGCTACCAGAGCCCGGACTACTTCACCGTCGACTAATGGCCGAGGTCGAGAAAAAACAGGACCGCTCGCCGGTTCCATCCGCGTTCGAGTACGCCGCGGCCCCCGAGTCGCGGGAGATCGTCCGCCTCGAGGGCCGCTACGGGCTCTTCGTCGGCGGCGAGTGGGTCGAGCCGCGGTCGGGCGAGTACGCGCCGAGCGCGGCGCCGCGGGACGAGGAGGTGCTGGCCGAGGTGGCCTACGCCGGCCCCGAGGACGTCGATCTCGCCGTCGGGGCCGCCCGTGACGCGTTCGAGAACGGCTGGTCGACGCTGGCACCGGGCGAGCGCGCGAAGTACCTCTTCCGCATCGCGCGCATCCTGCAGGAACGCTCGCGCGAGTTCGCGGTGCTCGAGTCGCTCGACGGCGGGAAGCCGATCCGCGAGTCCCGTGACGTCGACCTGCCGCTCGCGGCGGCGCACTTCTTCTACTACGCCGGCTGGGCCGACAAGCTCGAGTACGCGTTCCCGAACCGCAAGCCGCGGCCGGTCGGGGTCGCCGGCCAGGTGATCCCGTGGAACTTCCCGCTGCTCATGCTCTCGTGGAAGATCGCGCCCGCGCTGGCGGCGGGGAACACGGTCGTCCTCAAGCCGGCCGAGACCACGCCGCTCACCGCGCTCCTCTTCTGCGACGTCCTGCGCCAGGCCGAGCTGCCTCCCGGCGTCGTCAACATCGTCACGGGCGACGGGCGCGCCGGTGCCGAGCTGGTCAAGCACCCCGACGTCGACAAGATCGCCTTCACGGGCTCGACGGAGGTCGGCAAGGAGATCATGCGCTCGACCGCCGGGACCGGGAAGAGGCTCACGCTCGAGCTCGGCGGCAAGGCGGCGAACATCATCTTCGACGACGCCCCGCTCGACCAGGCGGTCGAGGGGATCATCAACGGCATCTACTTCAACCAGGGCCACGTCTGCTGCGCCGGGTCGCGGCTGTTCGTGCAGGAGTCGGTCTTCGAGGAGGTCGTCGCGAAGCTGAAACGGCGCATGGCGACGCTGCGCGTCGGTGACCCGCTCGACAAGAACACCGACGTCGGGGCGATCAACTCGCAGGCCCAGCTCGAGCGGATCAAGGAGCTCGTCGCGGCCGGCGAGGAAGAGGGCGCCGAGATCTACCAGCCGCCCTGCCGCCTGCCGGAGAAGGGCTGGTGGTTCCCGCCCACCGTGTTCACCAACGTGGCGCAGAGCTACCGCATCGCGCAGGAGGAGATCTTCGGCCCGGTGCTCTCGGTGCTCACGTTCAGGACGCCCGACGAGGCCGTCGAGAAGGCGAACAACACGCCCTACGGCCTCTCCGCGGGCGTTTGGACGGAGAAGGGATCGCGCATCCTCTCCATGGCGCAGCGGCTGCGCGCCGGCGTGATCTGGGCGAACACCTACAACCGCTTCGACCCGACCTCGCCGTTCGGCGGCTACAAGGAGTCGGGCTTCGGCCGCGAGGGCGGCCTCCACGGTCTCGCGCCCTACTTGGAGTTCGAAGAGTGAGCCGGCTGCCCGTCAAGAAGACCTACAAGCTCTACATGGGCGGCGCTTTCCCGCGCTCGGAGTCGGGCCGCACCTACGAGGTCGAGGGAGCCAACGTCGCGCTCGGCTCGCGCAAGGACGTTCGCGACGCCGTGAGGGCGGCGCGCGGGGCCTTCTCCAAGTGGGGGGCCATGACCGCGTACAACCGCGGCCAGGTTCTCTACAGGGTCGCGGAGATGATGGAGGGCCGGCGCGCCGAGTTCGCGGAGCTGACCGGGAGCGACGAGGAGGTCGACGCCGCCGTCGATCGCTGGGTCTGGTACGCGGGCTGGGCCGACAAGCTCGCCCAGGTGCTCGGAACCTCGAACCCCGTTGCCGGGCCGTACTTCAACTTCACCATCCCCGAGCCGACGGGCGTCGTCGGCATCGTCGCGCCCGAGGAGCCGCCGCTCGCGGGCCTGGTCTCGCGGCTGGCGCCCGCGATCGTCGGCGGGAACGTCTCAGTGGTGATCGCTTCCGAGCGCCGCCCGCTCGCGGCGGTGACGCTGGCCGAGGTCCTGGCGACCTCGGACGTACCCGGCGGGGTCGTCAACGTCGTCACGGGCCGCAAGCGCGAGCTCGCGCCCGTGCTTGCGTCGCACATGGACGTCAACGCGCTCGACCTCGCGGGCGCGGAGGACGACGTTGAGGAGCTCGAACGCGTGGCCGCCGAGAACGTCAAGCGGATCGTGCGCAACGGCGACGGGCAGTCGCCGTGGCACGCAGCGTCGTTTCTCGAGCTCAAGACCGTCTGGCATCCCATCGGCGTCTAGCTGCTGCACTAGGGTTTCGAGACTCATGGCACGTCGGCTCGCAGAGCTCGCCAAGACCATCGACCACACGCTGCTGGACCGGGACGCCTCCGACGAGGTGATCGCACGCCTTTGCGACGAGGCTCGAGAGCACCACTTCGCGTCGGTCTGCGTCCTCCCCGGATCGGTCGCGTTCGCCGTCGAGTGTCTGCGAGGATGCGACGTCAAGGTGACCGGCGTAGTCGGGTATCCGCAGGGTGCCGACGAGCCGCGCGCCAAGCTCGCGGACGCCGAGCACTGCGTTGCCGACGGCTCGCACGAGCTCGAGGTCGTGATGAACACCGAGGCGATGCTCGCCGGCGACTTCCGGCTCGTCCGCGACGAGCTCGCCGCGGTCGCGCACGCCGTCGCAATGCACGGCGTCAACACCGGCCGCGGCCAGACGCTCGTCAAGGTCGTGCTCGACTGCGAGCGGCTCGGCTCCAAGCGCACGCAGCTCGCTTGCTCGATCGTCGAGGGGGTCGGGGTCGACTTCGTCTCCACGTCCGTCGGCGCTGCGAGCGAGGCTTCGACGCTGTCCGCGGTCGAGCTTCTGCGCGAGCATCTCTCGGAGCGAATCGGCGTCAAGGCTTCGGGCGTCGTCGTGACCGCGGGTGAGGTGGACGAGCTGATTGCCGCGGGCGCCGGCCGGATCGGGACTCCTCACGCCGTCGACGTGATGGGTGTCCCCGCGTGAGCCGCTTCAGCCAGGCGATCTCCGAAGGCGATGGGATCTCGGTTATCCCCGTCCTCGAAGGCGATGTCGAAAACCTCGCGGCGCTGGCCGAGAAGGCGGGCGCCGAGGGGATCGCCGTCCACGCTGGGGACGTCGAGCGCGCCCGCGCGGGCACGGGCCTGCCGATCCTGGCGCGCGACGGCAATCCCGCCGCGGTGGCCGAGGCCGGGGCCGATGCTGTCGTGATCGAGTTTCGGGCGGCCGAGGGCGAGGGCAAGCTCGAGCGGCTCTATGCGGCCGCGTACGATCTCGAGCTCGACTGCGCCGTCGAGGTCCGGGAGGAGGAGGACCTGGAGGAGGCGCTCGAGCGGGTCGATCCGGAGATCGTCCTCATCTCGGAGGCCGGGCTCGACGAGGACGAGGAGGATCTGGAGCGAACGCTCGACCTGCTCGCCGACGTGCCCGCCGGCAAGCTCGTCGTTTCCGAGGCATGGGTCGAGTCGCGCGAGCAGGTGCTCGCGCTCGAGCGGGCGGGGGTCGACGCGATTCTCGTCCACGGGCTCGCGCGGGAGCCGGAGTTCGGTGCGGTCCTCGAGGAGCTCGTCCGTGGTCCAGAAGCTCGGCGCTAGCGAGCCCCCGCCCGTGACCCGCTGGCCGGGGACGGCGACGGGCCGGGCATCGTGCCCGCGCCGCCAGCGGCACCGGAGCGGCGGCCGCGCTTCGACGGCGCGCTTTGTGCCGAGTCTTGCGCGGAACGCGACGAACGCGGCTGCGCGGGCGCTCCGCCGGCGCACGCCTACCCAAAGAACGCCCGCGCCACCTCGGAGAACTCCTTGGGCACGGTCTTCAGCTCGGCGACGGCGTCGCGCAGCGGGACCTCGACGATTGCGTCGCCCTGGAGGGCGGCCATGACGCCCCAGTGGCCCTGGTCGACGAGGTCGGCGGCCTTGAGGCCGAAGCGGGTGGCCAGCACGCGGTCGCGCGGGGTGGGCGTTCCGCCCCGCTGGACGTGACCGAGGACCGTCACCCGTGTCTCGTAGCCCGTCCGCTCCTCGATCTCGCGGGCCAGCGCGTCTCCGACACCCCCCAGGCGGACGTGGCCGAACTGGTCTAGCGGGGACGGCTCCTGGGCGATCTGCTGCTTCTCGCCCGAGGAGTAGGTGAGCTCGTAGCCCTCGCTCACGACGACGATGGAGAAGTCCTTGCCGCGCTCGTGCCGGTGCCGCAGGTCGTCGCAGGCGTCCTCGACCGTGACCGGATCCTCGGGGATCAGGATCACGTCCGCGCCGCCCGCGATCCCGCTCATGACGGCGATCCAGCCGGTGTGCCGGCCCATGACCTCGACGACCATGACGCGGTTGTGGGACTCCGCGGTCGTGTGCAGCCGGTCGATCGCCTCGGTGGCGATCGTCACAGCCGTGTCGAACCCGAACGTGTAATCCGTTGCGGACAGGTCGTTGTCGATCGTCTTGGGGACGCCGACCACCGGGTAGCCGTGCTCGTCGTGGAGTCGCGCCGCGACGCCCAGCGTGTCCTCTCCGCCGATCGCGACGAGCGCGTCCAGGCGCTGCTCCTCCGAGTGCCGGAGCACGCGCGCGACGCCGCCGTCGACCTTGTACGGGTTCGTGCGCGTCGTGCCAATGATCGTCCCGCCGCGGGGCAAGATTCCCGAGATGGAGCGGTAGTCGAGCTCCTCGAACGCCCCGTCCACGAGCCCGCGCCAGCCGCCGCGCACGCCGATGACTTCGTGGCCCCGGTCGAGCGAGCGTCGGGTCACCGCCCGGATGACGGCGTTCAGCCCCGGGCAGTCTCCTCCTCCGGTGAGCAGCGCAACGCGTTTCGCCACGGTTCTAACTTCGGCGAGGCTCGAACGTCTTTGGTGACGTACCCGCACGGAACGATGCCAACCAGGCGGGCGCGAGGAGAGGTGAGCTGATGCCGAAGGCGGGGATCGAACCCGCACGGGGCCAGGCCCCACTGGATTTTGAGTCCAGCGCGTCTACCAGTTCCGCCACTTCGGCGTGCTCCACTGCGGCGCATCGTAACCGGAGGGGGTTGCAAGGGCGCGGAACCCGGGGTCATAATCGGGCACTTCTACACGGTGCTCGCCGGGTGCTGGCGCCGAAACAGGAATCGGGCGAAGAGGAGGAGTAGTGAAACGAAGGACGATTTTGGCGTTACTCGTGCTCCTGATCGGCGTGGTCGCCTTCGCAGCGGTGGGCTGCGGCGGCGATGATGACGACGACGCGGGCCCGGCTGAGACGGGCGGCGGCGACGGCGGGGAGGCCGTGGATCTGCCACCGGTCACGCCGCTGCCGTCGGCATCCTGCACCGACATCGAGTACGAGGGAGAAGGAGATCCGCAGGCCATCATCGCGACCGACATGCCGCTGCAGGGATCCTCGCGAACCCAGTCGCTGCAGGTCAGCGGGGCGGTCCGACAGTACCTCGACTCGATCAACTGGAAGGCCGGGAACATCAACATCGGCTACCAGTCGTGCGACGACGCGACGGCCCAGGCCGCCTCGTGGGATTCGGCCAAGTGCAGCTCGAACGGGAACTCCTACGCGGCGGAGCCGAGCATGCTCGGCCTGATCGGCACGTTCAACTCGGGCTGCGCCGCGATCATCATCCCGATCTTGAATCAGGCGCCGGGCGGCGCCATGGCGATGGTCTCGCCGGCGAACACGTACGTCTGCCTAACTGCGTCCGCGCCTTCCTGCGCGGAGGACGAGCCGGACAAGTACTACCCGACCGGCACCCGCAACTACACGCGGGTCGTGGCCAACGATGCCTACCAGGGCGCGGCCGTGGCCGAGTTCATGCAGGAGCAGGGGGTCACGAAGCTGTACCTCCTCAACGACGAGCAGGCGTACGGCCTCGGCGTCGCCTCGAACACGCGCGACGCGGCGGAGTTCCTCGGCATCGAGGTCGTCGGCTTCGAGGCGTGGGATCTGAAGGCCTCGAACTACGAGGCGCTCATGAACCAGGTCAAGGAGTCGGGAGCTGACGCTCTGTTCCTCGGCGGCCTGACCGACGAGAACGGCGCCCAGCTCATCAAGGACAAGGTGAAGGTGCTCGGCCCGAACGACGGCGACGTCGCGCTGTACATGCCGGACGGCTTCTACCAGCAGTCGACGATCGACGAGGCGGGTGTCGAGAACACCCGCGACGCCTACTTCTCGGTCGCCGGTCTCCCGGTCGACGAGTTCTCGTCCGAGGCGGCCCAGGAGTTCGTCACGACCTTCGAGGAGACGCTCGGCGGCGAGCCCGTCGACCCGTACTCGATCTACGGGGCGCAGGCCGCCCAGGTC
>Ga0193741_1000168_pt1 | contig 17726 bp, 10 predicted proteins | sample L2s2metaG_FD_143059 | JGI IMG/M metagenome (GOLD analysis project Ga0193741, IMG submission 143059) | Soil microbial communities from a riparian zone of the East river system, Colorado, United States - L2s2 | ecosystem: Environmental > Terrestrial > Soil > Riparian zone | place: USA: East River...
CGATGCCACCGCACGCACGTGGGCCTGGGGCGAGAAGTCGGATGCGATGCAAGTGGGCGGGAGCGGTGTAGGGAACCTGATCACGGTGGTGCCAGAGAAGTCTGACTACAGCGATGTACTGCAATTTGCGAGCGGCACTTTGCACTCCGTGGCCGGCGTGGCCGACGGGACAGTGCGCGCCGCCGGCTCGAACGGCGGCGGCCGCCTCGGCAACGGCACCAGCACCTCCACGAATGCCATCGTCACGGTGACCGATCTCGTGCTCGCCGACAACGGGTGGCTGATAGACGATGCCGACGGCGACGATCTCGAGACCTGGCGCGAGTACCTGCTCGGTACCGATCCGCTCAACGCCGACAGCAACGGCAACGGCGTCGCCGATGGCGCGGAGATGAAGAGCGGCGGCGATCCCACGAATCCCGACAGCGACGGCGACGGCCTCATGAACTGGACGGAACTCGAGAAGGGTACCGATCCATTCCGCGCCGATACGGATGGCGACAGCGTGACCGATCTGAACGATGCGTTTCCGCTCGACCCAACGCGATCGATGGCGCCGTCTTCGAATCCGAACGATACGACTCCGCCGATCGTGACGCTGAAAGAACCCGTCAGCGCGCAACTGATTCCGCCCCCGTGAAAGCGATGAGAACGCACATGAATCGACACACACGATTGCTGTCCCGTTTCCGCCGTTCGCGACTGCTACGCTGTGCCACGCAGGTCGCCATTGCCGGCCACATCATGGCCGCGACGCCGGTGCTCGCACAGGAGCTCGCGCAAGCGACTGCCAAAGCGAGTATTCAAGCGGGCAAGGATGTCGTGGAGACGGCGAAGGACGGAACGAACCGTGCCGTCAGGAAAGCTACGCGTCTCGCCGCTGATGCGCGGCGCAAAGTAGCCAAGGCGACGGTGCGCGTCAATCGCACGGTGCCAAAGGTCTCCGCACCGAACATCGATCCGATGTTCGGGCTCAATGTCACGACGGACGCGCTGAGGCGGGCGCGATTCTTTCCCGAGCAATTGATTCCGACGTCGGCGCCGACACCAGAAGATAATGCCGCACTGGCGCGGACGCTCGAGCGGATCGCGATCGCACCCGCCGATCGTTGGGGCCCGATTCTCGTTGCGCACATTCAGGACCGCCCCACCTCGCCCTGGCGGGCGTCGCTGGTGGCGACGGCGGGCACGCTCTACGCCCGTGAAGGTTATTTTTCGCGCGCAGCTTCATATTGGACGCAGGCGTGGGAGATGACGCGCGACAGCGACGATCGCAACGTCAAAGTGCTGGCCGACTACGCCCTCGGTGAGTCGATCAATCAGATGGCGAAGTTTGGCCAGGTGGAGCGCCTCGAGGCGAGGCTCAAGGAAACCGAGGGCCGCGAATTTCGTGGCGCGCCCGGCACCAAGGTCGAGGACGGCTGGGAAGCCCTGCGCATGCTGCGCGACAAGCACCCCATGGCGCTCTTCTCGGGGCCGGAAGCCTTGAAGATGTATCTCACCGTGCGTCCGATCGCGCACCTCGAAGTGGCCGTGCGCAGCATCGCAGCGTATCACCCATCGATGGCGGGCACGACGATGACCGAGCTCAAGGCGCTCGGCGCCGGCGTGGGACTCGATCTATCGATGTGGCGCGCCTCGGCGATTGCCGAGTTCCCGGTGCCGTCGATCGTGCACCTCAGAAGCCAACACTTCTCGGCAATCGTCGAAACCATAGACGGCAAGTATCGCCTGCGCGATCCGGGGCTGGGTGGGGACATCTGGTTGACGGCCGATGCGTTGCGTGATGAGACGACGGGCTTCGTCCTCGCTGCCTCGCGCCCCGCTGGCGACGAATGGCGTTTGGTGAGTGATGGAGAAGGTCAGGCCGCCGTTGGCCATTGCCAGGCCGGCAAGCCGTCGAGTGACGATCGACCGTGCCCGAATTGCGGCGGCAAGAACGGGCCTGGGCGCCGACGACCGCCTGGGGGCATGCCCTACTACAACTTCCATCCGACTGGCGTTGGGCTCGTGATCGAAGATACGCCTGTCGGTTATGCGCCGCCGGTCGGACCCGATATGTCTTTTGAGCTGGCGTACAACCATCGCGACTACAAGACACCCAACACGTTCGGCTACGGCAACGTCGGTCCACTGTGGACCTTTAACAGCCTGTCGTACGTCACCGACAACACGACCATGGTGCTGCCGCCGTATGCGGCCAAGGGCGTCTATCTGCGCGGCCACGGGTACGAGCGGTACACCTCGTACGATCCGGTGCACAACATCACGGGTGCCGAGCTCGTGATGGTGTCCCACGATCCGCCGCATTACGAGCGCCGGCAGCGCGACGGCAGTGTCGAGGTGTTCACGCTGCCGGACCGCGCCGCGTCGCTGTCGGCCCGCCAGATCTTTATCACCGAAGCGATCGATCCGCAGGGGCACACCGTCTCTTACACGTACGATTCGAGTTTCCGGCTGGTCGGCGTCGAAGATGCCATCGGTCAGGTAACGACGTTCGCGTACGAGCACGGCAGCGATCCGAACCTGCTGACGAAGGTCACCGATCCGTTTGGCCGCTTCGCCACGCTCGGGTACGACGCGCAGGGCCGGTTGACCAGCATCACCGACGCCGCCGGCATGACCTCGACTTTCACTTACGGCCTCAACGACTTCATCGTCGCGATGACGACGCCGTACGGGACGACCACGTTCCGTCACGAGCCCTCCTCCTCCACGACGGCGCTCTTCCGTATGATCGAGGCCACGGATCCCGTCGGCGGCCGTGAGCGCTTGGAGTTCCATCTCCAGAACAACGCGTTTGCCGAGACCGCGCCCACTGGGGAAGTGGCGACCGGCTTTAGCGGCTCGAACAGCGGGCTGCACTTGTACAACTCGTTCTACTGGGACAAGCTGGCGATGGCGCAGCATCCAGGCGAGTATGCCTACGCGGTCAACACCAACTGGATGCTGGCGATGGACGTGAGCTACGGCCACCCGCAATCGCGGCCGATTCCGCACAGCATCAAGCGGCCGCTGGAGAACCGGGTGTGGTACCGCTATCCGAACCAGGGTCCGACGAACAGTCACGCGCTGCAGGGCGTGACGCAACCGGCGCTCATCGGCCGCGTCGTCGACGGCGGCGCGAGTCAGATCACGACGATGACCTACAACGCAAAATGGATGATCACGTCGAAGACCGATCCGGTCGGCCGGCAGACGAACTACACGTATGCGACCAATGGCCTCGATCTGCTGACGGTGGAGCAAGTCCGCAGCGGTGGCACTGATGTGATTCAGGCGTACTCAAATTATTCGAATCACTTGCCCGGCACGATCACGGACGGCGCGGGCCAGGATACCGTCTTCACTTACAACAGCGCGGGTCAGCCCCTGACCGTCACGAACGCGAAGAGCGAGACGACGACGTATGCGTATGAAACGGGCACGAGCAATCTGCTGACGGTGACAGGCCCCGTCTCGGGAGCGACGACAACCTACACCTACGACGCCTACAATCGTGTGGAGTCCGTCGAAGACGCCGACGGCTTCGTTGTCGTCACCGACTACGACAACCTTAATCGCGTTACGCAACGCACGTATCCGGACGACACTACCGAAACCCTCACCTACACTCGCCTGGATCTGGCTGAACAAAAAGACCGGCTTGGCCGCATTACACGGCATTTCTACGACGGTTTCGGCCGCCGCATCGGCGCGCGCGATCCGGCCGGCCGCACGATCGCACAGCAATGGTGTGATTGTGGCACGATGGACGCCCTCGTCGACGCCAATGGCAACCGCACGCGCTGGGAGCGGGATGTCCAGGGCCGCGTGATGCGCGAGATCCGCGCCGACAACACCACCGACACCCTTTACACCTACGATCTCGGCGGCCGCCTGAAGACGATCACTGATCCAAAGGATCAGGTGACGACGCACAGCTACAACGTCGACGACAGCTTGAGCGGCACCGCCTACACGGACGAAGAGATCGAAACACCGAACATCTCCTACACTTACGACACCTACTACGCGCGTGTGGCAACGATGGTCGACGGGATCGGGACCACCACTTACACCTACAAGGCAGTCGGCACCAACGGCGCCGGCCAGGTTGCAACGGTCGACGGCCCGCTTAGCGACGACACGATCGCGTATACCTACGACGAACTTGGCCGCGTCACCCAACGCACCATCAACGGCTCGGCCAATCAAGTCGCTTGGACGTTCGATGCGCTCGGGCGCGTAACCAGTGAAGAGAATGTTCTTGGCGAATTCACTTACGCGTACGAGGGCGTCACGAACCGTCTGACGACAGTGACCTATCCCAACGATCAGACGAGCACCTACAGCTATTTCGATGATGAGAACGATGGTCGTCTGCAGACTATTCACCACAAGTACCCAAACACCAGCACTCTTAGCAAGTTCGATTACACCTACGACGCCGTCGGCAACATCCTAACGTGGCGGCAGCAGTCAGATTCAACGGCGGTGCTGTGGAAGTACAGCTACGATCCGGCGGATCAGCTGATCTCAGCCGTCAAGCATGCGACCGATACGGCCCAAACGGTCCTGCAAAGATTTGCCTATGCGTATGACCTAGGCGGAAATCGAACGGTGGAGCAGATCGACGATGCCATCACGCTGTCGGCGTACGATAATCTGAATCGCCTGACCAACCAGGCGCCTGGCGGTCCAATGGTCATCGCTGGTTCCCTTAACGAACCGGGCACAGTCACGATCTCCGGCGTGCCTGTGGCCATCGACGCCAGCAACAACTTCCGCGGCACGGTGGCGACGACGACGGGGACGAACACGTTCACGATCGTCGCGAAGGATTCTAGCGGCAACACGACGACGCAGCAGTACGAGGTGGAGTTGTCGGGAGCCTCGAAAACCTTCTCCTACGATCCGAATGGAAACGTTACCGACGATGGCGCTAAAGAATTCCAATGGGATGCGCTCGATCGTCTCGTTGGAGTGGCATCGGGGACGGATGCTATTCAGCTCACACGCAATGGCCACGGATTACTGGTTCGGAGGACCAGAACTTCGGCCGAGACGACGCTGGAAGACGATGCCTTCCAATGGTGTGGCTACAAGCTCTGTCAAACGAAAGACACGATGACTAGCGCCATTAGTCGCCTGTACAAATCGGGTGTTTCGAGTGCAAACGTCGACAAGTTTTTTACGTCAGATCACCTCGGCTCAACTGCGGATATCTTAGATTCGTCGGCGGCTCGGACTGCTTCCATCTCCTACGACCCCTTCGGCCGGAAAACCTCAACCGGCGCAATAGAGTGGCAGACTCCTCTGTTCACCGGTCACCTGTACGATGCCTTCACCGGCGACTATTCGGCAGCGGCACGCTCGTACAATTCCGAGGCGGGACGATGGAACTCAGAAGACCCGGCTGGCATGCTTGATGGACCAAACCTATACGCATACGTGAATAATGCTGTCGTCATATCTGTCGACCCTTTCGGCCTTCAGGCGCGTATAGGCGCAGAACCACCGCCAAGCCGGACGGCACCAAAGTGCGAGGGAACCCCATGGCAGTTTGTTCGATCGCGGGTTGTTTCTAATCTGACGAGGGAGTGGGAACCGGTTAACGATAACATTACCGAATTAATGGGCAAGTTCGGTGACACGGTTGAATTTCCAATCTGCAGCTGTACTTGGCGTCTCATCGGGATGTTCAAGACAACTGATCGGTTCAATACCTGGTCCCGCACAGTGCGGTGCTGTAACGGCTACACTTGGTCAGAGGTGGTAGATAAGCTAGCACACTCGGAACGTATTGAGGTGCCGCGGATTGAACGCAAAGGCTTTGGGATGAGGAACACTCGCGGCAGAACCACTGCCATTGGGTGCGAGTGTCTTAACCCTGAAGAGGTACCATAGGAGGTGTCATTGGTTTATGTGAAATTTTCCAGCCTAATAGCGTGGTGTTTTCTAAGCGTCACTGCATGCGTGCCAGGGAATGCTTCTCAGGCTGAGGTTCGCACTGAGCTTTTAGTTCCAGAACGTGCGCAACAGGTAAAAGTGAGTTCGACTGGAAATGAGGTAACGTTTGTGTTGTCGGAACCTCATCCTGCTGACGAACTATTTGCGGATCTTCGCAGCAAGTATCATCCGCCGCTATGGAAACAGCTTGATGAGCTTCAGCTGTTCCCTGGTCGTCGTACTTCGGAATTCCCAGGCGGTTGGAGCGAATACTTTGAAAACAATCAAATTGTTCGTATGTGGGTTGGTAACTGGCTCAATAATGCAGGCAAGACCGCCACTTACATAATCAGGTACCGTTGGCCTCGCGACAAGAGATTAGATCCGAGCGCTGCCGCCGAGGTGCATGCACTCCTCTCTACATCGAAGTAGTTCACAGAACTCTGAGAACATTTGCAAATTACTGATTATGAAAGTGCAGAAGCGAACCGCTAATTAGGTTGGCACCGCGACCGATCAGCAGTCTCGAAACCTAGCGGAACGTGTTGCATCACTCGGACACACGACCGGATGATCTAAAACAGCTTCGTGGGAGTGGACGGGAAGCAGTCAAACTCCTGATTGCGACGCTTCAACCGATTCCGGAAGCGAAGGTGCTGCCTCAAGACAAGAACGCGAACCGGGCAACTCTACACGTCGTTTGGGCACTGCGAGCGCTGCGCTACTTGACTGGGAAGGACTTTCGCGCGCCAACGGCGCACGCGTTCGGGCTCGACGAAGACGAACAAACGCGAGAAGACCTGCTGAAGAAGGAAGGTGAGACGTCACCTTCTTCGCTACCTGGATGTCGCGAGACTCGGTCTACATCGCCCCTGCCGATGCGCAGCGCACGATCATCGAACAATGAAGGCGTGGTGCAGAGCGGAGATCTGTGAGGAGCGCTCTCAGCTGACGACGCACACCTACAACGTCGACAACGGCTTGGCCGAAAAGTTATATACAAATGAGGAGTTCGAGACACCCACCGTTGACGTGCCCCCGGTATCCGCTACACGGATAGTGTGAGTTCGTCCGGGTATTTTGAATCCTCAGGGCGAAGCGGCGGTAGCCGCTGAGCCCCCCTCGAGAGCTGAGCAAACTGGTCAGGCGTGCGGCCGTCGAGCGCACTGTGCGGCCGCACCATGTTGTAGTCGAGGCGCCAGGCTTCGATCACCGCCTGCGCGTCGACCATGTTCAGAAACCAATGTTCGTTCAAGCATTCATCGCGGAATTTGCCGTTGAAGCTCTCGTCGTACGCGTTCTCGATCGGTTTGCCGGGTCGAATGAAACACAGCGCGACGCCACGCTGATACGCCCACGCGTCGAGCGTCCGGCCCGCGAATTCCGGCCCATTGTCCAGGACGATGCGCGTCGGCAAGCCGACGGTGGCCGCCAGGCGCTCGAGCACGCGGACCACGCGCGCACCTGGCAGCGATCGATCGACCTCAATGGCGAGACACTCGCGCGTGCAGTCGTCGACGATGTTGAGCACGCGAAATGTCCGGCCATCTGCCAAGGTGTCGTGCATGAAATCGATCGACCAGCGATCGAGTCGCTGCATGGCCGTCGGCAGCGGGATGCGATCCGCGCGCGTCAACCGCTTACGCCGACGGCGGCGCACCTGCAATCCCGCGGTGCGATACACGCGGTAGACTCGCTTGTGATTGACGGCCACGCCTTCTCGATCGAGCAGGATGTGCAGCCGACGGTAGCCGAAACGTGGTCGTTCCGCCGCATGCGCGTGCAGCCGCGAGAGGACCGTCGCGTTGATCGCATTCGGCCGGCGTTGGTAGCGCCAGGTTGCGGTGCTGAGACCGGTGACGCGACAGGCTCGACGGAGGCTCGTACCCGCCGTGAGCAGCCACCCCACCGCCTCGCGTCGCGCGATAGGGCTCACCATTTTTTTGCGACGACCGCCTTCAGTGCTTGGATGTCGAGCGTCTGCTCGGCCACGATCTGCTTCAACCGGCGATTCTCGTCTTCGAGCTGCTTCAGTCGTTGCATCTCGCTGAGCTCCATTCCGCCGTACTTCGCTTTCCACCGGTAGTACGTCTGCTCCGTGATCCCGTAGGTGCGACACAGGTCGGTCAGCTTGCGGCCGGCCTCGCCTTCCTTCACGATCGCCAGAATCTGCTCGTCGCTGAACTTGCTCCGTTTCATCGGTCCTCCTCGTTGACTCGGAGAACCCACATCTTATGCGGCGTGGCGGATTATTGGGGGCACGTCAGCTGCGCGATCGCCCGAATCGACGCGATGAAGCCTATAGTTTCATGTAAGCCTGTAAAGTAGAGCCGTTTGCGTCGCATTGTGTCGAGTGCGCGACATTTTCTAAGTGCAGACTTCCGTCCGCACCTGAAGTCCAAGCGATTAATTAGTTGTTCGATTACCATTCCTACCGACTGAGTAGTCGTTGACGTTCATGCAGACCGTGATCCCCAAGAATCAAACCCCGGCGGCGATGACGTCCCCTGGAGTCCGCGTTTCGCCGTCCCAATAGCGCTGCTCGACCAAGCGGATTGATGTCGCCGTTTCTCGTAACCTCTTCGACAATGTGACAGAGGTGCGCGTGGAGACCTGTGTCGAGTCGGATCGGTGCCGCGTGCGGGCTGTCTCGTGTTCTACAACGTGCTCGAAGGAGAGGCGGCGCGCCCGACGATGAGGACTCGGATGAAGGACATGAGACCGAGCCCTTCATCGTCTTTCGCCGGCCGACACGCAAGAAGACTCTAAGGCCTGCCGCTCGTCCAAGCGGTTAGCCGCGAGACAAATCGCGCCCAGAGCCCCCACGGTGGTATCCGTATTTCATGCGCCTGGGACACAAACAAAAGGCGCGCGAACTGATGAGTTTGACCATTGTGGAGGAGGTTCGTACCATCACGGCAGCTGAGACTCCAACCATATGGCCGTTCCTCCGGCGTCAGGTCCTCCAACAACTGATCGAAACGACATCACCGACGTCCTCTCAGGTGGCGGCGAGATGGGCGCGTTGATGCGGTCGATGGACTGGACCGGGACCGCGCTCGGCCCGGTCTCGGACTGGCCCCAGTCACTGCGCACCACCGTCAGCACGTGCCTGAATTCGCGGTTCCCGATCCTCGTCTGGTGGGGACCGGACTTCGTCAAGCTGTACAACGATGCCTATCGCCCGATGATTGCCAACAAGCATCCGCGGGCGATGGGGCAGAAGGGCCGCGACTGCTGGCCGGAGATCTGGCACATCATCGGCCCGATGCTCGAGGGCGTCCTGCACCGCGGTGAAGCGACGTGGTCCGAGAACATCATGCTGCCCCTCGAGCGCAAGGGCTTTGCGGAGGAGTGTTACTTCACGTTTTCGTACAGCCCGGTTCGCGATGAGTCCGGCGGCATTGGCGGGATCTTTTCCGCCCTGACCGAGACGACCGAGCGGGTGATCGGCGAGCGGCGTTTGCGGACCTTGCGCGATCTCGCGGCCGCGCCGAGCGACAGCGGCATGGTTGAGGACGCGTGCCGTGCTTCGATCGAGATGCTGGAGCGGAACCCGGCCGACGTGCCGTTTGCGCTGTTGTACCTGTTGGAGGGCGCCAACGCCGACGCGCGGTTGGTGGCGTCTTCGGGCATCGACAGCGATCAAATAAAGGCCGCCTCGGCATCGATCCAGGCGCACGCGCAATGGCCGCTCACCGAAGTGGCCGAGAGCTACGCCGGGCGCGTGGTCGACGGGCTGGCGGCGCGGCTCGGCAGCGTCCCGCAAGGGCCGTGGCCCGAGGCGCCGGCTTCAGCAATGGTGCTGCCGCTCGTGTCGCAGTCGTACGATCGCACGATTGGCGTGTTGATCCTCGGCATCAGCGCGCGGCGGCCGTTCGACGAGGCGTATCAGGATTTCTTTTCGCTGGTCGGCAGCCAGATTGCGACGTCGATCGCCAAGGCCGGCGCCTTCGAGGCGGAGCGCCGGCGGGCCGAAGCGCTCGCGGAAATCGATCGCGCCAAGACACATTTTTTCAGCAACGTCAGTCACGAGTTCCGCACGCCGCTGACGCTGCTGCTGGGACCGACCGAAGATCTCCTCAGCCGGACGCACGGCGATCTGACGCCGGCACAACACGATCAGCTCACGCTCGTCCGCCGCAACGCGCTGCGCCTGAACAAACTCGTCAACACGCTGCTCGACTTCTCGCGTCTCGAGGCCGGACGCATGCAGGCCAACTACGCGGCGGCCGATCTCAGCCAGCTGACGTCGGATCTGGCGAGCGCGTTTCGATCGGCGGTCGAACGCGCCGGGTTGACCTACACGGTCGACTGCCCGCCGCTGTCCGAGCCGATCTTCATCGATCGCGACATGTGGGAGAAGGTGGTCCTCAACCTGCTGTCGAACGCGTTGAAGTTCACGTTCGACGGTGGCATTGCCGTGACGCTGCGCGATGAAGGCTCGCACGTGGTGCTGCGCGTCTCCGACACCGGCGTCGGGATTGCTGAATCCGAGCGGCCGCGCCTGTTCGAGCGCTTTCATCGCGTCCAGGGCACCCGGTCCCGCACCCATGAGGGCTCGGGCATCGGCCTGGCGCTGGTCCAGGAGCTGGTCAAGCTGCATGCCGGCTCGACCACCGTCGAGAGCACACTCGACAGCGGGACGACATTCACCATTGCGATCCCCAAGGGATTCGATCATCTTCCGAAGGAGCGCGTCGCGGCCGACCAGGCGCGGCCGTCCACGGCGCTGGGCGTCGCGCCGTTCCTGGAGGAGGCGCTGCGCTGGAGCGACGATCCCGATGCCCCCGCCGCGCCGGACGCCGAACCGGTCGCGCGGAGCGACGAGCGGATTCTTCTCGCCGACGACAACGCCGACATGCGCGACTATCTGTGCCGGATCCTCGAGGAGCGATGGACGGTCGACTGCGTCGCCAATGGCGAGGAGGCGTTGAAGGCGGCGATCGCACATCCGCCGGACGTCATCGTCAGCGACGTGATGATGCCGGGCCTCGACGGGTTCGCGCTGATCGGAGAGCTACGACGCCACGCCGCGACCGAAGCGATACCGGTAATCCTGGTGTCGGCACGTGCCGGCGAAGAGTCGCGGCTCGAAGGGTTGAACGCGGGCGCCGAGGATTACCTGACGAAGCCGTTTTCGGCGCGAGAGCTGGTCGCGCGCGTCGACACCCAACTGAAACACGTGCGCGCGCGCGCCGGCAGCGCGTGAATGCGCCGGCTCGTCACCGTTGAAGATCACTCGGACCACTTTCCGGTGATCGGCATCGGCAACGAATGGTCACGGGAACATTACGATGGCCCGTTCCATCTGCACGAGGCTCCTCCTGGCTATCCCGCGATATCGCTGGTATTCGTCCAGACCCGCGACGGCAATACCGGCGCGTCGAATCCGGAAGACCTCGGCGGCGGTCCGACGGACAAGCATTTGATCTACGAAGGCCTCTCGCGGGTGGCGGCCGACGGTGTGCTTGCGGGCGCATCGAGCGTCGGACACTCGGTGTTCTTCACCGTCAATCATCCGGAACTCGTGGCGTTGCGACTCGAGATGGGATTCCCGCGTCACCCCGCGCAGATGGTGATGTCAAAGGACGGCAACTTCGATCTCGAGGCGCGTGTCTTCACCACGCCCGATGTCCCGGTGTTCCTGCTCGCGGGCGATCAGTGCATCAGGAAAGTGGCGGACGAGATCGCGCGGCGGCCGTGGATCACCTTGATCGCCATCAATGACGATCTGCCGGGCACGTTCGCGCGTCTTCGCAGCGATCACGGCATCGGCCGCATTTCCGCGGTCGGTGGCCGCGTCACGGCGACCAGCCTCGTCGATGCGGGGCTCGTGCAGGACATTTATCTGACGACGTCGCCGATCGATGGGGGAGAGCCGAATACACCATGGTACGTCGGCCAGCGTCCGCCGGACCTTAAGGCCATTGTGAGGAAACGCGAGCTCGGCGTCAGCTCGCCGATTCTGTTCGAGCATCAAGCGATCGTGCCAGGCGAACAGGCGAACAGGCTAACGCGGGCGCTCCAGCAACTGCTTCGTGGACTGCATCGCCGCGAGGATGCCCTTCTCGACTTCGCTGCGCACGCGACCGCGAATCAGGCGGCCGGTGAATCCGCTCAGGCCATCGGAGCGGCTGCGATTGACGGTGGCGAACCAGAATCCGTTGCCGCGCGCGGGGTCGGGAACGAGCGCGCGAATCTCGATGCCGGTCCAGAAGTAATGACTGGCATAGAGCATCTTGCTGATGACCACCGCATCTTCCGGTGTCTCGCGAATCGCCACGTGGTTGATGCGGATCACCGGCTTGAGGCCGAACTCGGTTTCCTGCCAGTAGAGGAATGACGACACCTCCGGCAGCGTCACCTTCGGGAACCCGAGCAGGTAGCGTTGCAGGTTGGGCATGTAGGTCGCGAGCTCCGGCATCGCGTTGGTCATGTCGCGGAACTCCTGCGCCACGAATGTCGGGCGTGAGCCGTCGCGATAGACGGCGAGCTCGGCGTCGCCGCCCTTCAGATAGCTCGTCGCGTAGTCGTAGGCGAGCCGCTGGATCCACGCCTGGGCCGCGGCCGCCGCGTTGGGCGCGTTCCAGTTGATCTCGGAATGAAAGCGAGCGAGCGCGCTCGCCGCGACCTTGACCTCGCAATCGCCGACGCGGCATTTCCTCAGATCCTGCAGGTCTTCGTCTGGGACGCGCAACGCGCGGAAGTCGTCGAGCTGTGGCGGCGCGCTGATGCGCTTCGTGATCTTGAAACCGCCGCCGCGCTCGAAGGATTCGATGTCAGAGACCGCCTGGATGTAGCGATGCATCGGCGCGTTGATCCATACCGCGCCGAGGATCGCGACTTCCTTGTTTTCGTCAGCGTCGAGGAGACGCGTGATCGCTTCGCCACGCATCAGCCGCTGCCGCTCGACCGCCGTCAGCTTGACGGTGTCGGTCATGTAGCGCTCGAGGCGCGCGGGAAATGACGTCTGGCCCTGGCTGGTTTCGGCGCGAGGCAGTGCGATCGCGAGAAACACCATGAGCATCAGGCAGGCTCGAGTACGCATGCGACTCCCTTCGCCGCATAGTATCGGCCGATCGGCTCAGGAGCCTTCAGTCCTGCGGCGGCAGGTCGTCTTCGTCAGACTCTTCCTCGGGCTTCGGCGCCGGCGGTGGCGGCTGCGCCTCCGCCTCTTCCTTGGCCGCCGGAATCACCGGCGAGCGTCCCGGGCCGGACGGAATCTCGGGCCCGCGGACCTGCTGTTCCGGCAGGTTGTCCTTGCGGAACTGGGCGTCTTCCTTGAGACCGATCTCGAGTTTGTCCTTCCACGTCATGCTCAATTCCCCTGCATGATCGTTGCCTATCGCCGGCCGCATGAGCTCTGCGGTTGAGCTATCATCACGCCTCTTTCCCCCAGCAGTGGCCCGGAGGCCCCCATGCACAGACAAGTGTATTCGTCGGTGTTCGTCCTCGCGCTCCTCATCTCGGGATCGATTTCACACGCACAAAACGGGAAGGGGCCTGCGCCGCAACTGGTGATTCGCGCCGCATCGGCGAACGCCGTGTCCGTCGCCATTGACGGCGTGAATTTCGGATCCACCCCCGTTGTGTTTCTCGGCGGGCTGCCGCTCGCCGGCGTTCAGGTCAACGCCGCCGGTACGGAGATCACGGCGATCAATCCGGGATTCCCTCCGGGCACCTACCTACTGCACGTATCGAGAGGCAACGGCACGCCCGACAACGGAACGTTCAACCTGACGATCGGTGCAGTTGGTGCTGATGGCGCGACCGGTGCAACCGGTGCAACTGGTCCCGCGGGCTCTGCTGGCGTCAATGGTGTCGATGGAGCACCCGGTGCGACGGGCGCGACAGGTGCGACCGGGCCGCAAGGTCTTCAGGGCGTCGCCGGTCCGCAAGGTGCGATTGGACCGCAAGGTCCGACGGGAGCAGCGGGCCCCCTGAGCGCGCTGGGGTGCCAGGTGAACCAGACGCTGAAGTGGGACGGTGCCGCGTTCGTATGCGCCGGCACGGTGCCCACGAATTTCTCGGCGGTATTCCCGGACGCACTCAACAACACGGCCACGATCGAAATCGAGGGCGTGGCCACCATCGAAGCGGTGGTGACGAGCGGCCCCGGGCTGGAGCTGCAGCGCATCCCGACGCCGAATGCCCAGGGCGTTCCGATCGAAACGCCCGGACTCAACGCCGAGATGCCGTTCGTCTTCGAGTACGCCGGACCCGAAGCCGCGGCACTGCAACAGTACCGCAACGACTTCCTCGCGACCGGTAACACCCGCCCGATCACCCTGATCATCGATGACCTCGCCGGCAACGAAGTCCTCCGTTGGAACCTGTTCGAGTTTGCGCCGACTCAGATCGGGCCGGGCAGTGAAGGCCGGCTGCGCTACACCTACACGTCGCAAGAAGCGCCGAACAACACGGTCAGCGTCCAGCACGCGGGAGGGGTGTTTCTGAGCAACGTTTCGAGGAATCTCGCGACCGACACGAAGGTCGAATGGAACGGTGTGATGAACGGCCTCTATCCGGTCGTCACGGTTGATACGGTCAATCGCACCATCACGATGATCTTCGATTTCAACGAGGTGAGCACCGCCTACGACTGGATCTTCAACACCGCGACGGGAGCCGACCAGAGAAGGGCGGGATCGATCATCACGGAGAACGCCGCCGGCGTCGAGACCTTCCGCATGAATTACTTCGAGGTCTTTCCGATCTCCTTCCAACACATCAGCGGCTTTGGACAGGCGGAGAAAGGCAAGTTCCGGCTCGTCCTCGCCTACGCACTCGAAGAAGTTGCCTAGAGAAATGCTGGACGCCGCTGCCGCCACGACGGGGCAGCGGCGTTTATTTTAGTGATACGACGACCTTGCCTTTGGCGCGTCCTGCGTCGACATAGGCCATGGCTTCCTTGGTCGATGCGAACGGGAAGACCCGATCCACGACCGGGCGAATGACTCCGTCATCGATGAGAGACGTGATCTCGGACAACTGGCCGCCGTTCGCTCTCATGAAAAGAAACGAATAGTGTGCCTGGCGACGCTTGGCTTTCGCTCTAACCCCGTAGCTCAAGGCGCCGATGATCAGTCTCACGACCCACGGCGCGCCGATGCTTCGTGCAAACGCTGCGTCAGGTGGGCCTGAGATCGAAATGATCTGTCCACCGGGTTTCAGCACGCGCAGAGATTTCTCGAGCGTCTCCTTGTCCAGGCTATGCAAGACCACGTCGTAATCACGGAGGACGTCTGCGAAGTCTTCCTTCTTGTAATCGATCACGACGTCGGCCCCGAGGCTCCTGACCAGATCCACGTTGGCGGTGCTCGTGGTCGTTGCCACCGTCGCGCCGAGGTGCTTCGCCAGCTGAATGGCAAATGTGCCCACACCACCCGAGCCCGAGTGGATGAGAACTTTTTGTCCGTGCTTCAGACTCGCTCTTTCGATCAGTGCCTGCCAGGCGGTCAAGCCGACCAAGGGGATGGATGCGGCCTCTTCCATGGTGAGGGCCCTGGGCTTGATCGCCACGTCATCTTCTTTGATCGCAATGAATTCCGCGAATGCACCGATGCGTCCGTCGGCCGGCCGCGCATAGACTTCGTCGCCGGGCTTGAATCGACGCACTCGAGATCCGACCCGGACCACAACGCCGGCCACGTCATGGCCCAGAATGAGCGGCAGGGTATTGGGGAGAATGCGCTTGAACTCGCCGTTTCTGATTTTCGAATCGAGAACGTTGACACCGGCGGCGTGCACCTGCACCAGGACGTCATCTTCCCGCGGCTCCGGATCTGGCATGTCGCCAACCCGCACGCGGTCGGCGCTTCCGTAACGATCGAGGATGAATGCCTTCATCTCACGTCGAACGCCACGTTCGACAGAAGGCGACAGCGGCGGCATTGGAAGTCAAAGATTAGATGCAGCGGCTCCTCGCGCAGCCAGGCTCTGCCGCAGGATGGGCACTTCCGCTTGCGCTCCGCTCGATCGCTTCGCCCGAAGTATTTGTTCAAGTAGTAGTACACGGGGACGCGCGCCTTCTTCTCGAGCTCTCGCGCCAGCTCTCGTCCATCCACAGAAAGCGCGCTGTCGACACGGGACAACTGATCGTGGGCCCACTTCTCTCCGGCGCCAGATCCGATGAACAACCAATCAATGGCTTTATAGGTGTCCTGCCACTGCAACATGTCTTGATGATTCTTCCCTTCCTCGTAGGTCACCGGCATTCTGTATAAGGCGATCGGACGAAAGCACCGTCCGCATCGCACCGGCGATGAGACGGTCATGAAGGTGGTGAACAGAAGCAGAAATGGTCGTCTCGTGCAGGTGCACGGTGAGGCGCCGTCAGGGTCGGTGCCAAGCCGCGTCACCTTCGGCCGGGCGACGCCAACGGACTTCAGATCGCGAAGGCGCTTGCGAACCCATGCGTTCGCAAAGCGATCGGCGAGCGCGGCGGGCTCCGGCAGGCTCGCGGTGACGAGATAACCGGCCCTGACTTTCGCGATGGGTATGTGGTCACCGACGATCTGGCCGTTGTGCAGCAGGGCAGCCAGGTAGCTCCACACCTTGTCGAGGACTTCCTCGTGGTTCCTGGCGTTCCGTGCACGGAAGAAGAGTTGAACGGTGTGCATTGTTGTGCGGCGTTGAGCTCCGGCCGCCGCCCTCGATCATACAGTTGGAAATTCAGCCAATTCTCCGATACATTCGTGGCTAGAGAGGGAGGCGGCAATGCGTATCGTTCTGATTGGGTTCGTGCTCAGTGCACAGCTTTCGCTCCCTGGTTTCGCGCCGGAAATCAAATCCACGACGAAGATCACGATTTCGGCACCGCATCTCGTCGAACCAGTCGAAATCACAGACGGAGTCTTGTTGGCTCTTTCTCATGTGTTTTCAGGAGAATTCATCGGGGAAATTGCTCCAACGCCTGATGCCACGTTTACTCGATACACGCTGACGTTCGACATCCAGACCTTAGGCGGCGTGAAGCAGGCAGCGTATGTCGTCCAGTATTGCGTGAGCGACATCACCGATGAAGGGTTCGTCTACCTGCCGGGGCGCGGAGAGCCTTCACATGGTCGGAACATTTCTACGATTATTCGCGATGGGCACGATGGCTACTGGCATCGAGCGTCAGACGATTGGAATGCCGCGATTGATCCATACGTTCGACGCTGACGCCTTTCTTCACAGCTGCCTTTTCCTGGCCAGCCATTGCTCTACTGAGCATCGAGCTCCTTCAGCAACGCCTCCAGCCGGTGCTTGCGGGGCAACACGTCCTGTTTCGCCCGGCGGCGCGATGCCCGGGCGCCGATTACTGAGAGGAAGGCGAACACAAGGATTATGAAAACGACCCGGCCCCAGTCGAAGGGCTCATTGGGCTCCATGTTCACCCGTATGCCGGCGACAAGTATCGCAGTCGCGCCGACAAATACCGCAATGACCAGAACGCTCGCCCGCCAGACGGCTGTCGTCGCCTCGTAGTCGACCTGCGCGATACGCCGGCCGAGTTGATCCCGAAGCGACTCGCCAAAGCGTTGCTCGCGCTGCGCCTGCGCCCGGCGGGTCACATACAGATAGACGCTCATGAACAGGGCGGCGGCGGCGCCGACGATCGGAATGGCGAAATCCCAGCCGGTTATCACATCATCGTCGTTGTAGAACAGCATCCCGAAGATCATCACGAAGAAAATCGCCATGCCGGCGATCAACCCCGCGCTCATGACGTAGATGATCCGGCTCTCCCGCCGCCGCTGTTTCTGCAGCTTCGCCTCATCCTGCCGCAACGCCAGCCGGAGAAGCGT
>Ga0193741_1000169_pt1 | contig 17714 bp, 22 predicted proteins | sample L2s2metaG_FD_143059 | JGI IMG/M metagenome (GOLD analysis project Ga0193741, IMG submission 143059) | Soil microbial communities from a riparian zone of the East river system, Colorado, United States - L2s2 | ecosystem: Environmental > Terrestrial > Soil > Riparian zone | place: USA: East River...
TAAACAATGAGTAGTACTGTTCGCATAAATAGTAATTTTATCTATCTCTAAGTATTCAAAAAAGAAACTTGTTATTATTATTATAATTATAATTTCATTTAATATATCCATAGTTAAAGTAAGTCATTAATGACCTTTTTTATCATAAACTATTATTGGTCTTGTTATAGCTCCTTCCGCCGCAGAATTTACTAAAGATGCATATTTTGCCAATACACCAGTTTTATAATGTGGTTTTATAGGCTTCCATTTTTTTTCCCTTCTTTTGAATTCAGCTTTCGATATCAAAAGATCAATAATTCCTTTTTTGACATCAATATCAATGAGGTCACCATCTTTTACCAAACTAATAGGACCTCCAACCATGGCCTCAGGAGATACATGTCCTATCATAAATCCTCTGGTTGCACCTGAGAATCTTCCATCAGTTACCATAGATACTTTTTCGCCAAGCCCTTGTCCTACTAATGCTGCAGTAACAGCTAGCATTTCTCTCATGCCAGGACCGCCCTTAGGACCTTCATATCTTATTACTACTACATCACCTTCAACAATTCTATTTTTTGATATTGCCCTAAATGCATTCTCTTCAGTTTCAAATACTTTTGCTTTACCTACAAACTTGGTTGACTTTATTCCGGCAATCTTTACTACAGCACCCTGTGGTGCTAGAGATCCCTTTAAAATCTTTATTGTTCCTTCTTTCTCAATGGGTTTTTCATAAGGACTCAAAATATTTTCATCAACATTTGAATTTAAGTTAAATGACTCCAAGTTTTGTTCCATTGTTTTGCCAGTAACTGTTAATGTATTTCCATTTATCAGCCCATTTTTTAATAGTGTTTTTAATACAATTGGCACCCCACCAATTTTGTCCAAATCTACCATAACATATAATCCTCCTGGTCTCATATTCACAATATGAGGAGTACGTTTTCGTATTCGCTCGAAATCCTTTAAAATTAATTTTACTCCTATTTCTTTAGCTATTGCTAATAGATGTAATACTACATTTGTCGATCCTCCTAATGCATTTGCAATAGTTATTGCATTTTCAAATGCTTCGAAAGTCATTACTTCTTTTGGGGTAATATCATTTTCTATAAGAGTTGCAATAGTCTTTCCTGTTTCATAACACATTTCATTTCTCTTTTCGCTCTCTGCTGGAGGAGAAGCACTACCAGGCAACGACATACCTAAAGCTTCACTAACAGATGCCATAGTATTTGCAGTATACATTCCACCACAAGAGCCAGCAGATGGACAAGCAACATTTTCTAATTGAATTAATTCTTCTATACTGATTTTGCCTGCGTCAAACGAACCAACAGCCTCATAAACATCTTGTATTGTTACATCCTTATTGTGCCAATTTCCAGGCATTATTGTCCCTCCATAAACAAAAATTGAAGGTAAATTTAATCTAGCCATGCCAATTAATGTACCTGGCAAGCTCTTGTCACAACCTGAAATTCCAACTAAACCATCATATTGATGTGCTCTCATCATAATTTCTATCGAATCTGCTATTATTTCTCTACTAACTAAAGATGCTTTCATACCTTCGTGTCCCATAGCTATACCATCAGATACTGCTATCGCAGTAAACTCTCTTGGAGTACAATTCACATCTGATACTCCCTTCTTTGCAAATTGTGCAAGTTTACCTAAATGTATATTACATGGTGTGGCTTCATTGCAAGTAGAAGATATACCAATAATAGGTTTATCCAAATCCTTGTCTTTTAATCCCATTGCTTTATACATTGCTCTGTGAGGTGCCCTAGATGGTCCTTCAAGAGTTTTTCTACTAGGTAATTCCATTTAAATAAGAATACAAAAGCATTATTTTAATAGTCTTTCCTTAAAAATTATATAAGATAGAGATTAAATATTGTTTATTCTATAGTAGCTGTAATTTTTAATGTATCAATTCCTTCAAACTTAAAGATAGTCTCACACATTCCACACTCTGCACTTCCATTAGTCAAATCAGCAACAGATATTTCCTCATTATGGTATTCGCATTTAGGACAGTCAAATGAAAAAAGTACATTAAAATTCTCTATCTCAATCGTTTCTGCCATTATGTAAGAGATAGGAGGAAATAGTTATATTTAAAATTGGCTATAATTTTTTATACTTATGTAAATCTGTATTCATAATACCAAGAAATAAAAGTAATATTAGTAATGATAGAAAAAGTCATTATGATTAACAATACTGATAACTATCATTGTATTTTCTGTTCAATAATTAATGGAACTAGTGAAGGAATAACGGTTTATTATAACAACCATTTTTTAGTATTGATGGATAAATATCCAATTAGTAATGGACATACACTGGTAATTCCAAAGAAACATTATAATAATTTACTTTCAATGCCTCAAGAAGAGGTAGGGAAATTATACTCTCTTGTTAGTATTATAGCTAAAGCAGTAGTTTCAGCAGTTTCTGCAGATGGATTTAATATAGGACAAAATAATGGAAAATCAGCAAATCAGATTATTCCTCATGTACATGTTCATATTATTCCGAGATTTAAAAATGATAATTCTTATGGGAAATGGCCTACCAGATATATTGCAAAAGAAGACGAATTATATGAGTTCTCTAAAAAGATAAAAAATCAATTAAATGTTTTGTCTATTCTAGACTAGTTAAATATAACTTATTATTCTTGGTTTTTATTTATCTTCATAAGATAATTTAATTGTCTTTATTATTGTAATTATCTTTATCTCAAATAAATATATACATAGAAATCTATTTTGATTTAATTTCTTGAATTCCTCCCATATAGCTTTGCAAAATCTCTGGAATCATTACTCCATTAGTTGTTTGATAGTTTTCTAAAATTGCTACTAGCGTTCTTTGAATTGCTACAAGTGTGCTATTTAATGTATAGACTAATTTAGTATCTTCATTTGATTTATCTCTAAACCTTATTCTTAATCTTCTAGCCTGATAATCAATGCAATTTGAACATGAAACTATCTCGCGATAATTTTTCTGGGCTGGTATCCATGCTTCAATATCATATGTCTTAGCTGATATTTTGCCTAAATCAGCAGAACATAATAGGACTACTCTATATGGTATTCCGAGTTTTTTATAAAATTCTTCTGCAATGTTTAGCATTCTTTCATGTTCTTGCCAAGAATTTTCTGGTCTAGAATAGACAAATTGTTCTACCTTATCAAAATGGTGAACCCTGAAAATCCCTTTCATATCTTTTCCATGAGCACCTGCTTCTTTTCTAAAACATGGACTAAATCCTGCATATCTTATAGGTAATTGGGAGCCTTCTAATATTTGATCCATGTGCATTGCAGCCATAGCATGTTCAGACGTTCCAATCAGAAAGAGATCTTCATCTTGAATTTTATATATTACATCTTTAAAATCTTCTAAAATTACTGCTCCTTCCATTGCATTTTTTTTGATCATATATGGTGGTTGTAATAACGTATATCCTTTCTCAGAAATAAAATCAAGAGCGAAACTTATTATTGCATGATTTAGTTTTACTAAATCATTTTTTAAAAAATAAAATCGTGATCCTGATATCTTTGCAGCTTTTTCAATATCAATTAAGTTTAGGCTTTCTCCAATGTCAATATGGTTCCTTATTGTATAATCAAATTTTTTGATTGTTCCATGAGTTCTAATTATGACATTATTTGTTTGGTCTTTTCCAATTGGAACGGAATCATGTACATAATTTGGAAGCAACATTATCAAACTATAAAATTTTGAATTATTACAAGAGATATTTTCTTCCAGTAATTTAATTCTCTTCCCAGTATCTTCCATTTGCTTAATATAAGTCGAAATATCTTCATTTTTCTTTTTTTTTACAGCTATGATATTAGCAATATTATTTTTTTTGTGTCTCTCTAATTGTAGATTTGCTATTAGTTCTCGACGTTTTTTATCTAGGTTTATTAAATCATTTAAAGGAAATTTTAAATTTCTTTTATCTAACATATCTCTAATTTTGTCTAAATTGTCTCTTAGATTTTTTGGATCAATCATACTTTATCACTTTTTTAGCAAGAGAAATATGATGTAGTATTTCATCGATCGTATTTATCATAGTATCAATTTTAGTAGAAGATGTATTGATCATCAAAGATTTATCATTTACTGACATTTCCATAGAAAGTTCATTGGGAAAATTGATGTTATCAGGCAATAAAGTATCCAGGATTGCATCTCTTTCCTTTACTTTTGCAAACTCTATTTCAATATTAACTAATATTCTACAATTATGATGATGATGATGATTCTCTTTCATATTTTGAAACTCCTTTTCTTATGATAGATATGAATTCTTCAATTTTTGAATAAGATACTTTTAGTGTATAAATATTAGGAATATTCCTATCAACGTGAGATATAATATCGGGGAATTGTTTTAATATGGAATCAATATCAAATTTTAAATCACAATTATTACCCTTTATACTATAAAATTTATAATTATTATCATTTGATAAAGTTCTTAAAAAAAACCATTTTTTTCTAAAAGTTATTGATTCACTTAAAATTTCAACAATTTCTTTTACATTGTCATCTGCTAAAAGACCCTCTCCATTAATAAATACAAATGAACCATTATCAATCAAGCGCCATTTCTCTTTGAATATTTTTTCTAATGAGTTAACAATATTAGCTTTATAACTATTAGTTAATAGTTCAGTTTCTCTCAATGTATTGTTTCTTTCTCCCAAGCATATTCCGATTGCTAATTCAGACTTCATATTTCTTATACAAGCATTGATCACAAACGCAAATTCTCTTCCATCATGTAATATACTATTATTATCTTCTTTTACAAATTCGTATAATTGATTTATTAGTTCACTGGAAATATTCTCAATAATCTCTTTGTTACTATTATTTCTACTTGATAGAAAAATGAATTTAGTGATTGCATCTAAAATGATATTTTTTTCTTCTTCAGATATTTCTGCAAAAGTTCTCAATTTGCCATTCTTATGAGTATTAATCCCTGAATTTTTCAAAATTTTATAGCAATTTTCCTTGTTCCATGTAATACCTTCTATAAATGGTGAAATGTTATAAGCTAATGCTTCATGTATTGGCTTATATCCAAGAGTATTAAAAACTAAATCGGTCTTAATACTCACAATTCCGGTTGATGATGCAACAGATGCAATTTCGGAATTCAATCCAATCAATGATTTTTTAATTCCAGTATCTTGTTTTTCTGCTAATGCAGAAACTATAGCTAAAAGTGACAATTTTTTATTTCCTTTATTTAATTTTTCAGCTATTAAATAGGCTAATCCTCCTGATGAGATCTCATTTTTTCCATTTATTCCATATAGATAGGGGTTTAGTAAATATTCTTCACAATCCTTTAAGTTTTGAGATGTATTATTATGATCTATGATTAATAACTTATCTTTAAGATTCTTAATTTTTCCAATATCTTCTATATTTAAATCTATAAAAATATTAAAATCATGGTCTTCAGAAATTATCCTTGCTACAGTATCAGGATCTAAATAATCAATTGTTCTAAAAGTAAATCTTGTATCTAATTTTAATAAAGCTGTAGATATAATTGTCCCAGCAACTAATCCATCACAATTTCTTCTAGAAATTAGAAAAATATCTTTATCAATATTTGAATATATTCTTTCTCCATTGAATTTAAGAGCAGTTTCAAGCTCTTTTTTAACCATTATTATTTATTCTAATTGTGCTATTACTGCCGAATATTTCCAATTTGAAGGAATTTTTCCATTGTATTTGTAATATTTAGAAATTCTATGAATCTTTGATTCTATCAATTCTAATGAGCGAACGTTTCTATGATCGCTATTATGAGTTTTTAAATGTTTTTGAAGTCCTAATGCTTTCTGTAATAGTCTATTTAAATCTTCAGGCATTGCAGAGCTAATGTTATTATCCTTTAGAATCGTTGTAATTGATTTTCCTACTATTGGTTTAACAATGGGAATTGCATATTCATCTCTAAGTTTTAATCCAATTTCAGTTGGGGATAATCCTTCATTAGATAATTTCACAATAAGTTCTACTATTTCCTTTGGTTTTTGATTAATCCAACTAGGAGCATCTTTAGTAGCCGGCCTAATTGAATGAGATTTTCCATGAGTATGAGCATGAGTACGAGCCATCTTAATATTAATTTTTTATTGTATATCTTAAATGTTACTTAATTATTTTATTTCATATGATAAAAGTTAAATAATTGAATTTAAAAGTGAAGATTAGGATGAATAAACCAAATATCTGGATAGCGACAGCAATAGTAATGGTGATAGGAACTACTTTCTTTGGACTTCAATCAGCGGTAGCACAATATACCGGAAGTTCGAATTTAGAAGAAGAATTGAAATTAGCACAAGAAAAGGTTTCTAATGCTGGACAAGAAGGAGCTTATGGTTCAGGTACATCTATGGTAAGTGCAGATACTAGTCAAACTGCTATTTTTATAGTAATACTAGTAGCAATATTCGGTGGTGTTGCAGGTGCATTCTTTGCTATGAGTAGAAGTAGACATAGAGAACCAGCTAAGTACTAATCTTTTTTTTTATTTGAAAAAATAATTTATTTTATTATATGGTTGAATTAATAATAATATAATATTATTCAAGTTCTAATAACTTTCTAACAAATATTTTATCTTATTATTTTACAAGTTTAATGAAATATAAATACCAAAATGTATATATCACAGCCTTTGATTGCTATATGATATGGTAGTAGGTGCTATAACCAATCTCAGTGCAATGATTAGTAACGGATTTAGTAGTCTAATTCAACAGATAGGTCCAAACTATGATCCATTGTTCTACGACGTTATGGTGTATATTTTCGGTACAATATTATTTGCGGTCTTCCTGCTTGGAGTAATTTCATTTTGGCTAAGAAGGAAAGGACTAGGCGGAGCTTCTGCAAAAGAACGTTGGACACAAGAATTGGAAAAATACTTTGAAAGAGAACAGATTGGTTTAATTCCAGACGAGAAACATCACTGGTAAACCATCATTCTAATGATGGTTTGTTTATTGTTAAACAAACCATGTTTATCTTTTTTTATTTATGTATCTAAATTGGGTTATAATATAATACTATTTAAATGCTAGATATTTTTTTAAAACATCATTAATTGTAATTCTTAAACAATGTCATTTACTTATACATATACGATGAGTTACTTGTAAATAAATTACTTGTAAACAATACTAAGTAGTACCATCATAAACATTGGTTTCATAAATAGTATTTGGATAGGATTTGAATTTTAAAAATAAAAAAGTGTGGTTTATTTTAAATAACTTGCCACGGTCTAGTTGCAAAAGTTACTCCAAGTCCAGCGCCAATAAGTATTACTTGATACATTACATTTTCCCATGGTACTGGCTTTAAGATTGCAGGACCAGTTACCTGAACTGTTTGACCTGGGCCTAACCCTGGACCTACCGTTGCAACATTAAGCTGTGTATGTACGTGATATACTCCTGGTTCTAGGGCTTTTGCAGTTACTGTGTAAGGAATTGTAGCTTGAGGCTGAAGCTCAAATACGTTACCTGGTGGGTCTCTGGAAGTAAATTCCCATCTGTTGCCTGCGTTAGTAGATTCACTAAAGAGAGAAATCCATGCTCTTAATGGTCTATTGACAAGGCTTTGTAAAGTACCAGTTACTGTTAGTTCCTCTCCAGTTTGCAGATTTTGTGCTGAAAAAGCTTCATCTTGAATTCTTACGAATCGGCTTTGAAGCTGTGCTTGAACACCATGACCCTCAGCATCCTTAACTGGAATAAGAGTTACTGCAGTAGACATCACAATAACTATGGCTATAGTTACAGCTAATGCACTTTTTATCATATTCGTATAGTAGGGAAGATGAATAACATGGATATATGTTTTGCTGTTTTCTTGTCTATTCATTTTTAAAATTATTTAAAATAGAAAAAAGTATAACTATGAAGGAATTATAGCCAATTGATCTCTAAATCTATTTGTTGTTATTATACAAATGAATAGCAAAATTTAAAAAGGCAGATTCAGACACTATTATTAAATGACTTTACCAAAAGGATATAGTAGCGGTGGAAGAAGAGTTGACAGTGGAAATCGTGATGAAATTGAACGTATGATAGGTCGCAGAGTAGAACACATGAATGGAGTTTACGTTCTTGGATTTATCTTATGTTGGATCGCAACTGCCGGTGGTATATATGTTGGGGTAACTGTATATCCGTGGGCTTATCCATTACCTAGTGGAATGTATGCATTGTCTGTACTCACCGTCATAGAAGTATTAGGATTAATATTTATCATAAAAGTAGCAAACGAAAGACCAGTACGTCCATAATCTTTTTTTATTCTATTAATACTTTTTAAAAAGTTTTTTTTATTTTAATAACTACAATATAATTACACGATAGGGATACAAATTATTTCAATAAAAAAATAAAATTTTATATACAACTTTCAATCGTAGGATGTTAATGGTCTGGCTACGACGTACAACGCACTATCTTTTCATAGTGGTCGTTGCTGTTAACAGTACATTATTGACTATCAATGCTGGTGACTATATCTTCTATACTGATTGGGCTTGGACTTCATTTGTAGTATTTTCTATTTCACAATCTACTATGCTTGTGGTAGGAGCAATTTATTATATGCTCTTCACAGGAGTTCCAGGTACGGCGACTTATTACGCAACAATTATGACAATATATACTTGGGTTGCAAAAGGTGCATGGTTTGCTTTAGGATATCCATATGACTTTGTAGTAGTACCAGTTTGGATACCTTCTGCAATGTTATTAGACCTATCATATTGGGCTACTCGACGAAACAAGCATGCAGCCATTCTAATAGGTGGAACACTGGTTGGAATGTCATTGCCTGTATTCAATATGATAAACCTGTTGCTAGTTAAGGATCCGCTAGAAATGGCATTCAAATATCCTAGACCTACATTGCCCCCGTATATGACGCCTATAGAACCTCAGGTCGGTAAGTTCTACAACAGTCCTGTAGCCTTAGGAGCAGGTGCAGGTGCAGTGCTTTGTGTGCCAATAGCAGCACTAGGCGCGAAGCTGAATACTTGGACTTACAGGTGGATGGCAGCCTGGAGTAAATGGGATTAAAAATCCCTCATTTTTCATTTTAATTTTTTTAAAAATTTTAACCTATTCAATAAAGAAAGTTTAATAATTTGTTTGTTTGATTGGAAATTTTAATTATTAATATTGATGCAGTATAAATAAATAATGTGATTATATGTATTTGATTATATGTAGTGATTTATGCGTTAACTTTAAGTGATTCTAATAATTCATTTATATTAGAATTTGTTTTATTTTTATCTAAAATAATTTCTTGTTTTGCAGGAGGATACTTTAAATAGTTATCTATTTTCATACCAATTCTTTCGTCATATGATGCAACATTTTCATTTTGATAAAATATTCCAATAGGTATTCTATCTCCCCATTCATTTGACTTTTCGATAACCCTTGAAGCAATTTCATAATATTGATCTGGATTCTTTAATTCTCCATTATAACCAGAACTGTCTAATTTATATATACGAGGTGTGGCTTTTCTATTTTCTTGATCAGTATTGTCCAACCCTTGGAACCACTCCTTAGTATTTATATCATTATAAGTTGGGCAAGGTTGTAGAATATCTAAAAAGGCTAACCCTTTATGTTGTACAGCCTTTACTATCAGATCTTTAAGATGTCTTATATCGTATGCATAACCTCTTGCGATAAATGTAAAACCAGAAATAAAAGCAAGTGCTATTGGATTAATAGAATCATTAACGTTAGGTTGAGTCAATGATTTTGTCTTCATACCTAGTTTCAATGTGGGGGAAGCCTGTCCCTTTGTTAATCCATATACCCCATTATTATAAATAATGTATGTCAAATCTATGTTTCTTCTTCCGGAATTAACAAAGTGTCCTACACCTATTCCAAGGCCATCTCCATCCCCACCAACTGCAATTACTTCAAGTTCAGGATTACACAGTTTTGCTCCTTGAGCAAATGGAAGCACTCTACCATGTAATGTATGAATTCCATATGTATGAATAAAATGAGGTGTTTTTCCTGAACACCCAATACCTGAAAAAATAGCAGCCTTATGTGTAGGGATTGCCAGTTCAGCTAATGACATTTGTATGGCATTTAATATTCCAAAATCCCCACAGCCTGGACACCAATCATTATGTACTTCTGTTTTATAATCTGCCGGTTTAAGTGCCATAATCTAAAACAATTCTCCTCTTATCAGTATTATTATTATTAACTATCTCCTTTATTATTCTATGTAACTCATCACATGAAATAGGCCTACCATTATATTTTACTATTTCATAATCTACATCTCGATGCAAATTCTGTTTGATAAGCTTTGCTAATTGAGATGAATAATTCATTTCTATGTTAATAATTGTTTTAGCTGAATTTAACATCTTTTCTAATAATTGTTGAGGAAAAGGATTTAATAATTTAACCTGGACAAATTTTATTTTTATTCCTTCTTTGTTTAACTCATCTAAGGTGTCCAGAATAGCTCCCTTTGTGGATCCCCAACTAGTAATTACAATATCAGAATTTCCATTATATGATAAAGCTTTGTCTTCGTCTTGTATTTCCTGTAAAATCAAATCTAGTTTGCTCATACGTTTATCCATCATTTTTATTCTAACCGTAGGATCTTCTGAAATGTGTCCTTCTTCATCATGCTCATCACCAGTATTCCAAAAAATCCCATTCTCTGTACCAAGTGGTGGCCGAGGAGAAATTACTGCATTTTCTTTCAATTCAAATCTTTTAAAATGTTTTAATTTTTCCTGGTCTTGTGCTTTATTCTCAATTTTCTTAATAAGATATCCTCTATCAATAGTGATTTTATTTGGATCAAAATTTTTACAGGTCATTACGCTACTTGCTATTGCTTTATCTAGTAAATGAATTACCGGTAATTGAAAAATATCTGCAAAATTAAATACTTTTAACGTATCATAAAAACTTTCTTCAATATCCCCCGATGCGAAAACTATCCTAGGAAATTCTCCATGACCTGCGTTAATTGCAAATAATAAATCTCCTTGCTCATGTCTAGTAGGAAGACCTGTTGATGGACCTGCTCTTTGATATAGTGATACTACTAAGGGAACTTCATTGATACCTGCCCATCCCAAGGCTTCTGCCATTAGTGAAAAACCAGGTCCAGAGGTTGCAGTTGCAGTTCTAGTTCCAGTCAAAGCACCACCAATAGCCATAGTTATTGCAGAAATTTCATCTTCTGTCTGCATTACCAATACTGACCCCTTCTTTCCATCTATTTGTTCTATTATTTGATTTGTCTCTAAAAATTCACTATCTTCACTTGCAGGTGTTATAGGATAGTATGTCTGAAATCTACATCCGGCAACTATCTTACCTAATGCAGATGATTGACTTCCTTGTACCAAAATAATATCAGAAAAATCCCTTTTATTTTCATAAAAAGTAAATTTATTATTCTGAAATATCTGTTTAGCATAATTATAAGCATATTCTGCAGCTGCGACGTTGATTTCTGCGATTTTTGGCTTCGTTCTAAATATATATTTTATTGCTCTAGATAATGCTTGACGATTAATATTAATAAATGATAAAGATATAGATAATGCCAAAACATTTATCATTCTTGCAAGTTTACTCAATGCAGGATTATTAGTATTTTCTGAAAAGTTTTTTAATAATTGATGATATGGAATTCCATAACATTTTATAGAATTTTGTTGTATTTTTTCTATTAATTTTTTGATTGTAAATGGATCACCACCACTGTAATTACAATATTCCATTATCTTGCTTTGAACGTCTGAGTCTAACGTCGGAATTTCAGTTATTGATGTTTCAATTAATTCAGAATTAAATATAATGATTCCATCAGTAGACACATCTTTTGCATGTCTAAATAAAGTCTCGGCATCAAAAGATACTAGAATATCTACAGATTCTTTATGTGATCGTATTGGTTTATTTGATACTCTAACAGTGAAATAGCTATGCTCTCCTTTTATATTTGAATAGTATTCTCTTTTTCCAAAAATATAAAATCCATCTTCTGCACAAGTTTTAGAAAAGATATTAGCAGCAGAATCAACACCACTTCCTTGAGCTCCACCAATTAACCAAGTGATCTCATTTACAATTTTATCTTTCATTCTATAATTTACATGGTGCTTTTATCTAATAAATATCTTAAAAGTAGACTATCCACCACCAGTAACAGCGTCATATAAACAACATTCACAAGAATTAGTTTCTCCACAATATGGACATACACACATACATATTTCTATGGGATTTCCACAATAATCACATGAAGGTTCATTATCCCCAATAGGCTTTTTCATTGTGGTATTCATTTTTAATATAATCATATACCTTCTTATAAATAATTATTTATATTAATTTAATTTCATTATTTAATAATTATCAAAAGATTTATTTTTTAATTATAATAAGTAAAATATTATGTCTAATGAAGAACTTGATACCGAATTTGAAGAGGACTTGAAAGAAAGTTATGATGAATTTGAAAACATAGATAATTTGGATGAGGAATAATATAGAAATATATTATTATTGGATATTAAAATTTATAATATCATAACTATTTCCCATAATTTCTAATCTATAAATAAGTAACACAAGATAATATAAAATATGATTTCTGAAGGTTCAGAATATAATAAAATTTGTAATGCTATTTGTTCTGTTATAGCAGATCTAAAAGAAGAAGGAATAGATATAAACACTAAATTTGATAAGGAATCTGGATTTATTGGAATATATACATCTAATACCTCAATTTTAAAGAAAGCTAAAAATGGTTTAAACGAAATATTAGAGTTATCATACTCTACAGCAGAACATCATCCTTATTGGAATATAATATATAATACTTCCGAAATAGCAAAAACTACACTAGATACTTGGAATGAAGATTTTAGTCTTGAGCAGATACAAGAAATGCTTTGGAGAAATGATGAAATTAAAAATACGCTAAATAGATTAGAAAAATAAGACTCATCTTTTAGTTTGGTATTGGTAGCAATAATCATATAAATTTAATAATATTAAAAAATATAAAGAGTCATTTAATGAAATGGCTTATAATTTTATTTGTAATTACTTTAGTTTTTTTAGTAATATTCAAATTTCTCTATTTTGGAGAATCTATTCCAATTTTAAATTTGTCTAATAATTTAGGAGATAATTATCATACTTCCTTTTATCTAAATGGTTCTATATTTTCTTTAATCTTCATTGGAGACGAAATTCATGTAAAGGATAATAATAATTTTGCAAATTTTTTAAATTTAGGCAAAGAAAAAGAAGAAGATGTAAATTTTGTAGATTTTCTAACAAATAGTTTAATTGATATTATCTCTAATGAAGGCGATTCAAATTTTTCTTTAGAACAAGTACTTTCGAATTCAAATATTACTACATCTACTAATCCTAATAATTTAAAAAAACTACTCCTTATTAATGGCAGTTGGAACTTAGATGTAAAAAACGGGAATATTGTATCTTTTGATGCTAAAATATCCACAATAAATAAAGATGGAATGTCTCCACATATCTATGAAATTCTCAATCTAGTAGTTCTAAATAGTAATACACCTATTAAATTATCTAAAAATGATAGTACTATTATAGAAGGTAGAGCAGACATTATAACTCCTGATAATATTAAAAATATCGGTCTTTATTTAATTTTGCAAGAAAATTCAATAAGTATTATTTTAGACCCCAAAATATTAGGAAATGATTACAATGGACAACCTATTTATGGATTAACAAATTATAGGAAAAATTAGTATATTTAACCAATTATTTGTCCAATCTGGTTACTGTTTAACTTTACATATTATTTCATACTAACCAAACCTATAATAGATGCTTTTTAATAATTTAAATAATGACAATTTCTCTTGTTGCAACAGAGGAAGAGCGTAACGGCATCAAATTTAAGAATTTACATAATGAACAATTAGTTCAAGGAACTACATTAGTAAAGCGAGGTTTTGCTCATATGCAAAAACATGGTGTTATTATGGATGTTACTACTGTAGAACAGGCACAAATCGCAGAGGATGCAGGTGCTGTCGCAGTCATGGTTTTAGATAAATTACCTTATGATGTTAGAAAGGCCGGAGGAGTGGCTAGGACTGCAAGTATTAAAGTTATTGAAGAAATAATGGAGGAAATTACAATACCACTTATGGCAAAATGTAGGATTGGGCATATATCAGAGGCAAAAATACTTGAAGTGATAGGTGTTGATATGATTGATGAGAGTGAAGTCCTTACACCTGCAGATGAGGAGAATCATATCTGGAAATGGGACTATACTACTCCTTTTGTAAATGGTGCAAAGAATCTAGGTGAGGCACTACGAAGAATAGAAGAAGGAAGTTCTATGATTAGAACGAAAGGTGAGCCAGGAACTGGAAATATTGCAGAAGCTGTACGACATATTAAACAAGTGAATAATGATATCAGAAAACTTCGATCTTTTTATTTTGACAAAGACGAACAAGAATTAATTAAATTTTCCCGTGAATTGAAAATTTCTTATTCATTAATTAAGGAAACTGCTAAATTAGCTAGATTACCAGTAGTAAATTTTGCTGCAGGTGGGATATCAACACCTGCTGATGCAGCATTAGTTATGAATTTAGGATGCGATGGTGTTTTCGTTGGCTCTGGTATTTTTAAAGCTGAAGATCCAGAACAAAGAGCTAAATCAATAGTGTTAGCTACAACATATTATGATGATCCTACGATAGTTATGGAAGCTCAAAAATTAGTAGATGAGAAAAAATCATTATTAGGTCTAGATACTAAAAGTCTTGAATTACGTATGCAAGAAAGAGGTCCTATGATTTGAGCAATATTAAGGTAGGAGTACTAGGAATCCAAGGAGATATAGAAGAAAATATTTTATCAACAGATGAAGCATTAAAGAAGCTAAACTTACGAGGAACCGTAGAGTCGGTTCGCTATTCTGAATCCATAGCAGAATTAGATGGTTTAATATTACCAGGTGGTGAAAGTACTGTAATTGGAAGTTTGCTCTCTATTCAAGGTAAAGTCTTTCAAACTATAGAGAAGAAAATCAAAGAAGGTATGCCTGTATTAGGTACGTGTGCTGGTTTGATAATGTTATCAAAACGAACATATGATAAAGTTGTTGGAGAGACAAAACAAAAATTATTTGGAATGTTAGATGTTGTAATTGAAAGAAATGCATTCGGAAGACAACATGAATCTTTCGAAGTCGATCTTAAAATTCCAGTTTTAGGTAACGAACCTTTTAGAGGAATTTTCATAAGATCGCCTATAGTAAATAATGTTGGAGAGAGTGTAACTATCCTAACTAAGCTCAATGATAAAATTGTAGCTGTAAAACAAAATAACATTATTGGAACTTCATTTCATCCTGAACTTTCAACAGATAGAAGATTACATGAATTATTTATCAAAGATATTTTAGAATTTAGAAAAGATTAATTTTTATCTAACATGCGGGGGGTGGGATTTGAACCCACGAACCTCTAAAGGACGGGATCACCCATTTTTAGATCTTAAGTCCCGCGTCTCCAAATTTTTTGTTATTTGGCCGGGCTCTACGACCCCCGCCCATAATGCAAGACTGATAACCCTGATATTAAACTTTACAAAGTGATTTTATACATAACTGCTTTGCATCTTATAATAGCGCTAATTCAATTTGACAACAATTATGGAAATGGTACTGCATTAAAGGGAAGTATAAATGGCACTTCGTTCTCCTCTTCCTTTTCGTCTTCTTCTTCCTTTTCTTCCTCTCTTACATTATTATCCTTATTATCTCTATTACCATCATCATTATCGTCAAACAGTTCATCTATAGAAACATCTTCAAAATCCTCTTCCTTTTTTTCCTCTCTTACATTATTATCCTTATTATCTCTATTACCATCATCATTATCGTCAAACAGTTCTTCTAGCGAAACATCTTCAAAATCCTCTTCCTCTTCCTTTTCTTCCTCTCTTACATTATTATCCTTACTATCTCTATTATCATCATCATCTTCCTTTTCTTCCTCTCTTACATTATTATCCTTACTATCTCTATTATCATCATCATCTTCCTTTTCTTCCTCTCTTACATTATTATCCTTACTATCTCTATTATCATCATCACCATTCTGTCCTAGTGCTATATGATTATAGAAGGAAATATCAATAATTAAAAATAGTGAAATACTTAGTAAAAATGGAAGATAAATTTCTTTTCTAAACAACTGTAGTACCATTACTCATGTTATTCTAAATTATATTAGCTTTAAGTAACGTATTACTAGATAATAATACTGGTATATTTAATAGAAATAATTTCTATATGAAACTATCATTAGATTGTTTTTGTTATATTTGTTATCCTATTTTTTTCATTTTTGAACCGCATTTTGGACACATTAAATTATCATGCTTAGTTCCACATACCATACAATAATAGTTAATCTTGTTAGAATTAAACATAGAAAAATTCTCTACTCCTCCTCCAAACTTTCTCATTTCTCTTCTTCTTATATAAAAGCTTAAAAATAACACTATTGGAATTATTACAATTATCGAATAGGGAAATGGAATTATAAAAGAAATTACAATACTAATTGCAAAATATATTGATATCCATTTTAATTGTTGTAAAATAAAATTTTTATTATTCAATAACTATATTATATATTTCATATAAATAAATCTTGATCTACTTTTAATTATTGAAACATTTTTTGATTTAATAGCTCACCAAACACTTAATTAATATAACGAAAAGGTTCGTATTGTATCTAAATAACTATAAATGATTGATATAACTTTAGGGCATACTCCAGATGCTGATGATGCTTTTATGTTTTATGGGTTAGCAAGTGAAAATGTAGAGTCTAATGAATTTCATATTACTCATGTGATTGAAGATATTGAAAAGCTTAATAAACGTGCATTAAATAACGAGTTAGACATAACAGCTATATCTGTTTATGCCTATGCTTTTCTGAAGGATTATATAATTCTTCGAAGTGGAGGAAGTTTTGGAATAAATTACGGTCCAATTATTTTAGCAAAAGAGAAATTTTTAAAAGATGATTTAAATAAAAAGGTAATTGCTATACCTGGAAAAATGACTTCAGCGTATTTATTATTATCTCTTTTGTTAGGTAATTTTAAAGAAAAAGAATTACCTTTTCATATTATACCTCAAGCAATTATAGACAATCAAGTTGATGCTGGTTTAGTAATTCATGAAATTCAACTTACGTATAAGTCATTAAATCTACATAAAATTATAGATTTAGGATCTTGGTGGAATATGCTTACTAACGGTTTGCCTGTACCATTGGGTATAAATGTTGCAAATAATAAAACATTAACACTAGGACAGATTAGACGCTTTGACTACTTGTTTAAAAATTCTATAATTTATGGTCTAAATAACATGGAAGAAGCGTTAGAGTATGCAATGAAATATGGAAGAGGTCAATCAAAAGATATGATATCTAAATTTGTTAAAATGTATGTGAATGAAATCACTGTTGATATGGGTGAAAGAGGAAAGACATCTATTGAACG
>Ga0193741_1000170_pt1 | contig 17703 bp, 13 predicted proteins | sample L2s2metaG_FD_143059 | JGI IMG/M metagenome (GOLD analysis project Ga0193741, IMG submission 143059) | Soil microbial communities from a riparian zone of the East river system, Colorado, United States - L2s2 | ecosystem: Environmental > Terrestrial > Soil > Riparian zone | place: USA: East River...
CCTTCCAGCGCTACTTCGTCGAGGGCCTGCTGGCAGGGTCCGTCAAGTAGCCGTGTCGGGAACGTGCGCAATCGTCGGAGGCGGCCTCGCCGGCTTGTGTGCCCATGCGACCCTCCGGAAAGGGGGGCTCGAACCGGCCGAAATCGCCGTGTTCGGAACGGACCCGGATCCGGCGGCGGTGTGGCGCGTGCGTTCCGCCGCCATCCGTCAGCGGCGGATGCGCTCCGAGAGCGACGGGCACTGCGCGCCCAGCTCGTTCCCCGGGCTCGCCGTCCGTACTGCCATTCGGCGCCGGAGCCCCGCGCCGCTCGTGCAGAGTGTCTTCGACCGGTACCACCCGACCGTCGACGAGTTCCTCGACCACGTCGACGAGCTGCGCGCCGAGACCGGTTGGGACGAGAGCTTCCACGCCGCGCGTGTCGAGCGTGTGCGGGCGGTCGAGGGCGGCTTCGAGGTGGACGGCCACGGCGTCTACCCGCACGTCCTGCTCGCGCCCGGCCACCCCGGCCTCGCGTGGCCCGAGGGCCTCGAGGGCGACCCGCGCGCGGTGCACGCCTACGAGCCGCATGAGTTCGAGGACACCCTGGAGATCGTGGGGGCGGGCATGGCCGCCGCGACCGAATGGCTCAACGCGCTCGACGCCGGGGCGTCGGTGATCTCGGTACGCCGTCGCGAGCCCGAGCGGCGCCCGCTCAACCTCCCGCGGGAGCTCTTCAGCAGGCGCGGCCTGGCCGGCTTCCACAAGACGCCCCCGGACGAGCGGGTCGGCGTCCTGGAGCGGTTCGGCGCGCCGTCCTATCCAGCCGGCAGTAGCTGGGACGAGCCGGTCGAGGCCGCCCGGCGGTCAGGTCGCTTCCACGTCGCGGCGGAGCTGAACGGCGCGCCGCAGGTGGTGTGTGCGACCGGCTTCGAGCGAGGCTTCCGGCACGATCCGCTGCTCGCCCGGCTGGTCGCCGAGCATGCGCTCGAGGCCGCGGGCGAGTGGATCGTCCTCACGCCGGACTCGACGGTGGCCTCGCTCACCGACGAGACGCGGACGCTGGCGCTCGCGGGCGTGCCCGCGCAGTGGGCGTTTCCGGCGGCGGACACGCTCATGGGGGCCAAGTACGCGGCGCGCCGCTTCGGGCGAAAGGTGGCTGCATGGCGTACACGCTGAGAGGCCGCGTCGAGTCCCGGGTCGCAGCCGCGCTCGCGCCGCTCCTCGTCTCGTGCGCGCTCGCGCTCGCCCTTGACGCCTGGTGGCCGGTGGAGCTCGCCGGTCTCATGCTCGCGGTCGGCCTGGCGCTCGACGCCGCCTATTACCGGCTGGTCCCTTACCAGCCGGGCTGGGCTGCGCTTCCGCTCGGCCTGCTGGAGCTGGGGCTGGTCATGGGCCTCGCCCGGCTCCTGCAGGTGGAGGCGCCGCTGCCCGGCGCGCTCGGCTTCTTCGCCGGCTCCTGGCTCCTCGCGCAGGCGCTCGGCCACGCCGTCTTTCCGCTCGCCAGGCTCTCGTACGGGGAAGACGGCGGCGAGCTCGGACGGGTCGGGCCAGGGGCGGCCGCGACCGCCCTCGTCGCCCTTGCCGCGGCGGGCGGCGTCGCCTGGGCGACGCAACCGCCGGTCGTCCACCTGTCCGCAGGCGTCCATCAGGGCCCGCTCGTCCTCGACCACTCCCAGCACCTGATCGGCGAGCCGGGGGCCGTCGTCCGCGGTGGGATCATCGTCAAGGCCGACGACGTCACGATCCGGAACGTGACGGTGATCGGAGGCGACCATGGAATCCAGGTCGATCTGTCAAAGAACGTCCTCATCGAGCGGGTGAGCATCCTCGGCGCGTACCTGGACGGGATCAACGTCCGTCGCAGCGAGGTGACGATCCGCGACTGCTCCGTCTCGATGGTCGGGAACGAGTTCGGTCAGGGAATCGACATCTCGTTCACGGCCGACCTCGAGCCGAGCATGGTCGAGAACTGCCTGCTGACCGGCGGGCAGGAAGGCATCTTTCTCGACTCGGTGCACGCGATGGCAATCGACAATCACGTCCGCCAGACGACGCTCCGTGGCATCACCGTGACCGAAATGGCCATGGCCACGGTGGACGGGAACAGGGTCGAGGACGGCGTCGGGATCGGCATTCTCTGCAGCGACTACTCGATGTGTGATATTCGCGAGAATTCGATCTCGGGCATTCGGCGCGATCACGAATCCTCGGACAGCATGCGCGAGGGCTATGGAATCGTGTCCCATTACTTCGCCCACACCGAGGTAGAGGGCAACGAGGTTTCTCGAACGCGACACACGATGGGCGCGTTCGCGGACGCGTACATTACCTCCCGCTAGTTCGTGCTCGATTTCTGTATGGTCATTCTCCCCAGCCACCCGTAGAGGGAGGAAGGCATGGCTCGAAAGACGATCCTGGTTTGTGACAATTGTAATACCGAAGTCGGTGAGGGTAAGGGCGCCGCGCTGCGCATCACCTACACCGACGCGCGTCGGGGCGCGAAGGCGGCCGATCTCTGCGACGACTGCGCGGGCAAGATGCCCGGTCGGGCCGCAGCGCGCCGCGGCCGCAGGCCGAAGTCCGCCGTCTAAGAGCGTCTTCCAACGCCACTCCGGGGGGCACGGGGGCCTCCGGAGTGGCGGGTAAGATGGGTCGGTGCCGCTCTCGCTGCTGGTTGGCCCGGCGAATGCGGGGAAGGTCGCGCGGCTCCTCGATCGATATCTCGAGAACCTCGAGCGCGAGCCGTTCCTCGTCGTCCCGAACCGGGCGGAGGTCGACCGCGTCGAGCGGGACCTGCTCGCGCGCCGGCCGGCGTTGCTCGGGGGGACGATCGGCACCTTCGACGACCTCTTCGAGCTCCTCGCGCGTGGCGACGGCCGCCGTCCGCCTGTCGCCACCGAGGCGCAGAGGACGCTCGTCCTGCGCCGCGCGCTTTCCGGCGCGAGCCTGAACGGCCTCGGACCCTCCGCCCGTTTCAGCGGCTTCGGCGAGACGCTTCTGTCCGCGATCTCCGAGCTCGAGTCCGGGCTCGTCGACCCGGACGAAGCCGGCGGGGACCTGGCGCCGCTCTACCGTGCCTATCGCGAGGAGCTCGAGAAGCTCGAGCTCACCGACCGTGACCTCGAGCGCCGGTACGCCGTCGACCGCGTCGAGGGCGAGCTCGCCGCCTGGGAGGGCCGCCCCGTGCTCGCGTACGGCTTCGAGGACCTCACCGGCGCGCAATGGGCCCTGGTTCAGGCGCTCGCCGGCCGGACGGACGTGGCCGTCTCGCTCCCGTACGAGCCCGGACGCCCCGCCTTCGCCTCGCTCGGCCGGACGGCCGGCGACCTGGCCGGCCTCGCGGACGGGCGGGTGGAGGAGCTGCCGCCCGCGTACGCGGAGATCGCCCATCCGGCGCTCGCGCATCTCGAGCGGACGCTCTTCAGCGAGGGTGAGAGGCCCGATCCGCCGCCGCTCGAGGGCGCCGTGCGCTTCCTCGAGGCGGCCGGGTCGCGGGGGACGCTCGAGCTCGTCGCCGACGAGGTCCTGCGGCTCGTGCGCGACGGCACGGCACCGGAGGAGATCGGGATCGTGTGCCCGTCCCTCGACCGCCTGCGACCCCCGCTGGAGACGGCGCTCTCGACCGCCGGCGTCCCCTACGCCTTCGAAGGACGTGTCCGCCTGGGCCAGATCCCGTTCGGGCACGCACTCCTCTCCGCGCTTCGCTTCCTCTGGCAGAGCGAAAGCCGACGCGACCTCTTCGGCTTCCTCCGCTCGCCGTACTCCGGCCTGCCGCGCGCTCACGCCGACTACCTGGAGGGGCGCTTGCGCGGCAACGGCGTCCGCACCGACATCGAAGAGCGCACGGTGCGCCTGCGCGGCCAGCCGCTGCCTCAGCTCGACGACGTCCGCGCCGCCCCCTCGCCGACCGAGGCCGTCCGCGTGCTGGCGACGGGGATGCTGCGCGCCGCCCACGGTCTCGAGGCGCCGCCGGCGAACGAGTCCTCTCGGGTCGACCTTCGCGCCTACGAGCAGATCCTCCGCCTCCTGCGGGAGCTCGAGGGCTGGCGCGATCTGGCGGGCTCCATCAGCCGAGAGGAGGTGCTCGCCGCACTCGAGCGCGTGCCGGTGCGCCTGGCCGGCGCCGCCGAGCCGGGCCGGGTGGCGATCATCGACCTGCTCCGAGCGCGGACACGCCGCTTCGAAGCCGTCTTCGTGCTCGGCCTCGAGGAGGGCAGCCTTCCCCGGCGGGCGACGGCCTCGCCGTTCCTCGACGACGATGCACGGCGGGACCTCGACGAGCGGACGCGCGCGCGCCTGGTCCGGCCGGACACCGTGGCCAGGGAGCGTTTCCTGTTCTACGCGGCGTGCACGCGGCCGTCCCGTCGCCTGACGCTCGTCCGCGAGGCGGCCACCGACGACGGTGCCCCGCGGCAGGCGAGCCCGTTCTGGCACGAGGTGCGCGGTCTGTTCGACCCGTCCGACGTGGCGCGCTGGACGCGCAGGCGCGCGCTCTCCGCGCTCACGTGGCCTCTCGAGGACGCGCCCACGGAGCGGGAGCGTCTCCGCTCGCTCGCCGCGCTGGCCGCCGAAGACGCCTCCGGCGCCGAGGCCCTCGCCCTCGCGAACGGCTGGGAACGGCGCTTCGAGCGGGCCCTGAGCGCCTTCGACCGGCCGACCACCCTCTCGAACCCGGCCGTACTCGCTGAGCTCGCCGGCCGCACGACGTTCAACGTGACCGAGCTAGAGGCCTTCGCCACCTGCTCCTCGATCTGGTTCGTCGAGCGCGTCGTCTCGCCGCGCTCGATCGATGCCGAGGTCGACGCCAAGCTGCGCGGCTCGATCGCCCACACGACGCTGCACCGCTTCTACGCGGGGCTACCGAAGGAGCTCGGGGTCGACCGCGTCGACGCCGGGCGCATCGAGGACGCGGTGCGCTTCCTGCGCCGGTGCTTCGACGAGGCGTTGGAGGGCATCCGGCAGGAGCTGTCCGACCTCGAGCGACGCGAGCTCGAAGGTCAGCTCTGGCGCGACCTCGAGCTGTTCGTGCGCGACGAGGCGGAGACCGAGGCCCCGCTCGTCCCGCGCCGCTTCGAGGTCTCGTTCGGGACGGAGCGCTCGTCGCCGGAGCTCCAGCGCGGTCTCGACCTCGGCGGCTTCGCGCTCTCGGGGAAGATCGACCGGATCGACGTCGACCCGTTCAGCGCCCGCGGAATCGTGTGGGACTACAAGTCGGGGAAGACGGCCTTCTCGGCGGCGAAGATCGACTCGGAGCTCAAGCTCCAGATCCCGCTCTACATGCTCGTCCTCCGCGACCTCGTCGGGATCGAGCCGCTCGGCGGGCTCTATCGGGCGCTGGCCGGCGAACGCGACGCCCGCGGGCTCCTGCGGGCCTCGGCCAAGGACGACGGGATCCCCGGTTACCAGAAGAACGACTACCGCGACGAGGACGAGTTCTGGGCTCAGATCGACCGCGCGACCGACCACGCGCGCGGGTTCGTCGAACGCATTCGTGGCGGCGACGTGCGTCACGACCCGCTCGGCGACGCCGGCTGCCCGTCCTGGTGCGACCTCGCGCCGATCTGCCGGGTGAAGCGGCAATGAGCACGGCGGTCGGCGCACCCAACCCCGAGCAGACCGCCGCGATCGAGGCGCCGGGGCTCGTCTTCGTCTCCGCGGGCGCCGGGACAGGGAAGACGACCGTCCTTGTCGAGCGCTTTGCCAAGGCGGTCTGCGAGCGCGGGCTCGACGTCGACTCGCTGCTCGTGATCACGTACACGGAGCGCGCGGCGGGCGAGCTGCGCGACCGCATTCGCGCGCGGCTCGTCGAGGCCGGGCGCACCGAGCTCGCCCGGGACCTCGACGCCGCCTGGATCTCGACGATCCACGGCTTCTGCTTCCGCCTGCTCAAGGCACACCCGTTTGCTGCGGGGATCGACCCGCGCTTCCGGGTGCTCGACGAGGCGCAGTCCCGGGTCCTCCAGCGCGAGGCCTTCGAGGCCGCGCTCACAGAGTTCTGCGCCGACGGCGACGCCGAGCGTCTCGGGCTGCTCGCCACCTACGGAACGCGCGCCCTGCGCCGCATGCTGACCGGCGTGCACGAGACGCTGCGTGCCGCGGGGCGGCCGCTCGTGCTCGAGCTCGGCGAGCGCCCGGGGCTGCCCGAGCGGATCGCCGAGCTGAAGGACGCGGCCCGGTGCCTCGTGGACGATCCGGACGGAGGCGAGACGGCCCGGGCCACGGCTGCTCGCGCGCTCGAGCTGCTCGCGGAGCGGACGCTCCCCGAGCGGCTGCTCGACCTCGGCGAGCTGAAGGCGCGCGGCGAGCGGGCGGTCAGCTACGAGGAAGCGCGGCGCGGCGTCGAGCAGGCGGCCCTCGACGAGCTTGCCGCCCGTGACCGCGACCTGCTCCAGGAGCTGCTCGACCGCTTCGGCGAGGCGTACCGCGCGGGCAAGGACCGGGAATCCGCGCTCGACTTCGAGGACCTCCAGCTCACGGCGCGCGACCTGCTGCGGGACGACGCTGCCGTGCGCGAGCGCGAGAGCTGGCGCTTCCGCTCGATCATGGTCGACGAATTCCAGGACACGAACCGGCTCCAGTGCGAGATCGTCGACCTGCTCGCGGAGGGGCCCGACGGCAAGGAGCTCTTCTTCGTCGGCGACGAGTTCCAGTCCATCTACCGGTTCCGGCACGCCGACGTCGAGGTCTTCCGCGAGCGCCGCGAGCGCTCCGGCGGCGTGCTCGCCCTCACGCAGAACTACCGCTCCCGGCCGGAGGTGCTCGCCGCCGTCAACCACCTGTTCTCGAGCGAGTTCGGGGACGAGTTCCAGCCGCTCGAGGCTGCCGGGCGCTTCCCCGACCCGGTCTTCGGCGCGCCGGTCGAGCTGCTCGTCACCGACAAGTCCACCTACTCGGGGACGCCGATCCACTGGCGGCGCGCCGAGGCGCGGCACATTGCCGCACGCGTGAAGCAGCTCGTCGACTCGGGCGAGGCGACCGCCGGCGAGATCGTGCTCCTCTTCGCGGCCGGAACCGACGCCGAGCATTACGAGGAGGAGCTGCGCTCGGCGGGCTTGCGCACGTACCGTGCGACGGGCCGCGGGTACTTCGGCCAGCAGCAGGTCGTCGACCTGCTCGCGTACCTGCGGCTCCTGCACAACCGCTACGACGACGAGGCGCTCGTCACCGTGCTCGCCTCGCCGTTCGTCGGGCTATCGAACGACGCGCTCGTGCTCCTGCGCTCCGCCGCCACGCGGCGACCGCTCTTCCAGCCCTTCGAGCGCGGGCTCCCGGCCGATCTGTCCGAGCGCGACCGGCACCTCTGCCGCGCCTTCCTCCAGCGCTACGAGCGGCTCGGCCAGGCCGCGCATGGGCTCTCGCTCGAGCAGCTCTGCGAGCGGATCGTCGCCGACCACGACTACGACCTGGCCGTGCTCGCCCGCTGGGACGGCCGGCGCCGCTACGCGAACATGCGCAAGCTCGCCCGGCTCGCCCGCTCCTACGAGGAGCTGCGTGGCCGCGACATCGAGGGCTTCGTGCGCTTCGTGCGCGAGCAGGAGGCCGTCGGGGCACGGGAGCTGGAGGCGGTGGCCGAGGAGGAGGACGGAGACGCCGTGCGGCTCCTCACCATCCACTCGGCGAAGGGCCTCGAGTTCAAGGTCGTGATCGTCGCCGACGCCGGACGCGACCGGACGGCATTCTCGCCAGACGAGATTCTCTGCCTCCCGGACGGGCGCTTCGGCTTCCGCGTCGCCGACCCGGCGACCGGCTCGCGGCGGCCCGCGTTCGAGTACGAGCGCGTGCGCGAGGCCGAGCAGGAGGCCGAGCGGGCCGAGCGCCTGCGCCTCTACTACGTCGCCATGACGCGCGCGATCGATCGCCTGATCGTCTCGGGGGCCATCGACCCCGGGCGGACCGCCGACCAGGGCACGCCCATCGGCTGGGTGCTCGCCCGGCTGGAGGCGCAGGAGCTCGACGCCGCCGGCGACGGGCCGGTCGAGATCGTCCGCGACGGCGCCCGGCTCCTCGTGCGCGTCGACCGCTATGCGCCTGCCGCCGAGCCTTCCACGGCGCCGGTCGCCGTCCCGGCGGCCGCAGAGGAAGGCCAGCTCGAGCTCTTCGCCGGCGAGGGGCTCGCCCCGCTGCCGCTGCTCGCCCCGCGGCTCCCCGAGCTTGCGCCGGTGCCGTCGCCGCCGCTCCATCGTGTCCGCCGCATCTCCTACAGCGCGCTCGCGCTCTTCGAGCGCTGCTCGTACCGCTACTACGCCGAGCGGATCGCCGGCATGCGGGCCGAGGACGCGCGTGGCTCGGTGCCCGGGCAGACCGGCCTGGCGGCGACGGAGATCGGCGACGCCGTCCACCGCCTGCTCGAGACGGTCGACATGGCCGCGCCGGCTGTTCCCGATCTGGAGCCCGTCCGCGGCTGGTATCCGGCGGTGACCGACGAGGAGCTCGAGCGGATCCGCAACTTCGTCGCGTCGTACTGCGGCTCCGAGCTGGCCCGCCAGATCGCCGCGTTGCCCGGGGCGACCGTCGAGCGGCCGTTCGCCTTCGAGCACGACGGCGTTCTTCTCCACGGCCGGCTCGACGTCTACTGGAGCGACGGCGGCCGCGCGCTTGTCCTCGACTACAAGACGAACTCGCTCGCCGAGGGCACGCCCGAGGAGATCGTGGAGGCCGACTATCGGCTGCAGCGGCTCGTGTACGCGCTCGCCTGCCTCAGGACCGGGGCAGAGGAGGTCGAGGTCGTCTACCACTTCCTCGAGCGGCCGGACGCGGTCGTCTCGACCCGATTCACGGTCGCCGACACGGAGACGCTGGAAGCCGAGCTTTCGGCCGCGATCGACCGGATCAACGCAGGGGAGTTCCGCCCGACGCCTAGCGAGTTCACCTGCTCCGGCTGCCCGGCGCGCGACCGGGTTTGCGCGGGGCCGCGCCTACTCGCCCCCGAACCGATGGACGAGTACGCCGAGGCGCACTATTAGCCGCTAGAAGTCCTGGCCGATCGCGTCGATCGCGATAATCGAGAGGTTGGCCAGCATGAGGGCGAGCCCGAGCCAGATGAGAACGATCGCAAGCGATACGGCTTCCGCACGTCCGGCGTCGACGGCGGGTGGCATGACCCCGCTCCTCGGCATCAGCGCCACGCCGGCCGCGCCGACCGCGAGGAGAAGCGCGATGCTCCCGCTCATCCAGAGCGCCACGTTCCACCATTCGGCGGCTCCGCTGTACAGCGTGAACCCCTGGGGAAGGATGAGCGTGAGGACCGCGAGCACGAACACCCACGTCGTGCGCCGTTCGAGCGGATCCCTGCGAGGTCTGTCCTGAGCCACGCGCGGAAAATACTCCCAGTGTCGGATGGCGATCTCCGCCCCGCGTAACTACGTCAAGGAGGCGCGCCGGCGCGTCGCGCCGAAGCGCGAGCGCATCCGCGAGATCGTGGAACGCTTGGCCCGTGCAAACCCGGACGCGACCATCGCGCTGCGCTTCCGGGACCCGGTCGAGCTGCTCGTCTCCGTGATGCTCTCCGCGCAGACGACGGACGTAACCGTGAACCGCGTCACGGAGAAGCTGTTCCTCAAGTACCGGCGGCCCGAGGACTACCTTGCGGTGCCGCTCGAGGAGCTCGAAGCGGACATCCTCCCGACCGGGACCTTTCGCCAGAAGGCCAGGAACCTCCGCGGGGCCATGCACATGCTGCTGGAGGAGTTCGGGGGAGAGGTCCCCGAACGGCTCGAGGACCTTGTGCGCCTTCCCGGCGTCGGACGGAAGACGGCGAACGTCGTCGCGGCCGAGCGCGGAGCGACGCAGGGGATCGTCGTCGATACGCATGTGCGCCGGCTCTCGCAGCGCCTCGGGCTGACGAAGCAGGACGACCCCGTCAAGATCGAGCGCGACCTCATGCGCATCGTCCCGCGCGATGACTGGGCGCGCTTCCCGCACCTGCTCATCTGGCACGGCCGCCGCGTCTGCGATGCGCGCCGGCCGCGCTGCGAGGAGTGCGTCCTCGCGGACCTCTGCCCGTCGAGCCGGGTCTAGCGCGGGGCGACCGCGACGAGGAGGCCGCCGTCCTCGTCGTACGCCGGGAAGAAGTCGGCGCGCACCACCTTCTTGACGCCCGAGCGGGTCTTCAGCGTCAGCTTCTGGTCGAAGCGGCGTACGCCGTACTCGAGCGTGAGTGCTGCCGGGGTGGGCCCGTTGCCTTCGGGCTCGAAGAGGGTCGTCATCACGTCGTGCCCGAGCAGGTCGGCCTCGCGGTAGCCCGTGAGCTCGAAGACGCCCTGGCCGGTGGCGATGATCCGGCCCTGGTTGTTGCAGACGACGAACCCGGTCCCCGGGGCCGGGTAGTAGTCGTCGAGGATCTGGTAGAGGAAGCCGAAGCCGCAGCTCGTGCAGGCGACCGGCCGCCCGGTGAGGCCTTCGATGCCGTCGTCGTCGACCGACCGTCGCCGGCAGTTCGGGCAGATGAAGTACGGCATGGGTGAAAGCTAGCTGCGGGGCGCTGCCAGAGCGTCGAGCAGCCGGCCGCGCTCCGCGGCCAGCCAGCGCTCGGCGTCGAGCGCGGCCATGCAGCCCGACCCAGCCGCGGTCACGGCCTGGCGGTAGACGTCGTCCTGCACGTCGCCCGCGGCGAAGACGCCGGGGATGTTCGTCTCCGTCGTCTTTCCCTTCGTGACGAGGTAGCCGGACTCGGGATCCATGTCGAGCTGGCCCTTGAAGAGTTCGGTCGTCGGATCGTGGCCGATCGCGACGAAGAAGCCCTCGGCGGGGATGTCGGTGGTCTCGTCGGTCTTCACGCTGCGAACGCGGACGCCGGTGACGAGGCCCTCGCCCAGCACCTCCTCGACCACGGAGTCGGTGACGAACTCGATCTTCTCGGTCGCTTGCGCGCGGTCGACCATGATCGGCGAGGCCCGGAAGACGTCACGCCGGTGCACGACCGTGACCTTCGAGGCGAACTTCGCCAGGAACGTGGCCTCCTCCATCGCGGAGTCGCCGCCGCCGACGACCACGACGTCCTTGTCGCGGAAGAACGCCGCGTCGCAGACCGCGCAGTACGAGACCCCGCGGCCCTGGAGCGTGCGCTCGGACTCGAGCCCGAGCTGGCGCGCGTTCGCGCCCGTGGCGACGATGACCGTCTCCGCGCGGTACTCGTCCTCGCCGACCCAGACCCGGAACGGCCGCTCCGAGAAGTCGACCTTCGTCACGTCGTCGGTGACGAACTCCGCGCCGAAGCGCTCGGCCTGCTTGCGGAACTCCTGCATCATCTCGGGGCCGAGCACGCCGCCGGGGTAGCCGGGGTAGTTCTCGACGTCGCTCGTGATCATCAGCTGGCCGCCCCAGTTGACCCCCTCGATCACGAGCGGGGACATGTTCGCCCGGGCGCTGTAGAGGGCGGCGGTATATCCGGCGGCCGCCCCGCCGATCACGATCACCTCGCGTACGTCTGCGTTCACGTCGTTCCTTCCTGTCACGGTTTTCTCTCTACGTTTCTTAACGTCCGAACAGGGCTCACTGTTCCGATTGTGTAGCGTCTGAGCCGCAGGGGAAACCTACAAGGGGCGAGCGATGGCACGAACCGTCACCTGGGACGAGCTGCGCGATCTCGCCGGGTTCCAGGCCGAGCAGGGGGTTGCGATCAGCCTCTATCTCGACCTCGATCCCAGCTTCCTTCGCGCCGCTGGAGACGCGCACACGCGTCTCAATTCGCTCCTGGACGGAGCGTCGAGGAATCATGGCGAGGGCAAGCGTGAACTGACGCACCAGCAACGTGTTGCCCTACGTGACGACTTCGAGCGCATCCGCCACTTCTTCGACGCCGAGTTCGAACGAGAGGGCGCGCACGGGCTGGTCATCTTCTGCGCCGGGCTCGACAACGTCTGGCGGACGCTCCCGCTCACCGAGGTCGTCTCGGACGAGATCCGCGTGCGCGAGAGGCTCTATCTCGCACCGCTCGTGCCTCTCGTCGGCAGGGGCGAGGGCGCGCTCGTCCTCGTCGTGAGCCGCGAACAGGGGCGCTTCTACCGGCTCCGCGGTGGACGGCTCGAGGACATCGCCGACCACACGGAGGAGCAGCCGAGGCGTCACGACCAGGGCGGCTGGGCGCAGGCGCGCCTCCAGCGCCACGTGGACGAGCTCGCCCAGGAGCACCTGCGCCGCGTCGCCGACGTGCTCGACAAGCTCGTGCGCCAGCTGCACGGCCCGCGGGTCGTCGTGGTCGCCTCAGAGGAGACGGGCGCCGAGTTCGTCGATCTCGTCGCGCAGGACACGCGCGCCGCGATCGCCGGAGTCGCCCACGCCGAGGCCCACGCGCAGGCGCCGGACCTTCTCGAGGCGGCCGTGCCTGTGCTCGAGCGCTGGCGCGCCGAGCGCGAGAAGGAGGTCGTCGAGCGCTGGGCCGGGGAGCACGGGCGGAACGGGCGCGGCGCGGCCGGCTGGGCGGACACGCTGGAGGCCGCCTCCGACGGGCGGGTCGAGCTGCTCCTCTTCCGGGAGGGCGCGAACCACCCCGCCAAGCGCTGCCCGGCGTGCGGACGGCTCTCGCTCGAGGGCGCCAAGTGCCCGCTCGACGGGAACCAGCTCGAGGACTCGGAGGACGGGCTCGACCTCGCCGTCCACCAGACGCTCTCCCACGGCGGCACGATCTGGGCCGTGCGAGACCGCGACGATCTCGACTCGGTCGCCGGCGTCGGCGCCTTGCTCAGGTTCTAGGCCTGGGCGCGCGCCTCGAAGGCGTCGGTTTCGTCGTTGCCCTCGTCTGACCCGTCCGAGGCTGCCGGCAGCTCGAAGAAGAACGTCGAGCCCTCGCCCTCGCGGGAGGCGACCCAGATGCGCCCGTTCATGCGCCTCACCAGCTCGCGGCAGATGTAGAGCCCGAGGCCCGTGCCGCCCACCCCGCGAGTGAGGTTGGGATCGAGGCGGAAAAACTTCTCGAAGATGCGCTCCTGCTCCTTGAGCGGGATGCCGAGGCCCTCGTCCCGGACGGCGAAGAGAACCCGTCCGGCGTGGCGTTCCAGCGAGACGTGCACCTGGCCTCCGGACGGTGAGTACTTGACGGCGTTCTCGACGAGGTTGGAGAGGACCTGGCGGAGCATGTCGGGATCGGCCGCGACCGTCGGGAGGTCGTTGCCGTGCACCAGGTCGATCGCCACCCCGTCCGGCACGTGTGCGCGCGCGGCCTCCACGACCTCGAGGGCAAGGGGTCCGGGGTCGCAGTGCTCGACGGAGAAGACGAACGAGCCCGAATCGAGGCGGCTCGCGGCGAGCACCTGGTCGACGATGCGCGCGAGGCGGTCCGACTCGCCGGCGATCACCGCGAGTAGCCGCCCGCGGCGCTCGTCGTCCAGCTCGACGTCCCGCCGACGGAGGGTCATCGCGGCGCCGTAGACCGCCGCGAGTGGCGTCCGCAGCTCGTGCGAGACGGTGGCGACGAACTCGCTCTTCAGCTTCTCGATGCCTCTCTCCTCGGTGAGGTCGCGCAGCGCATAGACCGTGCCGTCGGGGAACTGGACGGCGGAGATGGAGATCCACACCTCCCGGCCGCCGAGGTCGAGGGGCAGCGTCTCGGCGTGCTTGGCCGCATAGATCGGCGCGCTCGCCACGGGCACGAGCGGCTCGATCGCGGTCCAGCCCGGAAGAACGTCCTCGGGCCGGCGGCCCAACACCTGCGCCGCCTCGAGGCCGGTGATCGCCGCGACCGCGGGATTCCAGAGCCGTACGACACCGGACTCGTCGACGAAGAAGACGCCGTCCCCGACGTGCGCCAGCACTCGTGCTGCGCGCTCGCGCTCCTCGCGCACCTCCGCCTGCAGCCTGATGCGCTGGAGGACGTCGCCGGCCTCGCTGGCGATCAGCTCGGCGAGCGCGAGCGCGACCGCGTCGAAACGGCGCGGCGCCGTGACGGCGTAGAAGCTCAGCGTCCCCACCGCACTGCCTTCGTGGCGGATGGGGACGACGAGCACGCTCCGTGCGCCGACCGACCGGGCGAGCTGCATCTTCAGGCGCCGCTCGCCTGCGACGTCCCTGACCACGAGCGGCTTGCCGCTCGCAAGCATCGTCTGATTGAACTCGTCGGAGACCTCGAAGGCGAACGAGCGCCACGACTCCTCCGCGATGCCGCTCGCCGCCTCGGCCGAGAGCATCCTGCGGTCCGGATCGTAGAGGAGCAGGACGGCCGCGTCCGCCCCGACCGCCGGAGCGGCCGCCTCGAGGATCGCGCCGCCGATCTCCTCCACGGACCCTTGCTGGGAGGCTAGCCGGGCGATCGCGCCCAAGACCTCGAGCTCGCGGATGCGCCTGGGACGCTCGGCTCCGCGGCGCAGGCTCTCGCGGCCCCGCTTCGTCGCCAGTGCGATCCAGACGGCGGTCGCGAAGGCTGCCGAGACGATCGAGACCGTGATGAACGCCGGCGAGTCGACCGCGCGGCCGTCGCTCTCGGCCATGCCGACGAGGATGAACTGCTGCACCGCGGCGCCCAGGAGCAGCAGGCCGGCCGAGAGCGTGAGGGCGGCGCCTTCGAAGCGGCGCTCGCGCCACCAGGTGCGGAGCAGGAGGAGCCCCAGCCCAGCTAGGGCCAAGCCGAGCCACAGGAAGAACCAACTGATTTCCACGCCGTCTCCTAGACGCTCCTGACGCTCTGAGGCGCCGGGCGCCGGGCCGCGCATCTCGCCCCCCGGCAACGAGGCCCCGTCACATCAGAACTGTAGGCGAGTATAGGAGCGCGGGGCCGATCTCAAGCGTCGATCGGCCGGAAAGAGCTACGCGGCGTCGACTGCGCGGGGCAGCTCGGCGAGTTCCACGCGCGTCGTCTCGGGCAGCTCCGATTCCGCCGCCCTCTCGAGCTTCGTCTCGAAGCGCGAGAGCCGCTTCTCCGAGTCGCCGTACTTCGTCTGTGCGTTCCCGAGGTGCTTCCCGAGCAGGTCGAAGTCGCCCTTGAACTTGTCGAAGTCACGGTTGAGGTCGGCGACATAGGCCATGACCTCGCGGGCGTGCTCCTCGATCTGCAATCCCTTGAAGCCCTGCGCGAGCGTGAGCAGGTACGTGTAGAAGGAGTTCGGCGACACGGGGAACACCCTCCGCTTCTGCGCGTGCTCGACCGGGTTCGCGTCGCCTCCGATCCGGTTGCAGACCAGCTCGTAGTACACGCCCTCGGTGGGCAGGTACATGAAGGCGAACTCGCACGTGCCTTCCTCGGGCCGGATGTACTTCTCGGCGATCGCGTCGATGTGGCCCTTCACGTCGCGGGCGAACGCTCTGGCATGGATCTCGCCCGTCTGATCGTCGCCGGCCTCGACGAAGCGCTGGAAGTTGTCGTGGGGGAACTTGGCGTCGATCGGGATCAGCATGCCGTCGAGCCGGATGACGGCGTCGACCCGCTCGCCGCTGCGGAAGCCGTGCTGGAGCGAGAACGTGTCCGCCGGGAGCACGTCGGCAAGCAGCTGCTTGAGCATCAGCTCGCCGACCCCGCCGCGGGCCTTCGGCGGCCGGAGGAGCTGCTCGAAGCGCTGGAAGTCCTTCGCGCGCTCGTTCATCTGCGCCGTCGCCTCGTCGACCTTCCCGAGGCGCTCGTGGATCTTCGTGGACGTCTCCGTCATCCCGGCGAGCCTGCCGTCGACCCGGAGGTCGAGCTCCCCGAGGCGGCGGTCGACCTTCGTGTCGAGCTCACCGAAGCGCCGGTCCATCGTCTCGGTCATCCCGACGAGCCTGCGGTCGATGTCGGCGTTGCGTCCAGCGAGCTGGTCGGCGCTCTCCGCGCGCAGGCCTGCGAGCTCGGTGCGAAGCACGCGAACGAGCCAGAATGCGCCGGCCGCGAGGAGAGCGGCCAGGAGCACGAGGATGACAACGGTCCCGGTCATGGGCCGACGAACAGTAGAGAGGGGGTCGGACGGCGCCCGGAAACCGCTGCTTAAAGCGCCAAATCCGGCGAGCCCGAGGGCTTACCGGATCTGGCATGCGCGACCCTATCGGCACTCCTCGGGGGCCGTCAAGGAATCCGCGACGGAACTCTCGCAAAGAGCATCTTTTTTCGGTAGAACCCCTCTCGTGCGTCGTTCCGTCACCGTCGCGTGCGTCCAGGTGCAGCCCGTCGTGCTCGACCGAGAGGCGACGCTCGAGCGCCTCGCCGAGCGCACCGCGGAGGCGGCGGGCGCCGGCGCGGAGCTTGTCGTCTTCCCGGAAGCCTTCCTGCCCGCCTATCCCTCGTCGGTCTGGGCCAAGTACCTCGCCGGTTGGGCCGACCCGAAGGCGAAGGCCGCCTTCGCCCGGCTCGCCCAGGAGTCCGTCGAGGTGCCCGGCCCCGCGGCCGACCGGCTCGGCGACGTCGCCCGCGAGCACGGCGTCTGGCTCGTCACGGGCGTCACCGAGATCGATCCCGAGCGGCCCGGGACGCTCTACAACACCCTCCTCTACCACGACCCCGAGGGCCGGCTCGCGCTCCACCACCGCAAGCTCGTGCCCACGAACCACGAGCGGCTCGTCTGGGGCCCCGGCGACGGGCGCGGGCTCCGTGCGATCGAGACCGGCCTCGGCCGCCTCGGCGGGCTGATCTGCTGGGAGAACTACATGCCGCTCGCGCGCTTCGCGCTCTACGAGTCCGGGATCGAGCTCTACGTCGCCTCGACGGCCGACGACTCCGACGCGTGGCAGGCGACGCTCGTCCACATCGCGCTCGAGTCGCGCGCGTTCGTCATCGCTCCATGCCACTTCCAGCGCGCCGACGCCTACCCGGAGGACTTTCCGCTCCGCGACGCTCTGGACGGCGTCGAGATCATCGGCCGCGGGGGCAGCGCGATCCTCGGGCCAGACGGCGCCTACCTGGCCGGGCCGCTCTACGACGAGGAGGGAATCCTGTACGCCGAGCTCGACCCGGTGCGCCTCCACGAGGAACGACAGCGCTTCGATCCCTCGGGTCACTACCACCGACCCGACATCCTCAAGCTCGAAGTCAGCGCCCCGGCCGAAGAGTGAGCGCCGGCCGCTCCTCCCTCGCGCCCCGCACCGACTTTCCGGTGCTCGAGGAGGTCGTATACCTGAACACGGGCTCGATCGGGCTCGAGTCGCTGCCGGTCCAGCGCGCGGGGGAGGAGCTGGGGCGCCAGATCGCCGGACGCGGCACCGTCGGGTTCGACGACGAGATCGAGAAGCGGGTCGGCGACATCCCCCGGGCGGCGGTCGCCCGACTTTTCGGTGCCGATCCGGACGACGTCGCAGTCGTCACTCACGCCACGGAGGCGCTGTGCCAGGTGGCGTGGTGGCTGCGGCCGGGGGAGGGAAAGAACGTCGTGTCCGCCGACCTCGAGTTCCCGAGCGTCACCTATCCCTGGCTGCGGATCGCGCGCGACACCGGCCTCGAGGTGCGCCTTGCGCCCGCGCTCGACGATCCCGCCTCCTTCTCCCTCGACACGATCGCGGCCGCCGTGGACGAGCACACCGAGGTCATCTGCGTCAGCCATGTCCAGTACGCGACGGGCCACCGGCTCGACCCTGCGGGCCTCGTCGAGCTGGCGCGCTCGGTCGGCGCCACGCTCGTCCTGGATGCGACTCAGTCGGCCGGTGTCGTTCCGCTCGACGCTCCCGCGCTCGGCGTCGACGTCATCGTCTCCGCGGGCTACAAGTGGCTTTGCTCGGCTCCCGGCGCGGGCGTCTGCTACCTGCGCCGCGAGCTCTGGGAGCGGATGGACCCGCTGTTCGTCGGCTGGAAGTCGACCGAGGACGCGTTCGCGTTCGACGCGGGGACGATCCCGCTC
>Ga0193741_1000171_pt1 | contig 17665 bp, 22 predicted proteins | sample L2s2metaG_FD_143059 | JGI IMG/M metagenome (GOLD analysis project Ga0193741, IMG submission 143059) | Soil microbial communities from a riparian zone of the East river system, Colorado, United States - L2s2 | ecosystem: Environmental > Terrestrial > Soil > Riparian zone | place: USA: East River...
TCTTCAATCCTTTGGGCGACAGCAGGAATAATAATATTAAAATTGAATAAAATGAAAAATAGGTCAAAAAAAAGATAGTCGTCTGCCACCTTGCTTTTAATTAGCTGAGGTAACATTCGATAATAGTATTGATGCAATAACAATGAATACATTTTATGTTAGATTCGAAATTTATAATTTCTTTATACAATCTATTAGTTAGTTCTTTCAAGTGATTTTTATTATCATTTTTTCTAAATGATATTATCTAATTTCTTAAAAGATATCACAGTCGTATCTTACTAGATCAACCAATGCAAATAGAAATTGATGAATGCGTCTATTGGATACTACATACTGTTGTAGCAAGTGATTTACTAAAATATAATCATGTTACCGTGAGAGAAGAAAATCTTGAATTTATTGTTGTTGAGGCAAAAAATTATGTTATTGACCTGACTGGATTGACAAAAATAGAAAAAATTACTGGAATGAAGCTGCTACAGATGAAATCCTATAATGGAACCTCACATCTATGGTTTGGTAGGAAAATGAAGCTAGTTTCCCAATCACATTTTACTAGATAGCCCGAATTTTGTAAAAATTGGTTAATTAATTTAGTCTAGTGAAATTATTATTCAACCTATTAAAAGTTAGCACAATCAATTGTGATTTCTGATATGTATCTTTTTGATTTATCCAGTGTTATTATTTTGAAGTCCAAAATAGCATGAATGGCATTGTGATTTTGCATGTATAACTCCCAAGTTACCGCATGTAGTACATTTTTTATCATAATCAATCGTAGAATCAGATGATTTTATCTTTTGCATACATTTACCGCATACAGGAGCTTCAAGTGCATAGCTTGAAAGAAAACCTTTTCCACATTGATTACATCTAAGACTATACATCTTTCCTTTTGGTCTCCATTTCTTAAAAATATCCGTAATTCTCATATTGATTCATAGCATCGAAAGACCTTATTAACGTACATTAAACCTCTACTGAGTTTAGTTAACCTTTCAATTGAGTGAATTCAATGACTGTTTATATTATAGTTAACTATAATCCGAACATACTAATCGAAATATGAGCTTTTCATTCAAATTGCATCCAAACAGCGAATATTTAGTGTGATTTTTATTTAAAGTAAATATACTAAATAATCAAGATACTAAATAGGTAAAAAAGACATTGAAAGATGAAAATAATTCTTTGGACGATTTCACGAGATATGATATTTTTGAAAAATGGAAGAAATTACAAAATTTTCCAACACTAGGTATGTTTAATGCATTAACTAAGGATTACAACGAATACTTGGAAGATATGCAAGAGCTGAGTCGGATACTGATGGATCTACAAAAGTATCTGTCAAATTACTGGATGCAAATGTCAAAAACTCAATTTCATGCCATTGGAATCGTACTTTTGAAATCTAGATCCGATCCGAAATTGAATGATCCTGATTCTGAAAGGTTTAGGCATCTTGTAATTGATGCCTTTGAAGAAGCATATAGTTCTTTATTTTCATCAAAAGAGTTTGCTGTAGCGTACAATGAAGTATACTCAAAGCAGCTCGATTTTGTAAATTGTATTAACAAGATAGTTGAAAGAAATCTTAATTTATTAAACATCCCGACAAGGACGGAATTAGATGAGGTTCTAAAGGATCTACAAGAAATGAAGAAGACTCTGAGAAATATAAAAAACGCGTATGAAAAACCCGAAAGAAAATAAGTTATTGTTATGATATAAATGACAATCCAGGATAAGAATACTCAAAATCGGAATCTAACCGAATACTCAAAGATAGCCAAGACTGTCGAGTTACTCTCTAGAGATAATCATATCTCTGTGGGCGATACTCCAAATGATATCGTGTGTGAGACAAGATTATATCGACTCTTACATTACCACAGCCTCGTGAACAAGGCATCTCCAACTCCTATTTTGGTTGTTTATGCATTGGTCAACAGATCATACGTACTAGATCTGCAGCCAAACAAAAGCTGGATCCGTCAACTTCTAGCACAAGGTTTTGATATTTATCTACTTGATTGGAAACCACCGACTAGGATGGACAAATATGTCTCATTCGACGACTATGTTAATTCCTACATTGACGATTGTGTAGAAATAGTTCAAAATAATAATTCTGCCGATAAAATTACGCTTCATGGGTACTGTATGGGATCGTCTATGTCAGCCATGTATACTTCCTTGCACCAAGAAAAAATTAAGAATTTAGTCACAATTGCGCCGGTCATCGACACAAGTAAAGATTCAACTGTTATTGCAAACATTTCCAGACAAATGGATATTGATAAATTAGTATCTACGATTGGTAACTTACCTCCAGAAAAACTCTATGAATGCTACTCCATACTGAAACCATTCAAGCAGGGAGTTAACAAATACTTTAATCTAATTGAAAACATTGACAATGAATCGTTTGTACAGAATTTTTTACGAATTGAAAAATGGATGTATGATACTCCTCCAATAGCAGGTGAAACAATAAAACAATGGATAAATGATATCTACAAAAATAACATGTTATTTAAAAACCAGTTTAGATTAGGGAAAGCCATAGTAGACCTTAAAAAAATTAATGTTCCACTTCTAAATATTGTTGCAGAGGAGGATCATCTTGTCCATCCGGAATGTAGCGTCCCCTTAAATGAGGTAGTATCCAGTGAGGATAGGCGATTAATCCGGTTCCATACCGGACACGTGGGTTTAATTGCAAGTAGCTATTCACAAAATAACGTATTACCAAAAGTAGGACAATGGCTTAAAACACGTTCAAGCTAATTAGTAGTCAGTTCAATTAGCGTAATGGACTGAACTAAACGTCTTTAATTACAAATCACTTGTCGGAGTTATTCTTGTGTTTTCTTTCAATAGGAATTACTATAACTTGAACAAGGTCGCCGTCTTCAATTTTCAATGCCTGTCTTTCAGCTTCTGGTATAGATATTCTGCCACCGCTTTGAATAGTAGTCTTGAACATGGCATGGTAAAAAGTCAGACCCTGTAACATTGAAAAGAAATTCTGCATCGCATCCATTTGAAGATTTGAAAATTTCTTAAAAAAATCCTGCTGTGCCTGAGTAGTACTGTCTACCACCTTCTTATACGACTCCATATCTTCATCTCCTTCCGGCTTATCGACCATACCTGTAATTTTGAAAAGGCGTTTATTTAATACTATTGAATCCTCTTAGGAAATCGATAGCTATTTTAGAAAATACTTCTGGTTTTTCAGTAAAAGGCGTATGACCGCATTTTGGGATTACTTGCAAATTAGAATTAGGAATATTCCTATAATCCTCCGCATATTTCACCGGAATCATTTCGTCTTGCTCACCCCAAACAATAATCGTTGGTGAGAGTATCTTGTTCAGTCGAGAAGACAAGTTTGTAGTGTTTCTTATCCCCAGCATGGTGGACATGAAAGCATACTTTGCATTTGGAAGTTTCATTCTATCGATAAACTCTTCTATTGTTTGTTCCTCAACTGTATGTGGATCGAAAGCCATGTTGATGAATGCTCTCCAGACATTATCATGTGTCGGATACAAAGCCGCCAAGATATATTCTTCCAGCATTTTAGTGGAAGTCTTCATGGCCCCAGCCGGAGAAACTAAGATTAGTTTGTTCACCATGTTGGTATTCTTGATTGCAAACTCTGCTGCAACCAATCCTCCAAATGAAGAACCTCCTATACTTGCCTTTTTGACGCCTAAACTATTCAGGAAATCTTCGAGAAATTTTACAAAGAATGGCATATTGTATTCTACAGTTGGCTTATCACTATAACCAAATCCGATTATATCTGGAACAATTATTCTAAAATGCTTGGATAAAAAAGGTATCACGTTAGACCACCTTTCGGCAGAGGCACCTATGCCATGTAAGAGCACCAGGTTCTCTCTTTTCTTTGAACTGAAATTATCATAATCGAGATAACGAATCTTGTTTCCATGAACTTGTATTTTTTTCACTGTAGTTTGTATGGACAATAATCTGCAGTCTCATAGATATTTCTGGGTCCACTTTATTACTTTTATGATAAATTGAGGCATTTTTGATATCGTAACCCATTGTAGTTATTTGTCCACACTTATTTGAGCGAAAAGGGATTTAGTTCTATCTCAAATTATCTTTGAAATTGGGTGTAAAACGTGTCACACTTGTAGATTATCCAAATTGATAAAAATCTAGGACTAATTTGAGCGCAATACCAAAAAAAGTAATTCCTAGTAGTAGTCTCAATTTTTGTTCACTTAATTTCGTTGATAATCTTGATCCTATTTGAGCTCCTGCAAATGTACCTATTGATAAGAGTACCGCAGGAAGATATTGAGGATTTCCTAGTATAATGTGGGTTGTCAATCCTACCAACGATGTAATCATCAAAACGAATTGCGAGGTTGGCGCAGCCAAATACATCGTCAATCCAACAATCACTATCATTAAGGGAACAAATATGACCCCTCCACCAATTCCAAATAGACTTGAGATAATTCCAGCAACAAATGTACCGGAAAAAAAGAGAATCTTTACCCAAATTGATTCCAATGACAAGGAATTTCCATTGATTATCGATTTTCTATACATTAGATAAATTCCTGTTGCGACTAGTATTATCGCAAGTAGAATCTTGAAATAGCCTGGGTCAATATATGTTGAAAAATACGAACCTACTATCGCACCTGGTATTGATAATAATGCCATTTTAATCCCAAGCATGTATTGAATCTTTTTTGATCTAGCATATGCTATAGTTGAGGAGATGCTCGTAGAAGAAACAGCAAAGAGACTTGTGCCTGCAACTTGTGGCGGTGTCAAGCCGAGAAAAGTCAAAGCTGGAGATATTATGATTCCACCTCCAACTCCTATCATGGAACCCAAGATACCCGCTATCAGACCAATTATGACAAAAAAGGGAAAAAGCAAAAACTCTTCCAAGTTAAATACCTGTTAATTCTATTACGACTGTAGTAAGTTAATAAATCGTTTGTATATTCTCGTTTATAAGAAAGTAAATTTTGTGGCGTCCGAGTATATCATGAATTAAATTTGGTTCTTTCTAACATAATCATTGAATGGAAGAATATTTCTGCAATATTTGTGAGAGATCTATAGAAGCGATATCATTAGAAAAGCACACTAAGGAATCTGAGCATATTGCAAGGAAAAAAATGTTAGAAAAGCAACTAGGAAACAATAGCAAATTCCAAAAATCATTAAGATCTGCGGCCGATTTGTGGAAAACCGATTGATACTGGTAACGATTTATGATAATTTAAGATATCAGATAGATTTAATATGATATTTCACTTTCTAAATAAAATTCATGTAATTTCTTTTGATACTTTTTATAGTTCAATTCCGATGAATTAATTTAAATATGTAAATTATTGTACTCATAGTTCTGGAAAAACAAAAACAACAAGGTATTCACACCGACATATTTCACCCATTTCCTCTGATTTTGCTGCATACCCCGTTTGGCTTAAAATTCTTTGATTATGTAGCGAAGACTAGAGTTGCTAAGGCATATGCCAGAGCCAATACATATTTAATGCCTTTCATAACCGTGATTGCGATATTATTAATAGTTGGTGGAATATCCACTCTCATTTCGAATGTTTCTGTGAGAGAGGATGTCAGGGAGATAGGTCCCAGAGGAAATTTTCTAATCCCCATACTTAACCCACTTCTTCCGATTTCCTACACTTTGATTGCTCTCATAATAAGTGTCTTCATACACGAGGCAGGACATGGCATCGTTGCAAGAGTATATGGAATAAAGGTAGAATCAACTGGTATTGCTTTTGTTCTCTTTATTCCAATTGGAGCCTTTGTGAATCTTGACAAGGAAGGGTTAGATAAAGCAACATTAAAGGAGAAAAGTGCCGTTCTTACTGCCGGCCCACTGAACAATATGATTCTTGCAGGAGTCTCAATGGCTTTGTTATTTGTAGTAATATCCTCCTTAACGCCAATTCCTACGCAAGATACCACGAATAATGGACTTCAAATAATTAGTATAACTGATGGATCACTTGCGGAGAAAATTGGTCTTACACGAGGTTCCAGCATCCTAACTATTGGGCAAACTGAATTACATAACCAAGACGATTTGTCGCAAACTTTAAGATCAAATATAGGCAAACAATCTCAAATCGTTTGGCAGGACAGACAGGGGAAACAAATAACCGGAACTCTATCAATTCCGGCCGACACCGACCCTACTAAACCCATTCTTGGTGTCGTAGCTTTACCCCTTGATCCCAATGGGACACTTGAATTGTACAAGAGACATTTTGCATTTACCTTTGATATAAATCGCCCAGTACCAATGCTTCCTTTGCCAACACTAGATGGACAATTCGTACCATTTTCAGATACTATGGCGCCAAAATATGAATCAAGTTTATTTGGTCCATTCTTTCCCATAATTGCAAATACTCTCTTCTGGCTTTGGTTCATCAATTTCAATTTGGGAATATTTAATGCCCTTCCTATTGTACTTTTGGATGGAGGACAATTGTACGGATCGCTTATAGAGAGCAGATCCAAAATTGACAAGAATCGTCTCAAGCAAATCTCGTCAGCTGTATCTACATTAATGATAGTTATTGTGGTTATGTCATTATTTCTACCATATCTGCTTTCCTAGGATAATGGGGCAGGAAAAAACAATTAATTTCCAAAATATATATTAAGAGAGAAGTTCACTTTCACTATGGATACAACCGGTAAGAACTTTAATGACCTTGCTATCTCGCGTTGTGATAGTGGTTGATTATCATTATTAAAGTAAGGATAATAGAAAATCAGACCGAGTATCTAGAAGAATGTTAAAGTGAGTAATCGAGATTTAAGTAATAATTCTGTAGACGAGAGTATTTCTGCACTAGAGAACAATGACAAGGCTAAGCGACATTCTGATACTTTATCTGCAAATCAAATTCAACATACAAAGAAAGTAGACGAAGATTTCTTTAAGGATATAATACTGAAATCTATTCCAAAGGAATCCCAAATTACAAATATAAGATTTGAAGGTCCGTATGTTGCTCTTTATACGTTAAATCCCAAATTTTCATTAACTGAATTAACTTATTATCTTTCATCACTTTCAAAAAATGTTAAGAAAAGATTTGTGGTAAGAACTGATCCCTCAATTAGGTTATCTGAAGACGAGACAAGATCCACAGTAATAAAGATGTTACCAAATGAGGTTACAATATCTGCTGTATTTTGTGATGATGCTACAGGAGAAGTAGTCCTTGAAGTAAACCACCCTGAATCTGTAGATGCAAATATGGTAATCAATATTGCACAGGTGACAGGTTGGATAGCACACACATTACGTTCTCCACATATTCAGTCAAGTAGTATGAACATGATTCATTCTACTCAGAAGAGTTCTGCAAAGGAGAGGAATCTTTTCTTACAATCACTAGGGAAAAGAGTTTTCAGGCCACCTTTAGTTTTGGAAAGCAATGATTCCAATTTAAATTTCGTCAATCAATCAAGCGATAAGAGATCAGAAATTACTGAACTGAAATCTAAGATTAGGAACAAGGAGGAAATAGCTATTTTTTGTCTGGGCGGGGTTAAACAAGTTGGAAGGTCATGTTTTATTGTCGTAACTTCCGAAAGCAAGATTATGCTTGATTGCGGGATAAATCCTGGTGAACCGCCAGGAATTTCAGCTTATCCACGATTAGATTGGTTTAATTTTGATCTTAACGAGATAGACGCTGTAATCATAAGTCATGCACATATAGATCATCAAGGATTTTTGCCAACATTATTCAAGTTTGGATATAAGGGTCCTGTTTATTGCACTGAACCCACACTACCTTTAATGACTCTCCTTCAGTACGATTCAGTAAAGATTTCAAAAAGCAACGGTACATTTTTACCATACGAAACAAGAGATGTAAATGAAGTTATCAAGCACTGTATAACGTTACCTTACGGGAAACCTACCGATATATCGCCTGATATCACCATAACCTTCAACAATGCTGGACATATAATGGGAAGTGCTACGGTACACATCAATGTATTCGGGACTCACAATATTCTTTATTCCGGAGATTACAAGTATGCCAGAACCCAATTATTGGATAGCGCTGTTTCTGTTTACCCCAGAGTAGAGACATTGATAACCGAGAGCACATACGGAAACACAGTCGATATAATGCCAGATCAATCTGTAGTATACAAAACTTTTACCGATGCTATTAATAAGACCTTGTCAGCTGGAGGAAAAGTATTGATTCCTGTTCCTGCAGTCGGAAGGGCCCAAGAAATAATGTTAGTCCTAGATAAGGAAATGAGAGAAGGACGTCTTATGGAGGCACCGGTCTTTATCGAAGGAATGATATCTGAAGCCAGTGCAATACATATGTCCTATGCACATTACCTTGGATTTGATGTAAGAAAATCAGTATCTAACGGTGTGAATCCATTTCAATCAGAATACTTTACAGTAGTTAATGGCTACGAAAGAAGGGAAGACGTATTCAACGACGAAAACCCGAGTGTCATAATGGCAACCTCTGGAATGCTGGAAGGAGGTCCATCCGTAGAATACTTTAAGAAAATCGCACCAGACAAGAAAAATAACATACTATTTGTTTCCTACCAGATTAATGGAACATTAGGAAGACGCGTCATTGATGGCGGTTTGATGGAAATCAGTATGCTGGATGAAAAAGGTAAGGTTAAAGTTATTCCGATTAAATGTGTAAGTCAGAAAATTGATGGATTTAGTGGCCATAGTGATTTTAACCAGATAATGAATTTTACTGCAAGAATAAAACCAAAGAGAGTGTTGGTCAATCATGGTGAAAAATCTAAATCAGAAAACGTAGCTAGCAATATTTTCTCTAGATTCAAGATAAGATCTATTGTTCCTGATAATAGAGAAATTATCAAGTTGAGATAATTATGAAACCATAGATTTCCTATTCGGATTTAGAATAATATGGAGCTAGAGATTAGTAGATGAACCGAGCTGATATTGCTGGTCCCCATATTGGTAAGAATGTACCTTTTTACATACTTTCTGGAACATGATGGCTATCATGTACCTGATAATTTTCCCATTGACGTGCATTTATTAAAGTTGGGTATCTAGATTAGTGTAAGTGACACACGGACCTACGATTTGGATTAGTTTGAAGTATGATAATCCGACAAATAATTAAGGTATTAGATTAATGATCTTAAGATGCTGTAGTTAAGCTAATACTAATAGCAACATTGACAAAGGTAAGGTAGCAGTGACATCAGAATGGGCGAGGATGGATCAAAAATGGATGTTTTGTTCAGTATCTTTTTAGATATGTAGGTATAACTATAATTGTAATTGGCTATAAGATACAAATGTATTAATTGTAATATTGTGCTTAGCGGTGAAGGTGCGTCCAGACATTATCTTGCTAATCCTACTCATAAACTTGAAAAACTTCCACCTCAATTAAAACAAGCCAAGAATATTGATTCTTCTTGATTTGAGGGATGAATTTCCTATTCTCTTATACTCTCTAACGTTGAAACGACCTGCCACAGTAAGGTCCGTATATGAGATTGCATCTGCGGATTTTGAGTCACATTATCTAGCATACTTATGGTATTTGCCGCCCTAACAGAAATAGATCCGTTTTTTTCATCCTTTATTCCTGTCAAGATCTCTCTTACAATATTTCGAATATTTTTTTGAATATTATTGTTCCTAGCTATACTATCCAAAGTGCTGATCGCATTTGCAAGCCTCTCCTGATTTTCCTTGTCCCTTATCTCTTTCTTTGAAGCCATTGATGTATACACTCTCCACTTTTTTTATCTTACAATACAGTGACTTTTGAATGTTTTTCCAATCATCCTAACATAATTTTATTATAAATCTGAATTTTATTAGACAATACCAATTAATATTAACTAGACGCTATTGTAGACATACATGTCGGAAGCGGACACAACTACTAAGAAAAGCATATCTCAACCACCACTTGATTTACTTTTCAATCCTTCAGTATTATCAAAGAAAGATGTATGGGAAATTGATCTTTCATTGCTATTAGAAATGTTGTTAAAACTAATCAATAATAGTGGAAAAAAAGACCTTAGAATGTGCGGGATCGCAGCATTGTCATCTTCACTAATCTATCGTTTGAAGGTAGAGAGTATCCTACGACTAGAGAAAATCTCCAAAATTAAAAAGGGAGTTGAGGATGTTGATACCCAACCCATTCCAAATTTGAAGCCACTTGAAATTCCGTTTAGGATAGAACCTACCTACCCTGTGAGTCTAGAAGAATTATTGCACGTACTTGAAAACATGATAAATGGACTGGCAAATCCAAAACCAAGACGGAATCAACTCAATCTGGAATCTGTGGAGACGTTCAACTTTGATGAGTACCTGGTGAAATTCGAGAAGATTTTGCAATCTTATGAGGATATGATTTTCGATATCGTAACTGCCGACAAGTCTGTTGAATTCAAGAATCTTACGGTTAAGATGAATTCTGTTGAAATAGTCAGATGCTTTATTGCAATGCTATACCTTGCCATGAAAAGAAAAATACTTGTTGAGCAAAAAGACGAAGAAATATTAATTACCTTAAACGAAAACATTGATTAACAAAGCTTAGTTACTTACATTCACACAGGTGCCTCAATCACTCCCGGACGCTGAAATTACAGCCAGAATCGAAGCAGCTCTATATGCTGCCGGTAGACCGTTATCCATCAGTGACTTGATGAGGGCAGCTGGAATTAATTCTAAAGAAAAAGTAGTCAAATTATTGCATGAACTGATAAAAAAAACGCAAAATGTTTTGACCGCTCTAGAAATCGCTCAACTTGATGATGATAAATTTGTGTTTCAAGTAAAACCTGTCTACATGCCTTTGATTAGGCGATTTGCTCAACAGCCGCTAATCCCCGCTGGTGCACTGAAAACTTTATCATTTATTGCTTATGAACAACCAATTACGTCTAAAAGGCTAGTTCAAATCCGAGGCAGTCAGGTTTACATACATCTCAAAGAGCTGAGAGCTCATGCGTTCATTGAATCGGAACGATTGGGGCGAATGAAAATATATAGAACAAGCAGAAAATTTCAAGAATATTTTGGGATAAATGATCTCAACGTACTCAGAAGCAAGATGATTCTAAAATAATTATTATTGCTCTTTGATTGCTTAATAGAAAACCTCATAATATGGATCAATTTCACTTATCATGCAATCATGAAAAAATCTATAGAGAATCTATCCGGTCGAAAGTATACCGGCGGCAGAAAAATCGCTATGCGGAGCAGACGCAAATTCGAAATAGATAGATATCCAAATGAAGCGGTCATTGGAAGCAATGTCAAAGTGACAAGAAGAGTGCGCGGCGATAACAGTAAGACGGCGTTAAAAACTGTTGAATTTGCAAATGTTTCAAATGTGGAAGAGAACAAAACTACAAGGTCAAAAATACTTAGAGTTATCAAGAACACAGCCAATAAGGACTACGAAAGAAGAGGAGTAATTACTAAAGGCACCGTGATAGAAACTGAATTAGGCTTGGCAAGAGTAATATCAAGACCTGGTCAGGTAGGTCTTATCAATGCTGTCCAGTTAAAGAAATAAAACCAGTGGAAGCAAGATTATCTTAAATCCGACATCAATTCGTTCATTTTGGCACGAAAGAATTTTAACCGCCTAAATCAAGGCAGCTATTTCCTCAGCTTCATATGATATTATCAAGTTAACTCCTGCTCTTATCATAGATGTAAAATATCCGATAATCCATTCATGTTCTTCGATGAGTCTATTGCGAGTAGCAGCCATTAGCATTTCGTATTCGCCAGATACGTGTTGAACAGCTATTTTACAGTTGACTCTATCAACAATTCTGCATATCAAATCAAGATTACCCAATGATGGCTTTATTGTTATAATATCTGCTCCCTCACGTAAATCTAATTCTATTTTTCTCAACATCTCTCTTGAATTAGAGTATCCTATCTGATAGGTGGACTTGTCGATCTTTTAAAATTTCTTGAATGCGGTCAAACGAAAGGGAGAATAAAGACAGGAAAACTGTTTTGAAAAGGACATTATTTTGGTATCTCTGAATCCATTGATGTTGAGATTGTTCCTAATAGACAGTACCAATCCATCCATCATCGAAGATGGTGCAACCATGTCTGCGCCAGACTCGGCATAGCTAAGGGAAATCTTTGACATCAGCTTTAAAGTTTTGTCGTTATCTACTTGGTTATCTTGATTTACTATTCCACAATGGCCTGATAAATTATACTGACAAACACAGACGTCAGCAATTATCTCGATCTTTTTGTCAAAGTTACTTTTTATAGCTCTTATTGTGTTTTGAACAATCCCCTTACTATTCCATGCTTGCGATCCCCTTGAATCATGTAATTTGGGGGCCCCAAAAATAATTACCTTGTTAATTTGTAAAGCTAGAATTTTGTCAAGTCTATCTATTAGGTTCCTGTCAGACATAACATGAAGGTCGCTATTATTAGAGGCGGTGGATTTTCCTATGATTATGGGAGTTATCAAATTACTCGTTTTCAATAGGGGATTACGATAGGTATCCTGAGATGTCAATTCTTAATTTATGATTTTTTATAAATATATGCATATTTAACCAAATGCAAAATATTGATGTCATGATACATTATTAATCGAAATATATCAAGAGTAAAATATGTTACTTTGTAAATTAGAGGAGTTTGACCACTGTATCTATTGGGATTCCGTCTTACAATGAAGAATTAAATATCAAAACAATTTTGGAAAGTGTGATTTTTTCAAATCTAAATTCAATTGACCTTGTCGAAATCATAATCTCTGATGATTCAACTGATGATACCCCAATTATCGTTAAGCAATTTATGGAAAATCATTCAAAAAAGATAATCTTTCTTCATAATGACAAGAGGAAAGGCGCAGCAAACGCTTGGAACAACATAATACAAAATGCCACGGGTGAAATAATTGTCCTATATGACGCCGATGTGATGCCAGAACCAAATTGTACTTTGGAATTAGTTGACAAAATCAATAATAATGTGGGTATATGTGCGTCAAATCCAAAACCGATTGCAGATCGAGGAATTCCTGCAAGGGGTACAATTTTTGTCAATGAATGGTTGAAATCAGTAAGAGAAAAAGAACTTTCTGAATATACTGTAATGGGTAGAGGCTTATCTATACGCTCTAATATTGCTAAAAAAATAACTATCCCCGAAGGCCTAATTGCTATAGATCTATTTATACAAAGTAAAGTTTTGGGAATGGGTTATGATGTTGTCTTTAACCCGAATGCAATTGTTCTATTCAAACCAGCCAAGACGTTTGTTGATTTTTCTTCACAGGTAATAAGAGCAATTAATGGCCACAATCAGTTGAAAAAGCTTCGATACAATATAAAGAATCATCTTTCCATAAAAACTGCCCTTGTAGAATTTTTTCGTGTCACAATGAGAAACCCTATCGGGGCACTTTCTACCTGCTTATGTTATATCATGATTCCGTTCTATATGACGAGAATCAAAAATGCAGACTCTGCATTATGGCATACTGCACAAAGTACAAAATGAATACAGGTAAAATGTTTAGAATTTCTAATTTTTTATCAAAAGTCTGACTTGAATGACAAAAATAAAAATGGTATAAATAATCCTCTTCAATTACGAATCTAGACTTGAGTGATAGTTCAATTGCATCTTGCGGATACATATGCTATCCAAGAGATAACAATGCTCAAAATTTGATAGAGTATTGGAAGAATTCTGACGTTGTTAAAGATTTGTATTTCGCTACGGCCACGTTTGCATTTGAAAGCAAGCCGTATTTCCCGAATAATTCAAATCATTACATTCTTGTCAAATATGCTGGTCTTGATAAAATTGTTGAAGGGATTTCAAAATATCAGCGCCCAAACAGCTCTCTTTTCCTCTTTAGTAATGAAACAGAATTATTCGAAAAATATCATGAGAAGGTAAGTTACGTCTCAATTTACTATACAAGATATGATCAAGACAATCACGAACTAAGAGATATCGCAGGTATTCTAGCAAGGAGAGACATGGTTGTAAGCGCAAACTTAGGAAATCTGAAATTTATGAATAACAAGAAATTGCCATTTATTTTTCCACATGCGGACAATATCATTATTTTAGAAGTTGAGGGTAAAAAGAGTCATCAGAGCGATCAGAACTATTGTGAAAAAACAAGGAAGGATGTTGCAAGAAAAGGGATTCCTCTAACTAATCTTGTAAGCTTCTCTATTTTGGAGAAACTAAGATAGTACGGTTTTGATCAGAACCGTTAAATATGAAGCAATTTTCTACTTTTTCGACCAATATTGAGCAAACCGATGGATTTGGGGAGTCTAAAAGTAGGTTCCTATATAATTATTGACAGCGAACCATGCCGGATTGTATCATATGACCATAGCAAGCCTGGAAAACATGGTTCAGCAAAAGCGCGAGTTTCTGCAATATCAGTATTCGATGGGTCAAAGCATAGTCTCGTTTCACCTGTTTCTGCTAGTGTGGATGTTCCACTAATAGACAAGAGAAATGGTCAAATCATTTCCATCTCCGGACAAACATTTCAAGTAATGGATTTAGAAACATTCGAAATGTTTGAAACTTCGTCAGTAGAAGATGAAATACGGGAAAAAATTATGCAAGGAGCAGAGGTTGAATATTGGAAAGTTCTCGAAAGGGTAAAAATAACTAGAATAAAAAGCTAGTCCTGTCTAAAGTCAAATTATTGAAATAAGAAATTACTGCCTAGAGTACCATCTGTTTTAATTATAATTTGACAAATTGATAGTCCATCTTTGTAGTATCAAATATTATGACCGATGGTTCTGTTTCAATATTTCCTTCTATATTGGGAAACTCTCTGTGTGCACAACCAGGGTTTAGAACCAGTGTATCCGTATTTTTTCATCTCGTTTCTTATGAGTATGTCCATGAATGACCAAATCGTACATTTGACTTGCGATAATAGCTTCGGTCAATTTATTACTGGTTCCATGATATATGGCAATTTTGAATTCATCTAATTCAAGGTGACAAAATTCTCCATGCAGCTCTCCACCAATTTCTTGAAAATTTTTCAGCAATCCTAATTTTTCACCATCATTGTTTCCAAGTACACCTATCAATTTGCTATTCAAGTGTTTGAATTCCTTTACTACTCCGGGGAAAACATAATCTCCAGCATGAATTACATAGCTGACTCTATTTTCATTAAATTTCTTTATCGCATTTTTTAGACTTGGCAGGTCATCATGAGTATCGGATATTATGCCTAAATTCATTAATAATGCAGATTGATTATTAGATATTGCAAATAAACGAATCTATTGAGAGTAATGAAGTTTTCAACGCTGCACTTAGTTTTCTTATTTATCACTTTGCGGAACTTCCCTTTTTTGATTAGTCTTGGATCGCTTTCGAATCTTGACAAAAAACCATATGACGAACCCTGTTATAACACAGACAGACACCACATCAAGATATATTGCGTATTTGTCAATATTCTCCCAATTATGTCCGAAAATGATACCAACGTAAGTTAACATTGAATTCCAGATGAGTGATCCTAGAAATGTGTAGATTGAGAATTTAACAAAATTAGTTTTACCGACGCCGCACGGAAGAGATATATATGTTCGTACTGCAGGTAACAATCTACAAAAGAATGAAATTTTATCACCATATTTCTGGAACAACTCTTCGGTAAATTCAAGATGACTTTTCTTAAACAAGATGTACTTTCCATATCTTAATATGAATGCCCTTCCCGCCTTTATTCCTAAGTAATATGTTAGGATTGAGCCGACAAGATTTCCAAAAGTACCAGCAAGTACAACACTTACAGGCTCAAATGTCCCATTGCTAACCAGAAAACCTGAAAATGGCATAATGATTTCGCTTGGTATGGGAATCAGCGCACTTTCTAAAATGCTTAACAAAAAAATTCCTGGGTAGCCTAAAGTAGATATGAATGAAATGACGAAATCTATAATTGGTTTTAGAATTTCAAACGTGATTGACAATTAATAGTTAGAAAATTAATGGCATAAATATCTCTTTATTTTTTCCCTTGGAATTTTGGTTTCAGGATTACGTGCCGGAGGCGGGACTTGAGCCCGCGGCCTTTCGATTATGAGTCGAACGCTCTGACCAAGCTGAGCTACCCCGGCGCTCAGCCCCTTGACCAGAATGATTTTTTGAAACATAATATATTTTATTCAAAGTATTGGCTATCATTTAACGCCGGTTGTTTTTCTCCATGGTGTCTCGTAAGCATAATATTGAATCAATTTGATAGTAAATGTGCACTTTATCAAGAAACCTTTTAATTTAGATCTCTAATTTTTGTAGCTTATGAAGGATGCTATCAAGAGTGGAATCGTCAAGACAGTAGCCAATGGAGTCCTCATTTCACGAAATGGAAGAGGATATTCTAAGGATGAACTAGTACAATCAGGAGTAACAGATATTCGCATTGCACGTAAAAAGAAGATCCCAATTGATCCATTTCGAAAAACAGCCCATAAGGAAAATATTGAGCAACTCAAGGCTCACTTAAGTAACGAGATATCGACGACAACTAGCAAGGTAAAACAAAAAAGAATCAGAAAAAGCTCAAAGCAAGAGTCTTAATTGAAATTACCAAAACTGGATTTCCCATTCTGTCCATTTACTACTCAAAATTGATTCGACCAATTGTGGATATATATAAATATATCCTCCCAATAATATACTCATGACTAGTCCACTAGTTTCCGAAAGCATTTCTTCGCTCCTTTCGTGGCCTGTTGGAAATTTAATGAATAATGATGCAATTATACTTGAAGCAGATGAAACTCTAGATGAAGCAATAAAAAGGATGAAGGAAAGAAATCTGCGCAGTGTTCTTGCATCACATCTAGGTGAAGTAGTAGGAATGGTAAGCAAGACTGATATACTCTATAAAGTAACATCTGAAGGCAAGAATCCCTCCAAGATTAAGCTGAGGGAAATTATGACATCTCCTGTTCTAGCAGTCAATCCACAAAATACCATAAGGGATGCTCTCACAATCATGAATAAGCGGAATGTAAGACAATTAATGGTTCATGCATATTCTGCTGTTCTCGGAATAATATCACGCGAGGATATTTCAAGGAAAATGGAATCTATTGCTCTTTCATCTATAGATGAGGTTCTTCATGGAACACCGGTATGTATTATCGATACCAAGGCAATAGAATATGTGAAGGACTCTACCAAGGCAAATTTCGCATGTGCGTACTGCGGTTCTCCATTTGATACGAAAGAAGGCCTTTCAAAGCACATTGATAGACTTCACAATGAATCTGGAATATTGGAAGGCGATGTCAGGCACTTAATGGAATAATTCCTTTTTCTTTTTTCCATATAATCGCCTCTTCACATACAAAGAAATATATCTAAAATTAGTAACATATCTATCAATTCTGGATTTCATTTCGCATAAAAACATAAATTGTTGTAGATCGACCGATTAATTGTACTTGCAAAAGATAGATGTGTCTGGTGAATCAAAGTAGTGAGTGCAATGTATTTTTGACTAGGAAT
>Ga0193741_1000172_pt1 | contig 17657 bp, 21 predicted proteins | sample L2s2metaG_FD_143059 | JGI IMG/M metagenome (GOLD analysis project Ga0193741, IMG submission 143059) | Soil microbial communities from a riparian zone of the East river system, Colorado, United States - L2s2 | ecosystem: Environmental > Terrestrial > Soil > Riparian zone | place: USA: East River...
CGGTAGTCAAAATATAAACCAGCATATTTTGGTCCACCCATTTAAAAATACTAGCAGAGGTCTTGATAAATATACTAACTACAAGCTCGAATAGCATGCCCTTGGATACACAATAATATCTTTCATATTATATAATGGGTTTTTCTACCTCTAGTTGATTACAATTATTTATAAGGTTATTATCAATTTATAATAAAATTCGCTATGAATGAAACCGATGTATGTTACCAGTTCTTCAAACAACGTAGTTTGATGGTTGTCCTAATATAAATCGGGGGTTTGTTTGAAAAATAAATTCATCAAGTCTGAATTCTCTTTTCTTCATCATCTATACTTTAGTCTGTTTGTTAAAATAGTTTTTAGTACATTCATCGGAACAGAAATATAGTACAAGCCCGGCGGCGCTTGAATAATATGCTCCTTCAAGGTATTCGTTAAATTCTTTCTTGCAGGTATTACAAAGTCTGAACATTATCTATTAACAGAATCCTACCTTCCTATAAATCTCTCCAACTATCTAATCATTAAAAATACACACTTTATCTTATTCCGACCCAAAGAAGAATTTAATCATGCACACACAGCCCTGGGGAACTTAATTAAATTTCTTACCTACCATTTACCTTATATAAGAAACACGATAAGATAACCAGAATGGCAGTACTTAGAGTCTACAAAAGAAATTCGACATTCATGGACGTGGCCGATCTAGTTGAAGAAATTAGTGGCTTAGGATTAGTTGATGCACTTCAAAAGTATCATAATAAACCTCTTCAAAAGGAAGCCAAAAGCATAGTTGCTGGTCCTAGTTTCCTACAGTTTTTGAACAAATTATTTCAAATTCAAATAGCAACAGGGGACATCATACAATTTGAATCTAGAGACAATAATAAATACTACATGCTTTCAGCAACTGGAACGTGGGATGAGATTATTAAGCTGAAATAAGCACATTTGTTGTCTATTTTGTCTTAAATGAAACGCAAGTATTTCATTATTTGTTGTTGCGATTATCAAATACACGCACTTTATGATAAATGCATTAATCAATCCTTTATTGTTTTATTTCTTTTATTCAGTGATGAAGTCTTTTGAAACTGGGAATATATGTCCATTCCAAAAGACCGAAAATTTCGGTAAAAGAAATAATAAAAGTCTTTCAATCGGTCAACATACCTTATTCAGAAAAAGATCCTGACATTGCCATCGTTATAGGAGGAGATGGAACATTTGGTTATTATGGCAGGATCCTACGAATCCCAATGCTGTTTGTTGGAATAAATGATCCTGACATATTAGGCAGTAAAGCAAAACTCGCAGGTATTTCTTATGATTATCTAGCAAGAGCCTTAATCTCAATCAAATCGGGTAGATGTTTTGTTGATAAAAGAAGAATGTTTTCTTTAAATTATGGAACAGAAAAATCAGTAGATATTCTCACCGATATTTATTTAGAGCGTGGTAACTTCTCTCATGGAATAAGATATGCTCTTTCGGTTTCCTCACCGATTAGATCTAACCCGGAACGAGTACCAAAGAAATTTACAGAATATGCGATAGGGAATGGTGTAATTATTAGTACGTCATTTGGATCAGGTGGTTATTATTCTTATCCCCAAAGAATAAAGCAAGGTAAGTTCAATGTCAACGACACTGCCACACATAAAAGATTCAGCGATAACAGGATAGGTATTTGTCATATTATACCTACATTTCTACTGCGAGAAAAAAATGAAGGAAGGGGTAAAAAGAAGAACAATATCAGAATGATTAGTGAGCAGATTCAATATACTGTTCCAATTGAGTCAACTATCAAAATTAATCTTATAAGAAATGCAAATGTACGTCTGTATGGTACAACTGACGATTCTAAAGGAACTGCAGTTTTAATCGATAAAGAAATATCTATTATAGCATCAAACCGTTTCGCTAAAATTATTCAGTTATACAAGTAGCAAATATGTCGAACAAAGAACAATTATACATAATTTAGTCCGACAGTTAATACTGATTATTTGAAGCCTGCATCCTTTGGGCTAATTTATACATGTTATCATGACATTGACATTCACACATTTTCGTTATTTGTGAACCATTGATGGTTTCTATTGTGACACCTTCACATATCCCGTGTTCATTTTGAACACACTTTTCCGATTTATACACTATGTACTATATCTTTATTGAGACTTAATGGTTATCAACTCTGGATAAGTCAGAACTCGGGGTACTGAATATCAACCCAGATAGTTCAAGATATTTGGCTACATTGATACAATACGGAGAGGTGATCATCATCATATAAAGGACTTGGAATATGGCATTTTCGAAAATTTTTGTCCGCCTAGATCTTATTGTCCAATAGTTAGGGGAAAAGCTAAAAGCTTTCTAGGCGCAGACTAACCAACATATGGACCATTCCGAGAACTCTTAAAAATATAATAACGATGAAATGCTACATCTGAAAGAAGAAGGCAGACAACTTCTACAGAGTATTCTAGTAACTAGTTTAATCTCGAAAGAAACGTGTTGGACAGCTCTAATCCAAACAGAAGACATTGATAGAGTTATGTGGGTAGATGCATCAAGCATGAAAGTGAATATCCCGGAAGACCACTTATTTTGAAAAAGTAGGATAGAAAGCTCAGAAAGGAGCAGCTACAACTCTATCAAATGGGCTTGTGGCTTCCTCTCTGTCTTGTTTTATGTGCTTTTCTGCTAAATATACCCTCAGTCCTGATAAGACCGAAGATAATATTGACGATATCGTGTCCATCATATCTATGATCATGAAGCTTCGTATTTGAGTATAGTGGAATATCATTATACAACTCTAATACTCATCTTCTTTGCAGGGTTACAGTATAGGTTTCGTCAAACAACTCAGGTTATTTTTTTCTTCTGTGATTTCACTATGAATTAACTCATATGGAAGAATGTTTTCAAATTTACTGAAATAAGGCGCTAGAGTTTGTTTTTAGAATCCATTATTGTATGTAAGAAATGATAAAGATATACTTTCTTACTTGACCTTGCGAACAATCTAAACTTAAGGGAAGGGAAAGCAGATAAAAATAGAATGAAGTCACTTTCCTCTTTATTTGCACGTACTTACTTTGTTCGTATTCATCACGCTCATAGCTATTATTTGTAATAGTCACTGGTTCCCTCCTTGACTAATAAAACTCTTTAGTAGATAACAGTACATGTCCATAAGCGGGAAAATTAATTTCTACGGTTGCCAGAAGCAACGTTGTGGTAACATTATTACCAATTGATAATCCCGATATTTAATAAGAAATCCATGTTAGAATCGGCATGTAAAACGATAGAGATGCGTATTCCAAGGAATTTGAACATGAGCTATTCCTGCTAACTTAAATTGGATGCCAGCCAAATACATTTATTGCATAATAGGTTGGTTATTTTTTGTCTTCTGCCAAACATCGCAGATAACTTCAAAGATTGTTTGGCTAATAGAATCATTAAACTTTTTATCCCATAATTTAGCTACACAATCACCAGGAGTGCTTTTATTTTCTAGTCGTCTGTCTAAAATATTAAGAAATTCTATACTTATACCTAAATCAGACAGACCTTTGCGTGCAAAATCAAGTTGGCCTTTTATTGTCTCTATTATGTTAAAATGCGTTTTAGCATTATATCCTGAGCGAACTGCAGCTAATCTTTCTTCTCTTAATGAAGACAGTGGTCTTAGTTGTCTTTCTTCATATATTGCTCTATTCAAGTAGCCAATAAAGAATTCTATCATTGCCATTAATTCTTTTATAGTTGGTTGTACTGATACTACCCTAGTTTCAACTCGATAATAATCAGAGTTTAAACGAATACGAGCATCGTCATGTCTTTCCTTTTCAAGTCCAAAATAATCTTTTGCAACATTTGGCTCTCGGGAGTTAATATAGTCAATATAATCCTCAACACTGCTAAGATACCTTGAAATTGCAGGGAAGCCCGAATTCTGTCCTTCTGATTGATCATATAAATAAATTCTTGGTTCATGAAGTGAATATACTCGACCAGCAAAAAGTCTGCTGTTGGCTCCAAGTACTATTGCTGATGGAATTATGTTTAGTATATGATTGAACATCATTGCGGTATAATGAGGGTTCTTTCCTTGCAAATGGAAATGAAAACCTTGAATCGCAGCTGCTACATGCATTGCTTTAAATTTTTGTCCTTCAATTTCAACATCTGGCATCTTCTTCTGCCTCTCTGATAGTTTATTGTATCTAGGTTTATTTGTAATGAGGCTATCACCTTTCATAATTTCAGGCGATGGATTACCACCAAGGAAGACTGGAATTACTTCCTTGTTCTGGTATACTTTCTTGATAGATTTGTCAAGATGCTCTATAAATTCTTCAAAGATATCATTAAGGTGTTCAAGGTCAGTCATTGCTACAGGAGAGGTCTTGTATTCAAATTGGCATATGCCATATTCATAATCAAGAAGATGGCTAGTTCCTTGATGTTCTTTGATCAATAGTTCTGCATTAACTGGTATTCCATCTTTGTCAAGCAAGCATCCTTCAATTTCTACTCCAACTCTGAAAGTTTCATCGATCCTTTCAGCATCATGGTGTACTCTACTCTTTAGCCCTTTTGTTTGAATGGCAGTGGAATAATCCAATTCAATACCACACTATTGTATTGTAATTCTGAATAGTTTAAGATTGGCGGATATTATCCTGCATGTCGCACCGCTTTTCCTGTCTCTTAATAAGTTCATAACAATATTGCTCAACCGGGCTCCATTGGTTCATCATTTTCCTTCTTCAACCAGTATTCTCTCCATTTCTTTGCTAGGTTAGGGGGGATAGTTTTTGTGCCAATTCTGTAATGATAAATCAAGTTCGTTTTGTATTTGACGGTCGCTTTTACCCTCTACCATCATTTGATGAATCTTATATAACTCGTTTTCTTATTGTTGTTTAGACTTCTTAACCTGTCCCAATAGTGAACTATACGCCTAACTTCTATATTCATGGCTAAAATATAATCGCATATAATCATGGCGTTATGTCTGGATACTTGCTTTTCATCTCTTAGACATCTAGCGTGGTATGGTCCTAGTCCTGCAGTTATCAGATCAACCTTTCTGTCGAAAACCTGATCGCTATAATTGCCGTTAGTAGGTTCTTGTTCGGTTTGTTGTAGACCGGCGCGTGTCTCCCTTCTCATACCTCTCATAATGCCTTTGTATGAAGTGTTTAATAAAGGGCATGTAATCTACTATACCAAGATAGATTATTGTTTAGTAGGCTGGTTTTGTTTCCTTCAGGTGGGTAAATTCATCATAAATAAAGCATATAGTTAGTGCACCCAAAGTATCAACCCACAAATCTATTGCTAGGTCCCAAGGATCTGATTGAATAAAGCCTGTAGGTCCATTGTATGCTATGTATATTATTTCATAAACCTCCCAGAGTATGAACGCAATCCATGAAACAGCAATGGCTATGGGGTAATAATATTCTCTTCTTCTTGTCAAGTAAAGATTCAGAACAATTGCAGTTATTGCCATACCTGATAATCCATGTGTAAATTTATCTATTGGAGTGATATCGTAAACATGAAATGTATTTTCAGCTAGGAAATGGGCTCCAATCGCGAGAAGTGATACAGAGACTGTGAACAATATCCAGCCTCTATTTGTATCAATAATCTTTCGTCCAAAGATTTCGCTTTCTATATTATCATATTCACTTTGTTGATGCGCACGATGACGTCTCTCTGTTTTTTTGAGCTTTGTAAAGCAGATAAAACCCAATTAAGATTAATAGTATTGAGAGAGTAGGGTTTTCTAGCCATAGCGGGCCATGCAACTACTTGTTGACAGAGTCATAGGATAAAAATATTCCTTCACATATGCATTTCCATTAAGTTTTGAACTCTGACTACCATTACCATGGGTTTCAAAGAATGTTTTTAGTACGTAAGGGCAAATAGAGTTAAAAAGTACAGTCTCTATTGTGGTATTTCAAAGATTTGCTAACTACCAACTTACGTAATGACTAAAATCATTCCTGGCGGTTGGACTTTTACTGCCTACAAAAATAAAGGAGGCAGGTTAAAAAAAGGGAACTCAAACTCGTGAATAAATAATTAGCAAATAATTCTGGACTGACTGCCCGGATAGGACAGCTTATATTTAGAAATATAAGTCCACTATATTACCTATCCCACTTATGGAATTTGACTATCAGATTATGGAGAACCAATCAAAGTTGAACTCATTGATCCCTTATGAGGTGATTAATCATGAGGTGTTTGGATTTTTCGCTATCGAAAGTAAAATAATACCGTGCATTTTGTCTCATTTTGTTTGATACACCCTTTAAGTACTTGAAACTCAGAAACTATCTGGTAAACCCTGATGCATGCAAGAAAAATACCATCGATTCTTATCATAGCTATCCTTGCAGCTGTCACCACATTTTCATCCTCCACTTTCCTAACTCCTGCGCTTGCTCAGACTGGTGCTGAAGAGGACGGAGAGACTACTCAAGAAAGTACAGATACTGGTACAGATACTGGTACAGATACTGGTACAGATACTGGTACAGATACTGGTACAGATACTGGTACAGATACTGGTACAGATACTGGTACAGATACTGGTACAGATACTGGTGCAGCAAGCCAAGACTATCAAGAATTCGAGACATGTCTTACCGAGGCTGAAGGAGAAGAAGGTTTTGCGACTGAAGATGAAATAAGAGAATGCTTCCAACCGATATACATAGGAGGTGAGGCTTCTGAGGATGAAGATAGTGAAGGCGGATCACAAGATGAAGATAGTGAAGGCGGATCACAAGATGAAGATGACAATAACTCAGAATCCAATGGCTCCGGAAATTGAATAAAATAACGAATACTTACTAACGGGGAAAACAACTTCGAATAATACCCAACTTCCTTTTTATTTTTTACCGGTAATATTAAAAACTAATTCAACTCTCATTCCAGATCATGAGATACCAATTTTCTTTGCTTATCCAAAAATTACAGAAATATCTAATATTAAACTTAGGTCACAAGATTTAAGAGTACTTGAACATTAAATGTTCTTATACTCTTTATCTTATATACAAATCATGAATAATATCAGAGTTGGCGTATATCCAGCAATCTCAATCAGAATCATGCTGGGGTGAAACAGGGGAATGGAAAAGACTTTTTCATCGCTAAGGTCATTTGTTGATGTTAACGGAAGGACAAAATTCTGTCTGAAGTGCGGCGGGACGGCTACTAAAGAGGCGCTATTCGATGTAGGAGGAGCTATGCTCATAGAAAAGTACTGTGATGCATGTGCAGAAAAGGAAGTAAAGTGACAGCTTATGGATATTATTTGTCAAACATTGATAATTATCTCTTATTTTACATCTTATTCGGATTAAGATTTACTATCTCTAAATATTTATTTCATGAATCTCGGTTCATCTAGATTGTAATTTATCTTCTTCCTAATATTGTAATATATTTTCTCTACTGGTTTTCCGTATTAACTTCAAAATGATTGTATATTTTGTATAATGAATTCATCTATTTTGGTATTTGAAATGAAAATTGGATTGATATCAGATACTCATGACAACATACAGAATATCAGAAAGGCTATTTCAATGTTCAGTGACAAAAATGTGAGTTTTGTGATTCATGCAGGCGATATAGTCAGTCCTGAAGCGGTGGAAGCCTTCGCTGGAGTGAAGCTTATTGCAGTACTGGGAAACAATGATCATGAGATAAGCGGATTAACTAACGCCGTTGATAAAATAGGAGGTCAGCTTAAAGGCGAATTTTATGAAATGGAGCAAGATAATTTGATATTCGTAATATATCATGGTACCAACTCAAGGAAAAAAGAATTATTAATTCGATCTGGCAAGTATAATGTGGTCGTTTGTGGTCATACACATAAAGTGCAAAACAAAAAATTTGGAAGAACGTTAGTTATTAACCCTGGGACTGCTAATGGTTGGTTTTTTGGATATAACGCAACCGCCGCAGTATTTGATACACAGAACAGAGAACCTGAGTTCCTAAACTTGTAATACTTCTGTTAAACAAAGTGCAATTGCTTCATATCTATTTTCATTAATGCAGTATTATAGTTCTGTTATAGTTCTGTGATTCATTCTGCAAAAAATACTGAATTTTGGAATGAGTATGTTGTCATATCCTTCTGCTTATGTTTGGCTAGCTTCTTATATGCATCCACAAATCCCCTTGCATACATATTAGCATGTTTTTCCGATCCTCTATGTACGCCTCCTTTTGTTCGTATATGATGATAAAACTCATGTAAGACTACAAAAGGGTTGCAAAAGATATCAGAGTTAATTACATAGATTTTGTTTTCTTTTTGAACATATACAGCATACACTGATCTCCGCTTTCCTTTAATGGTTCCGACGACAATTTCAGGCGGAGTACGATTATAAAATTTGCTAAGGTTGCGCAAAGCTTCTTCAGTCTTTCTATTAAGGATCAAATGAACTATTTTAGCCTTAGTTAAATCATCCAGATTTAAGTCTACAGACATAAGATATCATCCCCAAGGCGTGATATGAGTTTTACAAGATGCTCGTAAATATTTAGCTAAACTAAGGAATTTCATAAAAAGCTATCAATTGTATCCGATCCTCTAGATCCAGTTTGGAATTTGTCGAGTGGCTTTTGTAGTTAATGATGACTCTGACATTATTTGAAGGATAATCATGCTATGTAGTTACAGGTTATGATTAGGAATCGATTGTATTCGCATGTTTATGAACAAATAACATTCCAATAGGCGTGAGGGTTGAGATAAATGGATTCTCTGCATTCCATACAAAATATTACGGGTACAGAAGGAATATTCAGATTGTACTGTATCAAGGACGTTAATACTAGCGATATACATGATTACAAAAAGTAATCAGTCAAAGAACCCTCCTGGCATATTTAGATCAATACCCGGTAGTTCTGGTATTCTTACACCAGGAGCATCATTACCATTACCATTGCCGTTACCATTACCATTGCCGTTATTGTTGCCGTTATTATTATCGTCTTCATCATCTTCCTCTTCTTCCTCTTCTTCTCCTACTTCTTCCGTTTCCTCGGGTTCCGCTTCTTCTTCTCCTATCTCTTCAGCAGGTTCACCCTCAGTAATTTCAATACTAAGTCGTTGTTCTTCTTCATCATATTCTGCTTCTATATCGCTTGCAGTCGAGAAATTAACGACGATAGAACTCACGTTTGGATTGTTAGATGCTAATTGTTGAATTGTAGGTATCGACTCGTTTATGATTATACTATCATTTGTATCCGCTTCAGAGAGATTTAGGGGTGCAGATATTGGCGGATTAGGTGTAATTATAGGGGTTGGCGTGGGAGTTGGTGTTGATGTTGGTGTTGGTGTTGGTGTTGGTGTTGGTGTTGGTGTTAGTGTTATAGTCATATTCCCTGCAGGGTTTAAAGCAGCTATATTGTTAGAAGCAAAAACGTTAGGGATTCCAATTCCTAATATTAACATGATAGATAATGTAATAACTTGTATGTTCATTTCTTACTTACCTCGGATATCTTAGTATTTATTAGATTGATCAGCTCTTGCATAACGCTCAGAGCAGGTTTTGATTGTCTATAATTTGACTTGGATTGTACTATTTAAAAGACGTCAGCGCTAGCGATACACACAGCGGGGACCATCCATTGATTGTAACAAAGTTAATCATCTTTTTAATATGATTGTGTGTCTTATCCCTTTACCAGACGTAGTTAAGGCTCGCAGGTCAGATTCAACAAATCAGGTTCCATTCTGTGTTCATGTTGAGTCACCTGCGGCAAGCCTAGCATTTGACTATTTTAGAAGAGGCTATAGTGAAAATTCTAATACTGATAGAGACCTAATTAATAGTGCTAAAGAATTCGAATTAGATAAAGTAGTTGGAAGTAAAGTGCAATTCGATGCGGACAATAATAGACTACGGAATTCAAGGTCAGTTACCTTTACTAATTACAAATCGAACATCTAAATTGATTTACCTTTTTGACAATAGACTACTGCTATTTATCGCATCCATTATGACTTGTGCAGCTCGTGCACCGAGATTATCTATGCAATAGTTTTCGTTCCACAATTCTGAGTCTAATTTATTTTCTCTGATTAGTTCTGAGACTCTGTTTACCCCAGCTAGATAATGTATTCCTGACTTCCAAGTGACTATGATCGAACACTCGTCGCAAATACTGCCTTTAGCATCGGTTGCAAATACTACCTTACAAAAAATGCATTTGTTGTATACCATTGATCTACCTGTTCGTGGGGCGTTAATGCCAAAATGAAGTTTATTAAAACATGTTAAGCACAAATGCTGATTGTTAGATTCTGTGCAAATATGATATCGCTCATTCTTATTACACAATTCACACAACGGGCTCGTCATTGGTTCTTCTCTTATCCTGGATGCACCTCAGGTGTTCTCATTTGATGGTAGATCTGTAATTGTAAAATCAACAAATCTAATCACACTGCTATTATAGATTGCTTTATTATCTGACTATATATATGGGCATGCTGACTAGCTATAACTTGCCAACTTATTTCTTTTCGAAACAATTCTACTGTATTGATATATTTCACATAATCTCGGTCTAATATTACAAGGGCCTTTGAAAATTCGCCAGGGGAATGGTTCACAGTTATTCCTAATCCTTTTTGAGAGAATTCTTTGAAGAACTCCAAATTAGTAGCAATGAATGGAAGTCCATGAGCCAAAGCATCAAACATGACACCTGATCCAGAACTTACTGTGTAGGGTAGAATTACAGCGTCAGCAGAAGTAAACAATAAAGAGAGCTCTTTTTCATTCAGAAAATCCTTTCGCAAATTTACTACGTTCTTTTTAACAAAGTTGGGATTAAACTTCTCAGTATTATAATGATTCTTTGAGGAGTTTACTACTACTGTCCATCCTTCGGGTATATTCATTTTCTCTATAATATCCCAACCTTTAGTAGCAGTCATAAATCCAAGTGCCAATGCTATTCGACCACATTCAGGCAGATTGAACATCTTTCTAGCTTCGTTTTTCGAAAAACTAACTGACGAAGAAGGTTCGGCACCATGCAAAATAACTTCACCTCCTCCAATCATTTTAGACATATAATGTGAGAATACTATACCTGCTTCACTTCTTGCCAGCTTTTCTTTATTCAAATTGTGGAATGAGTAGTAATTAAGGAACATCTTCCAGTATCTGATGGCATTCTTGGAAAACCTTCTAAGCATATTTCGTTTTGATGAATCTTTAATAGACGTGATAAGACTAAGCCATTGCTTGAAAGGATAAGCCGAATGAAAGGTCGTTACTATTGGTGTCTGGCAGTATTTATAAAACAAATCAATATTAGTGCTTGTTTTTCTGGGGTTTAGCGGATCAAGCATTAAACCATATAAGCCATGTTCATACTGAACGTGAACCAAGTCTGGCTTCGTTCTTTCAACTATTTCTAACAATATGTTGGAATTTTCTGGATTTTCTGGAGTAAGGCCTGAAAATTCACCGCTACCTAGCTTATTGGACACTACATTGACTTCAAAGCCGAGTTTTCGCAAAGCCTTGGTCAAGTTAAAAGTATAACGTCCTACCCCACCTTGCATTGGTGGATATTCAGTAGAAACCATTAAAATTCGGGGCATACTTACACTACGAAGCATATATTAATCAGTATATAAATTGGTATATAAGTCTTGATATAGATCCTTCATAAGGCTTAAATATAAATCTGAATTAGTATTATAATATATGCCTACAAGATATACCGTGACAGTAACATCAGTGGGCTCTAGTTCGATAATAGTCCTACCCAAGCCCGTGGTGGATGGATTCAATTTAAAAAAAGGAGATAGATTAGAAATGACAGTAACAGATATTGGAATACATATTCCCCTGGAAGAAAATAAAGAAGATAGAAAATAGTTTCTAGGTGGAATACTACGATTAAGCGAATCTACTGTGTTGAGTCTCCTGCGGTTCTCTTGCTAAATTAAAGAAGAAATTGGGTTTATTAGCTATAAAAACATGTTCTAATCACTTATGCTGTAAGGTGTTCTTTTTTAGATTCTATATACTCGTTAAAACCATCAAGAGCATCATTATATCCTAGTTTGAACAATAGCTTTATCGTTTCTACAGAGAAATCAAATATTTTATTTGAAATAGTATGCTCGTCATTCTTCCTGTTTACTTGTATTATATCATCTATCTGGAATCGTCCATCTACTATGTCCAGAAATCGTCCAGGTTTTATGTACTTGCCATGGTATCTTGTTTTCTGATTTAAAAGAATTTTTATTATATCTTCTTTCACTCCGTAATCTTCTGCAACCTTTATTAGCGCTCTCACCAAATCAATATAATCAGATGCTAATAAGAGTAAAGCCTCCTCGTGATCGGCCCTATCTGAAAAAGTTATGTCATTATTTCTGTTAATAACACCATCTCTATCTTTAGGAATCTCTGTCTGCTTTTTAGGGTGCAGATTGATTACGCAGATTCCTAATCTAGGAACAGTATCTTTTAATCCTCTTACCTTCCACCAATAATGCCTATGTAATAGAACTAACTGCATCAGTGGAGTATTACTCATGAGACCTCCATCCCAAAAGTATCTCATCTCTTTGGTGTAACTGTAACTATTGCCATTCTTACTAGCAGTATTTTCTAGATTGATTGACCTATCACTAGATACGGGGCCATAGCTTTCAACTTCTATCTTAGCAAAATCAAAATTGACTGGAAAGGATCCGCTTGCTATAACATGATCTGATGTGATACCCTTGTCATAGCGAACTACATGTTCAAAACCAATTTCTTTACCTTTATGACTGAGGAATTTCCCATACTCTGTTTTTCGTGTTCCATCTTCCTTGGGATAGCTGTCAAATGTTACGGGGATACCATCTGCGACGTCGACTGCTACCAGCAAGAGCCTTGGCTGATCGCCTTCTTTAGTAGTGGCTATTGGAAATTTTGCAAATCGCTCCAGACTCCGTTTTAATGGTTCGTTGCTATATCTTTACCATATGTTATCTGAATCAAAAAATTTGTTGTCATGTGTCGGTCCATGAGGATAAAAGACACTTGGTACTCCAAAGATTGCAAACTCTTTAGCAGAATAGTATGTCCTTGCAGCTTCTCCCGATGCAACCTCCCTATCGATTGTATGCCAGTAATCCCACCAAGGTTTAAAAAACGGATTGGTTTCTGCAATTGATTCCTTAGAAAGATAATTCCAAAAATCGACAACCCTCTCCGCCGAACCCTCATAAGTCTCATTCTCCACGACATAGCTTACCAGAACAGCAGCATTAATTGCACCTATTGAAGTGCCTGCAATGATATCAAAAATCGGCTTTCCTTTTTCGATGTCCATTTTAGAGAGAGATTCATATAGTGCACTATACGCTCCAGCACCATAAGCACCAAGAGACCCCCCGCCTTGAAGAACTAATGCCCTTTCCTTCTCTGGAACACCTACTCTTTTATTCATGCACAGTATCCTACTGAATGCTATTGAACGTTAGGATAAAAAGATCTTGTTATAAATCTTCATACAAAAGGAGGTACCGATCACACTGATGAAAATGTACTTGCTGACAAGGTGGCTTCATATCGATTGCTGCAAAATATGGGGCTACCAAATTAATAATACCAGGTGTAGTTATTCCTCTAATCTTCTTCATACTATTAACGATTCTGCATTCATCCCCTGAACAAGTTACAATCAAACTAATTTTTTTCGGTAGGTTCTAGAATATTGGATACTCTGGATGCTATAATTATTTTATTTATTCCAAAAGCAGTTTTGGCTACTTCAGCAGCTGTAATGAATACTCTAAGAATTCTTGGAGGTCCAATAGGGCCTATAATATCTGGTGTCATTCTCCCGCTGTTTATCCATTCTGCCAATTAATCTTCTTAAATCAACAAAGTTAGTCATGTTTTTAATATGAGTCTGGGTGGAATTATACTCCCGTATTTATGACATATGGAATCCCCGCAGGAGATTCAATTCTTGTTTCTTTGGGTAGTTTGTGTTGAGATTTCTGTGGTTTCTCTACTCTACTAACAATCAGTAATGTGAGATTAACAAAGTTAGTCATGTCTTTAATATGATTACATCTATTAATATAACTACCAAACATATGAGGCACGCAGGCCAGACTCAATGACATTATTATATGGGTTGAGTCTCCTGCGACTTTCTTAACCTTTGCTTATTTCAACTCCCAAGCTTTTTCAAAGTTTCCATCTATTTCGAACAGTTTCAAAGACCCCTGCCATATTAATCCTAAAACTGAAAAGTGGTTCCTACACCACTTTGTATGAATTTCTCAGGCATAGTTTCAATAATTCTGTTAGTTGCCTTCCAACCTGTACAATGGCAAGGCACTAGATAATCAGGTTGTGCTCTTTGGAGCTCCTTCATAGTAGGCTCAATAGCCGCTTCATAAATCCCACCATCAGATGGAAGATGAAAACCTCCCATAATAGCGTGAATCCTGTTAATTCCAGTTATTTTTTTAGCATAATTTATTGTATTTATAACCCCCGCATGTCCACAACCGGTCAATATTACTAGTCCCTTGTCTGAGACATTTACCACTATTGCTTGGTCGTCTCTAATTAATGGGTCTGGTATAAGATTTCTTTCATTATTTGGGTCTTCAGTATATTGAATTGGAAAGCCTTTTTCAAAACCTATTTCTCTAGGTATTTCTCCAGTAATTGTTAGCAAAGGGGCTTCTGCGCTCGGAAGATGACTTACACCTATATTCTTATGAATTGTTGCTCCCAGTTGTTGAAGTTGCTGTTCATATAGGATCGGAAATTTTGCTTTTTTTCCATCTGGGAAGATTGCCCATCTTCTTAGAAATGCATCAGGATGTGTAAAAACGTCAATATTACTCGTGCTGGTCTGTCTAGAGGACGAAATTCCTTTCAGAATATTGACAAGACCTGTAAAATGATCAAAGTGCCCATGACTTAGGATAATTCCATCAATATTCCTGAAATCTATGCCAAAGATGGCCGCATTATGAATTACACCATTTTCACTCACCCCTGTATCAAATAGATATGAATAGTTAGCACTTTGTTCACGTTTAGGGATATTGATCAATGCCGAAAATCCATGCTCTGCAACTGGAGGTGGAAGAATGACCTTCTCATTCCTTACAAATGGAGGTCTGGTAGCATGTTTGGAACTTGTCAACAAGAGATCAGTGGTGTTATCCATAAGAATTGTAATTGATATTTTATCTATTTCTGGTGTGGACAAATTCTCTATTTAAAGAACTAACTAGTCATATTTAAGCGGAACTTTTTAGTAATTCCTAACAGTATGTTCATTTCTTGTATTATTAGTTTAATACGAATTTTTCTGATTTCAATTGGAACTATCCCAAGCTTTAATGTGGTGAAACATATCCAAGACAAGGCAAGACTATACTTGTATTTGTCTACATTACTTTTCTATAGAAGAAGTCGACTCGTTATCTCTGAATGATCTCATTATTGATTCTATAATATTGCAAATATGGAACGAGTGCGATAATATAGTGAGGACAAATGAAGAGGTATCAGGTATCAACGTTAGCCGTTGTTGGCCTTACCATGCTGCTGTCATTGTCTGTAACAATTACTGCATTCGCTCAAGATGCTCCAAGTAGTCAAGAGTACATGGCACAACACGACGGTGGAGACAGAGCTGAGTATTTGCAAGAAATGGAACACAGTGATCCTTCCTTTTACGTGCCACCGGCTAACTGACTAATAAACAACATAAACTCCCTCTCTTTTTGTGTAACAATACACGGATCGAATATGTTAATAACATCACTTCAATGTTAAAGTCCCTTGGTTCACAAACATCGTGAGAAATACTATACTATTGATGTTCGAAAGAGTTCTCCGTTTATTGTATTGGAAGTGGAAGTTCCTCTAATGGGACTCCATCAGTTGAATGAACATATATGTCTACAGGACCATAGAATTCACAGTCGATCCTTGCTTCATTAGCGGAAGAGATACTGACATCACTAAATGGACTTGCTTGTGCAACTCGTATCGAACTTGGAAGTACTATTGAGCCAGCTGCCAAGACTACTAATGTTTAGACTCCCGTCATTAAGATAGTTGCTTTTTTCATAAATAATAGCATGAACGTATACCTATATTTGAGCTAGGAATGATATCGCTACTTTTTAGTAGCTGAGATAACTAGAGTATTAAATCTCGAGTATCGAATGTAACAAGTGGATATATAGAGACAATGGAAGAAGGGGAATAGAAAACTACTAACGGGATTTTTTAATCTTTGCTTCTATAGAATCTGCTGCCTTAGGATTTATGGTCCAGTCCAGTCAAATGGTATATGCTTGCTTGACCTACCTTTCCTCTACCACTTAAAGCCCATTGCATCCACTTCATCAGTTATAGCTGTACCCCATGTAGCAACTGCTCCATCTGCTCCTGGTCCTACTTCACTTCCAGGCGGATTAATAGTCTGAACTCTCTTACCTGGTGGAGTCGTAGGTCCTGTCAAAGCTTCTGCTTTTGCCAATACTTTTCCTGGAATCTCAGCGCTCCAATATGAAAGGTCTTCTGCGATCTCAAATTTAATTGGAGCAAACTCAGTTCCTCTTACATCTCCTATGAGATTAGCAAGTTGAGCCATGAATCCACCAGCTCTCCCACTGAAAATCATCTGCAGGGCCTCTCTCTGTTGGGGATTAGCTCGTTCATCAAAAAAAGAAAGCAAGAGTTATTTTTGTCTCTCCTGCCCAGACATTTCCCTTGAAGTAGTCTAGACCTAATACGTTCAGTCCGTCAAGTGACACTTCACCATATTGTCCTTTTTTGATATGATATGCCAGTACACCATCGCAGTCACCATAAGTTGGAGTCTGCGCGAATATACAAGGACATGGTATATTACACTTGCAAACATCAAACCAGTCTCCAGAAGAATTCCAGTTTGGGACACTTTTATTAGCAGCGGTATTAGTAGTTGACATGGTAGCAAGTAATAGGGCTATTATATAACGTTATAATATCACTTTGTTTGTCTCAACATTGTTGGTTTTGGAAGTTTATCAGCTAACTGCTTCCTGATTGCGCTTCTTCAATCGCCTGTACTGTACTGTAGAATAATATTAGAATGAAGAATCCTGGATCTTTTGCGCATCGCTCTGCTAGACTTCCTGGACTAAACTTTGAACATTTCCACGGATCAGCAGTTACATTAACTTTCTTGCTTCTTCCCGCGACATCTCTATGTCTACAATTCTTCTTCTTCTAAGAATGGTCTGTTCGTATTACCGGTATTTACCACATTGTTATTATTATTTGTGAATTGTTGGTCGTATTGAGGTTGTTGAGCATCCAATGCCCGAGGATATCTGTGTTTATGCTCTGCTCCATTCTCATCTATTAATCTCCACACCCCTTTGTTTGTGGTAGGATTTTTCCCATGCTACATCATAGCAAAATAGCAGTCGCATTAGTAGTTATGGATCTGGATCTGGTTCATTTGAACCATTATCGATAACCGCTCGAGTCAAATTTGAATACACTTGT
>Ga0193741_1000173_pt1 | contig 17618 bp, 18 predicted proteins | sample L2s2metaG_FD_143059 | JGI IMG/M metagenome (GOLD analysis project Ga0193741, IMG submission 143059) | Soil microbial communities from a riparian zone of the East river system, Colorado, United States - L2s2 | ecosystem: Environmental > Terrestrial > Soil > Riparian zone | place: USA: East River...
TCAGCATCGAGGTGTCCAGGAGCTGGAGCGCGTGCACCGCAGCCTCCGGCGTGAGCTCCTCGGGGATCTGCGCGAGGATCTCCCCGAACTCCCGCGTCAGCGTCTCGCGCTCGTGGATGAACCGGCTGCCCGTCGTACCGATCAGACCATCCGCGATCCTGCGGAGCTGGAACTGCTCGACACGTGGCCGGAGCACTCGCTCGATCCCGCCCTCGCGTGCGATCTCGCGCACCCGTTCGAGCTGCGTGAGCTGCGCCTGGATCTGCGGGCGCTCGGCAGCACTACTCTCCTCCAGGAGGTTCCGCATCGCGACGATCTCCTGGTCGAACTGCTCGATCGGTCGCGTCAGCGCCTTGCCCAGGCCCCTCTGGTACAGCCGACGGATTGGGCTGTAGGCCGGGGGGATCAGGTCGATCGTGCCCTCCGCCGTCAGGACCGGCGTCGCCTTGCCCTGAACCTTCGAGACGAAACGAGCCGCTCGGGAGACCTGTGCCGCAGGGTTCTCGGCCAGCAGCGCGGTCTCTGAGGCAATCTTCGGGATCCGCGACAGCGCGGTGCCAGCCCGTGCGGCCCCGTACGACCCTGCCGTGGCGACCGTGGCGACGTCGGAGACGAACGCCAGCGGGTGCTCGTACAACCCGCGGAGGAAGCCTGCACCCGATCCGTACCGACTCGCGTAGTCCGCACCGATCGCAGGAGCCAGCGCGTAGCCCTCGCCCAGCTTCCCGATGTCGAGCGCGCCACCACCTGTCTCGATCGTGCCGAAGGTACCTGCCTCAGCAGCAGCCTTGACCACATCGTGCAGCACGCCCTTGCTGAAGTCGGAGTAGCCGCCGGACTCGAACTCGCCGAGCGTCAGACCCTCCGCTACGCCCTTGCCAACGTCGCCGATGATCGAGCCGCTCATCGTGGCGAGCCCGCTCACGAAGTCGCGGAGGTCGCGAACGATGTTGACGCCGTAGCCACCGAGCCCCTCGGACATCGGCCGACGAACGTCGTACGGGTTCTCCCCCGGCGTCATGCCGGGAGCCACGCCAGGAACTGCCGTCGGCGTGTACGAACCGCCGAGCTTGCCGGACGCGAAGCCCATCTACGCCAGGGTCCGTTCTTCTTCGAGCATCCACGGGGGGACCATTTCAGCCGGGAGGAAGCTCGGGAAGATCCCCGAGAACCCGCCGCCGCCGCCGAGCGCGCGCAGGAAGCCGACGCCGCCACCGCCCGAGCTCACTGGTGGCTGGAGCTGTCCGACACCCGGCATCCCGATCGGTGATGGGACTCGCGTTCCGACCCGCGGGATCGCATGTGCGATCGCACGTAGAGCGCCCGTCCCTCCACCACCGTACTGAGCAGCTCCGCCCCGCAGCCCTTGCGCGAGCGCAGCTCCCGCTCCGATCCCCGTGCCGGTTAGTGCTACCCCGGCCGCGTTGAAGTCGGACGATGGTGACGGTCCTGTCGGTCCGGTCGGTCCCGTCGGTCCCTCGGTCGCGTTCAGCGTGCCAGGAGCTCCGACCTCGCGCAGTCCTGGTGGAGCCACCTCGTACGCGCCCTGCGACGCGAGGTAGCTGTTGCGGACGGCCTGGTCGATCAGACCGCCGAACTCCGAGACGAACTCCGAGCCCGCCTCATCGACCGTCGGCTGCCCTGTGATCGGATCCGGTGGACCTGCTGTCAGCGCGCCGTAGATCTGCTGCCGGATCTCCTCCAACGACAGCCCCTGCGCCTTCAGGGCGCGCACCTGCATGTTGATCGCGGAGACGTCCGACTCGTCGAAGCCGATGTTCGCGAGCGGGGAGAGACCGCCAGGCATCCCCTGCGTCTGCTCCAAGAAGCCCTGGGTCGGGAAGCCGCCCTCGTCGAACGGTGTCCCCTCCTCGCGCCCGTACAGCGGTGCCAGGACGCCCGAGATCCGCTCCTCGAACGGCTCGCCGGTCTTCAGCCCGGCCTGCGCCTGCATCGACTCCACGACCGCCGCGAGGTCGTTCTCGCTCATGCCCGACTGCGCGGCTTCGAGCCCCGTGGTTCCGATCGCCCCGAGGAGCGAGCCCTTCGCCTCGCGCTGCGCCGCCATCCGGGCCTGCATCGAGCTCTCGATCTGGTCGATCATCGACATGGCGTCGGAGCCGGTCAGCCCGGCCTCCAGTGCACCGAGCACCTGTTGGAGCTGCTGCTGTTCCTGGTCGGTGAGTGGCATCAGATCTGTTGGTGGGGCCTCGTGGCACCCGGCGGGCGCTTGTTGTCGTTCGGCCGGTTCGGACGGTTCGGACGGTTGTCGTTCAGCAGCGCGTTGATCCGTTGACGCGAGAGCTGGATCAGCGCGTCGTCGTTCCCGATCTGCGCCTTCGCCGCGGCCTGGCGGAGCGCGAAGTCCTTCAGCGCCATCGACCGCTCGAACTGCTGCTGACGGAGCTGGAACGCGAGATCCTTCGCCGCGGGCGCGCGATCGCGGACCACGCCGGTCCGCTCGGCCTGGATCTCTGCGAGCGCGTCGGCACGCTGCTCCAGGTAGTTCTGCTGGACCACGCCCTTCTCGATCACGGCCTGTCGTTGCGTCGAGGTGCCGTAGCCGAGGTTCCTGGACTCGTTGTTCGCGAGCAGCGTCTGCCCTCCGGCTCCGATCGCCCCCATCACGCCACCGGCAGCCGAGAGCTCCGACTCCGGCGACTCGCTACCGATCAGTCCCGCGAGCCCTCCGATGTTCTCGTTCAGACCCTCCGCGATCCCCGGAGCCTGATCGCGGTAGTAGTCCGTCGTGTCACGGAGCTCCGGCACCAGCGCGCCGTAGATGTTCTGCGACTGCGCGCGGAGCTCCTCGGTCAGATCCTTCGCCTTCGACTCCTGCTGCGCGAGCTGGCGCAGGTACGGGCGATCGGCCGTGCGCTGCATCCGGTTGGCCTGACGGATGAAGCTTCCGCCACCGCCACCACCGCGTCCGTTCTTCTTCGGCGGGTTCTTCTTCGGCGGATCCTTCTTCCCTCCACCTTGCCTACCGGGTGCGGGCATCAGCGACCCCTCCTCGCAGGACGTCGCGGCTGACGTCGGGGCTGGATCCGACGCTGACCGCCGGTCGCGCCACCGGGACGTCCACCTCCAGCGAACGGGTATCGCAGGCTCGGGTTCGCAGCCGCGTTCTGTGCGGACGCGAGCAAGGCTTCCTGGAGCTGCTGGGCGTAGGAGAGCTCCGCGCCGGAGCGGCCCTGCGCGATGTCGGCGTACTGCTGCGCCGCCTGGATCGCGAGATCCTGCTGCTGCCGCTCGTACTCCGTCGAGAGCCTGCCCTGCTCGGTGGCGGTGATCGGCGATCGGTAGATCCCGCGCCCGATCATCTGCTCGTCGAGAGCCGCCTTGTCGATCCCTCGTTGCGTGTTGAGCCGCGCCATCATCATGTCCACCATCGGCTGGATCTGCTGCTCCGAGACGCCGTACTGCGCGAGCTGCTCGGCGAGTGTGTCTTCTATTACACGCCGCTGGGCCTCGAACTGTGGATCGAGCGGCATCGCTAGTTCTTCGGGGGCCTGAGGCTGCGGTCCACCACCGCCTCCACCACCAGCAGGACCACCACCGCCACCGCCAGCACCACCGCCAGCACCACCGCCACCACCGCCGCCACGTCCTCCACCACCGCGACCTCCTGCCCTCAGTGGCCGCGGTCCGTTGCCCTGCCACGGCCGTCCACCACCAGCACCGCCGGGCTTGGGACCGAAGCGTGGTCCCTCACCGGGAGCCGGAGCTGGACCACCGCGCATGATCGGACGTCCCCCACCTCCGCCACGAGCTGGCGGTGTGACCCGCTGCGGACGCGGCTGTGGGCGCGCGGGAGCGCCGTAGCGCGTCTGCTGTGCAGCGTCGAACGCCTGGCCCGCACGCTGACCGGGGAAAGGAACGTCGGACGCCTGGCCGGTGAAGTCCAGGCCGTTCTTCCCCACCATCCAGCGAGCGCCGCCGATCCCGACGGGCGTGCCCTCCTCGTTGAGCGAGTTCTTCTGGAACTCTGGACCCCAGCCGTTCGCCTCCATCTGACGAGTGAGGAACGCCATGTCCGGCTTCACGAACCCGCCACCCTCTCCCTGCACGAGGCCGTACTGGGCCTGCGCGGACCGCGCCGCATCCCGGCTCTCGAACCCACGATCCTCCCAGTTCGGCTGATCCGGTCGGTTCGGTCGCTGCTGCGGACGACGCTGACGCCTGACGGGCTGCTGTCGCGAGATCTGTCGAACGGTCGGCATCAGTACGCCGCCGCTCCGCCGAAGCCAGCGCCACCCCGGCGCTTCTTCTGTCCCCGGCTGGTTCGCACTCGCCCGCCCCGGCTCGGCTGTCGTGGACTGAACCTCGGTGTCTGTCCGCCCACGTTCCGCATCGGCTCACCCTTCGCGCCGTAGTGCCAGCCGAACGGGAGCCCGGACTTCTTCGCCTGACCCGGAGGCAGATCGCCGAAAGACCACTCCGGCTCGGGGAGCTCGGCAGCGCCTCCGAGCTCGACCCGCGGAGGACGTCCAGGAGGTACGCGCATCGGTGGACCAGGCATCGGATCGACGGCAGGACCACCGCGCATCATCGGACGTCCGCCGCCGTAGCCGGGGATCGGCTGGTTGGGCAGACCACCCTGGCTGTTGCCCGGACGAGGGTTCTGTCGCTGGGCCGGACGCCTCTCCTGACGCTGGTTCGGGAGCCTCATGGGCACCTGGGCCATCCCTACCGCCTCCTCCGTTTCGAGCAGTCTGACACAGAGCTCATCGCCACTCCAGGGACACCCCCGACCAGATCTGGGGATCCTCGGTCCCGTTCCCGCCCGAGCCGACCTTGCGGACCTCGACCAACGTCCTCGCCAGCACCGGGATGCTGGTCCAGGCCGATACCTTGAGCCCGAGCGAGGCCATCGAGAAGCCCACCGTGAGATCGCTGAACGCGGTTCCGTCGAGCGAGTATTGCGCCTTCAGGACACCCGTGACCCCGGCGACCGTCACCCGTCCGAGGATCCGTGCTTCGGTGAACCCGGTCAGATCGACCTGGAAGCGGTTCTGTGCGTTCGGCTCGGTCGGTCCGGCTCCGAGGTTGGTGAACGTGTCCGTCCCCGCGTTGAAGCGTTCCTGGCTGCTCGGTTTGAAGTTCCGCGCCCAGAGCTCCAGCGTTCGGAGGTTTGCGACGTGAGAGGGATCATCGACCTCGAAGCCGCCACGGAACGGGAAGACCAGCGGATCGGGCATCTATCTCGGCTCCTCGACGTGATACTCGACCTCCGCGTCGAGGACTTCCCAGAGCACCTCATCGAGGCTTTGCGCGGACATGGCCTGAACCCAGTTGAGAGCGAACAGGTGCATGGGCAAGCGGCTGCACTCGAACTGGTAGCGGTAAAGTCCCGCGTTCGTCTCCGGTGATAGAGACAGGACTCCAACGCTGGAAGCTCCCTCCAGGAAGTTCGGGCGATAGGCAGCGAAGAACAGGAATGGAGCACCAGCCCCTGCGTTCTGAAGTTGCCGCACCAGAACCGTGACCCGATCCACGGTGAACGGGCGACCGAGCGGACCGAGCGGGAAGAAGCCCGTGGAGATCTGCCAGACCTGACCGCGGTTGGCCTCGTCCTTCACCCTGTTCGCCGACAGGACGTTGCACGTCATGAGCCCGGCCAGAGCCGGGTCGCAGCTTGAGCTCGCGACGGACAGGAGTATGTCGAGATCGCCGCCTCCGTTGCAGATGGCCGACCACGCATCGGCTCCAGTGGCTCCCGAGTCGTTACGCCACTTCTCCGCTGCCATGTCGCGGACCCACATCGTGCCGTTGGTCGTGATGAACAGCTTGTCGTCCCTGAACGCCGTCGTGACCCACGAGGGGCCGGGGCCGTAGTCCGGGTGCTCGACAGAGATCGGCTCGACCGATCCGCCCTGCCACAGATACACGTCCTGGGTTCCCGCGATCGCCGCGCCGTACGGCGTCGAGCAGATGCACCGACCCCAGTGACCCTCGCCACCGTCCAGCTTGGTCAGCACGAAGGTGTTCGGACCGTCCCCGGTGAGGAACCAGATGCCGTTGCTCTTTGCGATGAGCAGCCCGCCGAGAGCCGGGGCGATGTCTTCGACGATCCCGCCGTCGTCCGGTCCGACGGGGATGTAGTTGTTCAGATCCCACGACGTGTGGTCGCCGACCGCCGAGTAGTAGACCCGATCCGGATCTGCCGCCGGAGCTGCCGACCAGAACCGTTCCTTGTGGTACGCGAGAGCTCGCCCTGCAACCGCAACGGCCGAAGCATCGGCAGCCGCCGACCCGTTCCAGAACCGGAGGCGACCGCTCGGGAAGGTGAAGTTCCCGTAGAGCACGATCCCGTTGCCCACGACGAACGGGACCATGTAGTTCCCGCCAGCGATCGTGTCGATCGGAGCCGTTCCCCAGTCCGGGGTCGTCTCGTCATCGGCTCGATGGATCGTGGTCTGGTTCCCGCCCTCGTCACGCCGAGAGACGTAGACCCCATGAAGGTTGCCAGCCTCCAGCCCACTCCAGAAGACGTTGGTCCCGCCGTTCGGTGTACCTGCGGCCGGGAGGTTCCAGGCCGCGATGGACCCGTACGCGAGGCTGATCTGATCGACGTAGTGCAGCTCCGCAGCCCCACCAGCCGCGATGATCTCCACCGCGATCGCAGCGAACGTCGCGCCAACTGGTGCCACCTTTCCGACGACCGCTACCTGCGACCAACTGCCAACGGCGTCAGCGGACGTGCTGGAGTCCTCCGAGATGAACGCGCCTCCCGCGTTGTACCAACGGATGTAGAGCTTGACGACCCTGCTGGAGGCATCTGCCCTGAACGCCGCCAGTGCCGTGTACTGCCGACCCGCGACGACCGCACGCCCGCTCGTACCCGTGGGCGTGGTCGCGCTCATGTCTCCGGCTCCCGTCGAGGACAGCCGCAGCGAGGCAGTCCCGTGCAGCGCCTGCGCCACCGATCGGATGATCGAGCAGTTGACCGCCGCCGCCCACCCCGTCGTGTCGGTCTCCAGCGACGCCTGGTTGGCAGTCAGCAGGTTCGGCCGACGGGGGAAGACCCACGGAGCTCGAACCCGGACGGATCCGTCGTCCTGCTGCTCGTAGTTCGTGTTGACGCGATTCTGTTCCCTGCCGAGCGCCGTCCACTGCGAGCGGGTGTTGAGCCGCCCGTTGATGACGACCTTCTCGACCCCGTGATCTGCCATCAGATGTGGCGAGCCTCAGCCGTGTCGAACGGTCCCCGCTGGTAGTGCATCGTCCTCGGTACCGACTGACCGGGGCGCACCGCGCCGGGTGGCGGAGGCAGCCCTTGCTGGAACAGCGCCTCGTACGCCGCGGCCTGATCGAACTCCCGGATCTTGATGCACGCCTGGGCCTGCGCGTACCGCACGAGCTTCGTGTGCAGGACCGCCGGGAGCAGCGAGAGATCCGTCGGGTCCACCAGATCATCGGGAGCCTGGTAGTAGCGGAGAGCGAACGCCACCGACGTCCCCGGCACCGGGAAGATCTCGATCGCAGCGTTCCCGGGAGCGAGCCTGCCGATCGAGTGCGGCGGTACCCCGGCGTTGTCGATCTGATCGTTGAACACGTCGTCGGAGACCATCTCCACCCGGTCGAACGGAGCTGCGGCTCCGAGCCGGAGTCGCCGGACCTCCAGGAAGTCGGCGGGCAGGTCCACGTCCCCGTCAGCCCCGACCGTCCCCGTGCTCTCGGCGGTGAAGGATCGGAACCGCGCCGCCAGTTCGAGCTGGGCCTCGTTCACCCAGTCCTTCACGTTCTCGTCGGTCACGAAGACCTTGCTCGGATCCCGGATCACCGTGTTCACCCGAGCCTGGATCTCTTGCAGCGTAAGGGTGTCAACTGCCATTACCGCCTCCTCCCGACCGGGCCACGATGCCGCCTGAGCGAATAGTAGCCTCCCACCAAGGCTGGTCCACCACCCGGCACCGTGAGCACCACCTGGTCTGCCAGATGCCCGTGCAGGGTGTCCTGGATCGTGAGGTTGTGGACCTGCGTCAGGACGAGGTTGTCGGCCAGGTGGGCATGAAGTGCGTCAGCGATCGCCAGGATGTGCGCCTGCGTCAGGACCAGGCCGTCGGCCGCGTGCGAGTGCAGGGCGTCCTGGATCACGAGGTTCACCGCGCCGTCCTCGGTGATCGTCAGGTTGTCCGCCGCGTGGGCGTGGAGCGCGTCAGCGATCGCGAGGACATGAACCTGGGTTAGACCTAGGTTGTCGGCCAAGTGCGCGTGCAAGGCGTCCTGGATCACCAGGAGGTGGAGCTGGGTCAGAGCCGGATTGTCGGCAGCGTGCGAGTGGGTCGCGTCCTGGGTGACCAGGGTCGCTGGTACGAACATGCTCGGGGTGACGGTGTACGCCGCGAGCGGGGCGTTGCCGACGTTCTCCACTAGCCTTAGATCGATCGTGTCGTTGCCAGCGACATCCACGGACCGTATTTGAACGGCGTACTCTACCTCAGTGACCTCGAAGTTATCGAAGTCCCCTGTGAGTGTTGGTGCCCCCACCGGGGCCTGGCCGTTGTTCTCGTCGAATCCTCCGGGCTGGTATGTCCCGCTGCCCGAGGTCAACTGTCTCGTGAGCTCCTGGTTGTTCAGGACGTTCGGGGAGGCGAAGGTCCGAACGATCGTGGAGCTGATAGTGACGTTCTGCCACGCCCCAGCATTTCGGCGGCACTGAAGCTGCAACGCCGTCTCGAAGTCAACGGTGCCACCCACCGTCTCTTTGACCGCGAACCGGACGCGGAAGTTCTGATCGGCTAGCTGAGGCCAGTTGGTGTTCTCCGCAGCCTTCCAGGTCGCGGTCGCCTCGTCTCCGTCGTCGTTACGCCCTCGGAACCCAAGCTGGTCATACTGGACCGGGACGGCCAGCACCACGTTGTCGGCGGTGTGCCCGTGCAGGGCGTCCTGGATCACCAGACTGACCGATTCCGACACCGTGATCGTCGGGATGTTGTCGTACTGTTCCAGTGGGGTCGTCAGGACACCCGCGCGTCGCACTCGAAGCTGGATGCTGTCGCCACCGACGACATCCGCAGAGATGATCTGAACGCAGAACTCGATCTCGGTAAGGTCTCCGAAGGCGAGGCCACCGTCTGGCTCACCACCCGGCCACGAGGCGCTGCCGCCGCTTTCATCGAAGTCGCCGAACGCGAAGTCACCCGAACCAGATGCGAGCTGTCTCGTCGTGTCGGCGTTGTCCACCTCGTTCGGTGAGGTGAAGATTCGGACAACGCTCGACGCAGCGGTGACGCTGTTCCATCCCGCGCCGTTCAGGTTGTACTGGAGGCGGGCCAGCGTCTCGGTGATCCCCCAGCCTCCGGCGATCTCATCTACGACGAACCGGACGCGGAAGTTCTCATCAGCTTCCTGGCTCCAGTTGGCGTTCTCAGCGGCCTTCCACGTCGCCGTAGCCTCGGACCCATTATCGTTGCGCCCACGGAACCCAGCCTGGTTGTACGCCGCGTCGATGACCTTGAATGGAACCGGACGATAGACGTCCGGATCTCCGTTGAGTGTGATCGTGCGGTTCGCGGTCCAACCGGGGCCGTCGTTGTTCTGGCGGAACTGTTTGTTCATCGGGTGGGCGCGGAAGTCTATGCGCTGCTGCGCCGAGCCGTTGCTGGACGGCTCCCAGAACGTCCAGCCCCCCCGATGGCCCCCGTGGGTAAGGACCATGTTGGAGGAGTTCACCCGCAGGTTCACGGACTACCCCTGACAGGTTCGTATGAAGCCGTTGATCGCTCCGAGCGTCGCGGCGTTGGCGAACACGAGCAGACTCAGGGCTCCCGTCACCAGGGACACGTTCGCCAGTTCGATGATGCCCGACAGGTCCGACGGCAGATCCCGCTCGGCGTACACGTTCGCCGTGTTCAGGTTCGGGATCCACACGAGCGGTTGAACGATGGAGATCGCCGTGCCCCCTGTCGTATCGAGCGCCGCTGCGCGATCGGACGACACGATCTGCTGAACCCCGTAGTCACCCGCCGCCAGCGGGAAGAAGGGGTGGGACGTGTTCCCGCCCGGAGCGATGAGACGGTTCACGGGGTCAGCCGTGGCTGCCAGAGCCAACGTCGGAGTCGCCCCTGCCGCGCCGCCCTGGTCGAGGTAGTTGAGGATCCATGTTCCCGCACCAGGAGTCGCACGAGCGACCGTGACGGTAGCCATCAGCGCAGCTCCGACACCCGCCCCACCACCGTAGTTGCGAGTAACGGTATCCGGTGTGCCGGTCGTCTCGGCCGGATCCACCGACAGGCGGTAGTTCCCGCCCTCGATGTGCCGGTCGATGAGAAGCGAGAAGAAGTGCGCCGACGCGCTCGCCAGGCCGAGCGTCAGCAGGTACGACTTGTCCGACCCGGCAGGATCCGTGATGCCCTGATTGAGCGCCCCCACGGATGCGCTGTTCAGTGCCCGATCGGTCGGGGCCGTGGTGCCCAGGAACGTCCCGACGCCGCCCGTCCCGACGGCGACCCAGGTGTCGTACCAGAACGCCGCCACCGTGGTGATGGACGCCTTCTGCCACGCAAAGTCCCGCGCCTTGCCGTTCGCGCGGGCGTTGATGATGCCGTCGTACGTCGTGATCGCCCCGACCTCCGAGCGGTGCAGGTCGCGGAACCGGCGCACGAAGAAGTCGCGCTTGCGAGCGAACGGTGAGTAGTCGTAGACGTAGGGGATCTCGCGCGTGATCCCGACGGCCTTCTTGTCGAGACCGTCGAGGAGGAGACCCTTGCCGGGGAGCATCCACCCGACGAGCTGCCCGTCCGGCCCCATCGCGGGCTGTCGGATTCCCGCACGCTCCCACGCCGGAGCCATCATCCGCGCCGACAGCCCAAGGTCCAGCAGCTTCGTTGCGATCTGGTCTACGTCTACATCACGTCGGGTCGGCAATCTCCACGTCCCAGACCGGGAAGTTCACGGTGTTGCCCGACGTCAGCGCCTGGGAGGTGCAGGTCGTCACGTAGAGCAGGTTCGTGGCGTCCACCAGGGCGATGTGAGTAGCCGTGCCGGTCGTGTCCACCGGCACCGAGGACTTCGCCGCCATCCTCACCTTGCGACCGTTCGTGTCCCCGTCGCTGATCGTGAAGTCGGTGACCGGGGTCATCGCCACGTCGGCCAGCTTGAAGGTCGTGACGGCCTCGGTCCGGGTCGTCGGTTCAGCAGAGCAGGCGGTCATCAGATCAGCCGCATCCAGCACCTGGAACGCCCCGTCGAGAACGCTGTTGTGTACCGACTTCGCGAGCAAGAGCTGACGCGCGTACACGACGAGGAGATGCGGGATGACCAGCTCGGGGATCACTTTATCCTCCCCTCGTGTCCGAGGACAGAATCGTCGATGTCGAGGTCCACCTCGGGCGGAGGTACCGCGAGCGATCCTTTGAGCCAGCCGTTCCGCTCGAAGTAACGCGCGAGAGCCTGATCGACTCGGTAGACCTTGCCCCCCTCGTACCGATCCCGTTCGTGCAGGATGTCCGCCTTAGGAACGATCTTGACGCGCTTCTTCCTCTTGAACAGTTCCATCAGGCGTAGTAGCTCACGTTCAGGATCGCGCCAGCGGTTGCCTCGAAGAACCGGAGCTGGTGGAGCTTCCCCGAGTAGAAGAACTCGTCGCCAACGTCGATGAGCATCCCCTCGGTCGCGGTGACCGCTGTCGCGCCTTGCAGGCCGGTGTCGTCCTTCCACCGGACGGCCTGAGCCTCCGCCTTCAGCAGCGCCGATCGGGCTCGCTTCGGGACGGTGAGTGCCGCCGCAGAGCTCATCCCGGTGAGCTTCTGGTACCCGAGCGGTTCTAGCGGTGTGTCACGAACGTCCACGCGCCTGCCCCTTCTTCGGCACCCTCATCGCCGCGACCGTCTCCGGCTCCGGCTCCTCGGGCTCCTCCTCGACCGTGACGCCGAGCGACGCCTTCGCGACGGCCGCGAGCAGCGTCTCGAACTTCGCGTTCAGCTCCGCGATCGCTGCATCCCGCGGATCCGGAGCAGCGGTGGCGATCGCCTCGTCGAACTCGTCCGGCCCCTCCTCGACGTAGCCAGCGACCTCACCCGGGTCTTCTTCGAGCTCGGTGTGCAGCGAGCAGAACCGCTTGCCCTCGGCCACCTCGCGGCCACAGAGCTCCGCCGGTCCGCCCGGTGTGATGACCGTTACCGAGCACATGAGCCGAGCATCCGGTCCGGGGATCCCCGCGGTGACCTGAGCGAACGGATCGAGCTTGATCGCGTCGCCCAGCTCCTCCAGGTAGTAGCTCGGGATCTCCTGGCCGACGTCCAGGAAGAAGCCGCGCCCGCCCCGCTTGTTGAAGTCCTCCTGGGTGAGCAGGTACTTCTCGACCATCTCCCGGGTCTCGTCGTCCCAGCGGTACTTCGCCTGCTGCGTCCCCGTGTCGAGGAAGTAGTTGTCGAACTCCGCGTGGATCCCATCAACCTTCCGCACGTGGCCCCAGGGATCGCGCGCCGAGTCCGACGGCACGATCACGTACGTCATGTCGTAGAGCCGATGCCTGAACCGCATCGTCTTGTGGCGTGTCTGAACGTCCTCAGCCATGCGTCCCCCTTACCTGTACCCGAACACGAGCAGCCGAACGTCGGCGACCGCCGACTGGTCCACCGCGCCCGACTCGGTGTTGAACGCGGTGAGCAGGATCAACTTCTTGTTCGTCAGGTCCGGTACGAACTCCCGGCGGTCCGCGATGGTCGCGTCGTTCTGGCTCGCGACGATCCCGAGCACTTCCTTGAAGTCGTCCCAGATCGCAGCGATGTTCTCGCCGCCGACGACGTACGGGTTACCGAACGCGACCTTGTAGGTACCGATCGAGAGCGCCCGGGATCCGACTGCCGAGACCTCGCCTCGGGATCCGCCTCCGATCTGGTCGTGCGTCCGTGTCAGCGTGGATGCCATCGTTCCTCCTCCCCTGGGTCAGGTGTGGGCTGGGAGCCCTGAGCACCACTCCCAGCCCCCACCCGCGTGCGGGGACGCACGATCAGCCGGTGATCCCTGTGGCGACGCCGTGCACCTTCGGGAGCTCGATCTGCCATCCGCACTCCGTCAGGTACTCGTCGGTCCACTTGTCGTCACCGGGAGCCTGCCTGTCGATCAGCAGCTTCGTGTTCCGGTTCGCGATGAACCGATACGCGAGCCGCTTGACCGCGACCGCGATCATGTAGCCGCCGAACCCCGTGCCGCCCAGCCCGTTCTCCAGGAGCCGGTGCTTCACGATGTTCATGCGGCCGTGCGACGTGACCCACTGGTTGATCGCGATCCCGAAGGTCTTATCCGTCGGGACCGTCTTCAGCCGACCGGCCGCGAGCTGGTCGATGACCGTGATGCCGAGAGCCGATGCCATGAGCAGCCGGGAGTCGCCTTCCCCCGTGGGGTTGGTGAACCCGGCCATCCAGTTCTCGATCTCGGCCTCGGTCATGACCCCGCCCATGTTCTGGTTGTTCTGGGTCAGGAAGTAGAGCAACCCGCCCGTGTAGCGACGGGGCGAGCCCGCCACGGACGTGTCGTTGTTCAACTCCCCGAACAGGGCGGTGCGCTCCAGGTCGATCTTGTGGGCCACGGCCTGCTCCATCCGGAGCCGCGGACGGTCCTTCCCGGTGTAGTTCTCCGAGTTCTCCTCGGTCCCGGTCGTACCGAACGGGGTCCGGACGATCTGCGTGTAGTTGAACGGGTACGACTCCGCGTGCGAGCGCGGCACTCCAACCGCGTCGCCTTCGGGGAGCGCGTTCCCGATCGTGAGCAGGTCGTCGTTGTCCAGGATCGCGATGCCGTTCACGCCGTCACCATCGACCGCCCGGACCACGGTCAGGGTGTTGGTCACGACGTTGGTGATCCGCATCTTCTCGCCCGTTCGGACGACGGCGATGACGTCGCCGATGAAGTGCTCCACGCCGCTGTCAACGACGATGGAGGTGGCGGTGGCGGAGTAGCCAGCGCCGTTGTTGATCTGATCCCAGCGTGCGGGCAGATCCTTCTCGATCCACTCGAACTTCGAGTTGACCGCGACCCGACTCGTCGGCGACTGAGAGAGCACCACCGTGAGTGGGGCAGCGTCCGGATCGAGGTAAGCGATCCTCGAAGCGACGTCTCGCACCCGCCTTGCTGCGGGGACCAGATCTGTCGCTTCGTGGACACGGATGACGGTCTGAGCCATGAGTCCTCCCGTACCTCAGGTGGGCCTACGTCTCTCGCGCCTGGGGCCGGGTACCGGGGGAGATCGGGCCGGGTGCCCTTCGCGTTCTATCCGGTTCGGGCTGCGGGCCTCAGTGGAGGGTGCCGTCCCGTGTCACTCGTTGAAGATACTCGTTTCCCGCTCCGACTTCCAGAGCTCTAGGGCCTCATCGAACTCGTCGCCCTTAGGGGCCTTCCCAGGCGTCCCGGCGGGGATCCCCGAGCCGCCATGCTCCGTGAAGGCAGCCCGGCGCTGGGCCTCGCCTCGACCCTGCCGCTTCGCCTGGCCCTTGTCGATCGCCGCCTGGATCTCGGGCGTGGCAGCCATCGACTTTGCGAACGATCGCCCCTCCTCGGTGTCCAGGTAGGTCGGGTTCAGCTTGTAGACCTGGAGCAGCCGCGGGTTCTGTGCGACCTCCAGCGCCACGTCCAGAGCCTGAGGGTTCGCCATGTTCAGGCCGGTGGATCGCCGGAGCTCGACGAAGGCCGCACCCACCGCACGATCCAGCTCAGAGCCCTCCTCCACCTCGGGGTGCGATCGGTAGAAGTTATCGACGTTGGAGTCGTACGCCTGTCGGCGCTGGGCCTCCTCTGCTGCCGCCGCCGTCTGTTCCTGGATCGGACCGACCTGCTGCTGGACACGCTCGGTCACGAGCCTCTCGATCTCCGCCTGTCGCTGGAGCTGCTCCGCGAGCTCAGGGTTCTCGGCCAGCATCTGCTGCGACAGGAACGGCATGATCGCTTCGAGCGTCTGCTGCTGCTGCGCGACCTGGGCCTGGAGCTCGCCGTACGCCGTGTTCTGTTCGCGCGCGTCGTTGATGACCCGAGTCGCCCACGACTGCATCTCCTGGTAGCTCCGCTCGGCCTCCTCGACCGAGGGGAACTCACGTCCGGCGAACTGGAGCGGCTCGACCTGCTCCTCGCCCTCGGGCTCCTCACCCTCCTGGGCCTCAGGAGCTGCGTGACGTGGCGCGTACGCGGGCGCTGCGGGCTCGGTCGGCGCTTCAGGCTCGACCGGCTCCTCGGTCCCCTCCTCAGGCTCCTCTATGTCGATCCCGTCCATCAGCGGATCGTCCCGGCCGAAGTCTCCGGGCCGGTTGGGTGGGAAGCCGAACGCCTCCCCCGTTGGTAGCTGCTCAGGCTGGGTGCTCAACGATCTCCTCCTCCTCAGAGCCGCCGCCGATGCGGCGCTCGACGTCGCGCTGCTTCCCCGTCAGCAGCTTGAACTGGTCCCCTGCACGTTTCGGGATCCCGAGCAGGTACTCGAACGCCCTGATCTGACCCTGGACGTGTGAGACCTGCTCGGACGTGAACGTCTTCATCGCGAGCTCGTCCTTCGCCCGCGCGATCTCCGCTTTGAGCGTCGTCTCGATGTGCTGCCAACCGTCCTCGGCAAACACGTTGAGTACCTGCTGGAGAGCCGCCAGATCCCGCAGCAGCAGGCCGTTGGCGTTCTCAAGAGCTGCCAGGTCAACGTCGTCTCCTAGGTATCTCGGGGCCGTCGCTGGATCGTACGTCATCCGACCGGAGCTCCTGCGAGCGCCTGCGAGAGATCCACGCCCTGTGCGGCACCCGGCCCCACCGGAGGTCCGGCAACGGCTCCGGCCCCCGGCGCGGGCGCGGGGATCCCACCAGCCGCAGCCAGCCCCGGACCCATGCCCGGCATGTCCGTCTGCGGGCCGACCATGTAGGCGTCCAGATCCTTCTTCTTGTACGCAACGAGGACGTCCTCGATCAGCTTCATCACGCCCGGTCCTGGCATCTGCATCCCGGTCATCGGATCCGTAGTGGGCGGCAGGTAGTTCGACAGCACCTCCAGCAGCGTCAGACTCTGCTCGCGCTGTGCGCTCTCGGTGAGCTGTGTCGAAGCCGTCTCGATGTCGTAGTCCAGCGCCCCTTGGATCGACTCCGGATCGAACCGCTCGAACAGGAGCTGGCCCCGAGGTCCGAGGATCCTCACGACCCGCTCCTCCGTCGTGAACTGCTGGATCATCGAGCCGTACTGCCGACCGAGATCCTTCAGCCCCATCATCTCCATCAGCGTCGTCTTCAGCGCGTACCGCGTCGCACCCTGCTCTTGGATGATCGCGGTGCCGGTCGCGGTGTCCGCCAGCGTGTCCGAGCTGACGCCGGTCTGGTACGCGGAGGTGGCGGAGACCCTCTCCCCGAGATCCAGGATCTCGCGTGTCTCCTCGTACGCCGATCCGGTGACGTCGCTGAACTCGATCGGGTAGATCACCTCGCTCGGCATCCGGTCGCCAGTGATCCGTACGATCCCACCCGGCCGCGATTCCAGCTCGTCCATGTCTGCGATCGCCGTCTCGTTGACGCCGAACATCCGGTTCAGGATCAGGCGCAGGTTGTCGATCCGCTGGTTGGTGATCGCGTTCAGCTCGTCCTGGAGACCTTCGAGCGGCTCGATCTCACCGATGCCCCAGAACTCGCCCTCGACGAGCTGGTCCACGATCCGCACGAAGGGCTTCTGCCCGTGGTCATACGGGTTCTCGCTGACGCGGAGCAGCGCCTTGCGGTTCGCCATCGTGATGAGCCGACCGTCGTCGGTCCAGAACTCCAGGATCTCGACGGGCTTGCGTGTCGGATCGTTGTCGCCAGGCCCGAGGTCGATCGAACTCAGCCGCTTCTTCAGTGGTTCGTCGGCAGTCTCGGTCATCTCTTTCGGGCTCATGTTCTCGGGCCAGCGGTAGATGCCCTTGTCCACCATCTTCTGCACGTGGCGGAGCTCGCGGTACACGCGGTGGATGACGTAGCGCGAGGACTGCACGTCGTCGGCCTCCGGAGCCGGGAAGAAGTTCCAGATGTCCACCCACTCCGACGCCGGACCGTCGTAGCCGACGTAGCTGTACTTCTCGACGTCGTACCCGATCTGGATCTGACCGATCGACACCTCGACCTGCTCGGTGATCGCCTGTCCGTTCAGGTCGCCCATCACACCGCCCTCGGGCGTTCGCATCGTGTTCTCGCGCGGCATCATCACGTCCTCGAACTGCGGGACCATCTTGCGCGCGCGGAACGTGTCCACCCGGTGGTAGGTCTTCAGGATCCCGGTGCCGTACTTCAGCGCCGACTTCACGCCCTTGACGAGCTCGATGAACAGATCGCTCTTGATCGCGGCCCAGTCCATGAGCTGCTCCATCATCTTCGCGGGAGCCACGTCCTCCTCGCCCACGGGCAGGACGAGGAACCGCGGGAGCTGTGCGACCAGACGTGGAGCCACCGTCTCGACGACCCAGAAGACCATCGGGATGAAGACCTTGCTGTGCCAGTCGTCGGGGTCGTGCTTCACGAACGAGCGGTAGAGCCGGTAGTACCGATCCCACCGCTCGACGTAGTTGTCCTTCGACTTCTCGGCCGCGTTGAAGGCGTTCTGGCACCAGGAGATCAGACGCTTCTCGTCGTCCTGATCCTCGGGGAACAGATCCTCGATCCCGGACTCCGGTCCGTACGCCGCC
>Ga0193741_1000174_pt1 | contig 17607 bp, 19 predicted proteins | sample L2s2metaG_FD_143059 | JGI IMG/M metagenome (GOLD analysis project Ga0193741, IMG submission 143059) | Soil microbial communities from a riparian zone of the East river system, Colorado, United States - L2s2 | ecosystem: Environmental > Terrestrial > Soil > Riparian zone | place: USA: East River...
GAAGATGACCACGCAGCCGTAGAGAACAGCGTAGAACGTCCGCTCCTCCATCGGATCCCGGCCCGAGCCCTCGACCACCGCCGGCAGGCTCGCGAGCAGGATCAGGCCGACGAGCACGAAGCCGAGGTTCGACCACGTGTTGCTCGGCTGCTTGATCATCCCGGGCCGCAGGCGTTCGCAGTAGCACGAGTTCGTCTGGACGCACCCGTCCGGGGCTGAGCTCTCGATCCACTTGAGCGCGCCGAGCAAGAACAGCGCGCCGATCGCAACAGCGCTTTCTGCGAGCCCGATGAGGAACGGAATCATTTTGGCGGCGTTGTCCGTCCGGTAGACACTCGCGACTCTAACGCATGCTTGACACGGGTCACGCGAATGGATTAGAAACACTCACGCGAGGCAGACCCGGCGGCAGGCCCGCTCTCGTTGACTGCGGCTGTTGGTTGGTCAGCGACGAAAGGCGATTCTCATGAAGGCCACTGCTTGGCGGTCGCTGGGAGCATTGGCCGGCGCTGCCGGCGGGGTTGCTCTCGGCTTCGGCATCACGAAGGGGTTCGGAGCCAACGTCGGCTTGGGATTCCTCGCTCTGGGCGGTCTCATCGTCGTCTGCGTGATCCTCTATCTGGTCGCGCGGACGCAGTCGACCGCGGGCTCACGCTCGGGCGAGTTCATGCCGGGCGTCCTCCTCGGGCTCAACACCGGCGTCAACGGCGTCCTGCTGGGGACGATCTTCGGGCCCGTCGCGATCGTGATCTGTCTGATTCCGGCGCTGGCGGTCATCGAACCGGTTGCCCGGTCCGACATCTACCAGGGTTTCCTCGGCTGGGGGAATCTCGTCCTGCCGATGTCCTGGGTGATCGTGGGCATCGGGCTCCTGTTCCTGATCTTCAGCGGGCTGCTGGCGCTCATCAATCTCGCGATCAAGTCCACCTTCCTGAAGATCGAGCACTTCAAGCTCGACTGGAAGACCGGGACCTCGTTTCTCGTCGGCGGATTGGCCGGCAACGGCAACCTCGCCCCTGGTTCGACGGGCTACAACATGGGCAACTTCGCGTTCTTGACGAAGGGGAACGCAACCAGTACCCACTTGATCGAGCACGAAGCGGGGCACTCGCTCAATCTCGCCATCTGGGGCACCGTCGTCCACCTGATCGGCGCGCTCGACGAGAACGTGTTCGGCGGCGGTGCCAATGCGTACACGGAGCTGTTCGCCGAGAGCAACGTGCCGCCCAGCGGCCGGACGGGATCGATCTTCCCGATGTGGGGCCCGGTTACCGCGCCGGCGCCTACCCCGACGCCCGTGGCCACGCCGGCCTGACCGTGATCGACGAGGTCGATCAGAAGCTCGCCGACTGGGTGGAAGAGGTCCTCCCCGGCGTCAGCGTCACGCTCGAGGGCCCGGCCGAGGCCGATGACGACGTCGGGCTGTATCTGTTCGAGATGGCCGACTTGCCCCCGGCTCGGGGCGAAGCACGACCGCCGCTTCAGGTTCGGCTCGGATATCTCGTGACCACGTCGGGGACCGTGGCGGTGGCCCACAAACGTCTCGGCACGCTCCTCTTCGCAGCGCTGACACATCCCGACTGGGACGTGCGCTTCCCCGGCGACATCGCGGAGTTCTGGAGGGCCGTCGACACGCCGCCTCGAGCGGGCTTCATCCTCAGCGTCCCGCTGCGGCAGCCCATGGAGCTGGAGCCGGCACCGCCCGTCCGGCTCCCCCTCCGCGTGGAAGGCGTCGGATCGCGAGTCATGGAAGGTGTCGTGCTCGGCCCAGGCGACGTCCCGATCTCGGACGCGTTCGTCGAGATCCCCTCGCTCGCGCTCACCGCCCGCTCCGACACTCGCGGCCGGTTTCGGTTTGCGGCTGTTCCCACGAGGCCCGCCAAGCAACAGCTCCGCGTCCGCGCCAAGGCGCGCGAGTTCCCATTCACCGTCGACAGCTCCAAACCCCCTCCATTCGTGTTGAGACTCGACCTAGCGAAGGTGTGAGATGCCAATAACAGAAGGTGTGAGATGCCACTAACAACTAAGCGCCCGCCCGGTGTCTACGTCGAAGAAATTTCGGCCGGGGCACGCCCCATCCAGGCAGTCGGAACCAGCACCGCGGTGTTCATCGGCGAAGCACCGCTCGCCGATGCGGATATGAACCGGGCTCGGCCCGTGAACAACTGGTCCGAGTTCGTCAAGAGGTACATGCCGGAGAATGAGAGACAGAGGAAGAGCACGTACCTGTCGAACGCTGTCTACGGCTTCTTCGAGAACGAAGGCAGCCGCTGCTTCATCATCAACACAGGCGAAAAAGGCGACGTGGACGACGCGCTCGTCGCCGCAGAGATCGAAGACGAGATCGCGATCGTCGCCGCCCCGGGATTCACGGACCCAGCGAGCCACGCCGCGCTCAAGTCCCACTGCGAGGCACTCGAGGACCGCGTCGCGATTCTCGATACCCCTGACGTCGACGACATCGGTCCGTTCGACGACGTCGAGACCGTCCCGGTGCCCAAGAACGGCAGACGTACGCGCGGCGACCAGAAGTCTCGAGCGGGAGGCGGAGCCGACACCGGTCCCCAGGAAGGCGGGCTGCTGCCAGCGCAATCCGACCGGGGCTTCACAACCGTCTACTTCCCGTGGCTCACCGTCCTCGACCCGATCTCGGACGAGCTCGTCAACGTGCCGCCCTCGGGCCACATGGCCGGGATCTGGGCTCGAACCGACGCCGAGCGCGGCGTGCACAAGGCCCCTGCCAACGAGGCGGTCAACGGCGCGCTCAACCTCACCAAACGCCTGACGCGCGACGAGCAGGCCGTGCTCAACGACCTCGGTGTGAACTGCCTGCGCCTCTTCGCGCGGTCGGGAATTCGGGTCTGGGGCGCGCGCACGCGCGCTGACGCTGCAAGCGAGTGGCGCTATCTCAACGTGCGGCGACTCTTCAACATGATCGAGGAGTCGATCGTCGAGGGGACGACCTGGATCGTCTTCGAGCCCAACGACCGCACGCTCTGGAAGCACATTCGCCGCGACATCGGCGCGTTTCTGACCCGCGTCTGGCGCGACGGAGCACTGTTCGGCGCCACGCCGGAGGAAGCGTTCTTCGTCAAGTGCGATGAGGAGACCAATCCACCAGATGTCATCGACGCAGGCCAGGTCGTCGCGGTCGTCGGGATCGCGCCGGTCAAGCCTGCGGAGTTCGTCATCTTCCAAGTCATGCAGTCGGCGGCCGGGGCACAGGTTTCACCTGTCGCCGCCGGCGGCTAACGGAACGAGGAGAGTGCAATGCCAGAAGCCGCTGAGACCGCCGCTCCCGCCGCAACAGGCGCTCAGCCCGGGACGTTCATCGACCCGTTTCGGGCCTACAACTTCAAGCTGACAATCCAGGGCGTGACCGAGGGCCACTTCACCGAGTGCAGCGGCCTGGAGGTCGAGGTCCATCCGATTCGCTACCGCGAGGGCGGTGCGACGCAAGTCGTACACGTCATCCCAGGTCCCGTCTCGTACGGCGACGTCACGCTCTCGTACGGCCTCACGTCGTCGATCGAGCTTTGGACCTGGCTCCTGAGCGCGGTTCGCGGGAGCGTCGAGAGGAGGAATGTCTCGATCCTGATGCTCGACAGCACCGGCGCGACGGAGGTGGTCCGCTGGGATCTGACCAACGCCTGGCCAGCACGGTGGCGCGGAGCGCCGCTGGACGCGCTCAACCGCGAGATCGCCATCGAGAACTTAACGCTGGTGTTCGAGACGCTCCAACGCGCGTAGCGCGATGAAGGCGTGGAGGTTGTTCGTCGGGCAGGTCGCGCGCCTCCGGCGCTCGATCGCCGATCTCCTTGCACCGGATGCGGAGCAACGGGAGCGAGCGGACGAACACATCGCCGATGCCGAAGAGCCCGCGGCCGGGCCGCCCGCGCACTGGGTCGAGCGCGTGCGTCAGGGTGCGCCGGGCCTGCTCGAGCCGTCGCTTCGTCGGCGAGGCGAGCCGGTGGGACCAACGGCCGGACGCGCCGTGCCCTTGCAGACCGAGCCCGGGCCTCGGCCGGGCTCGGTCGAGGAGCCCGACCGTAGTTCCCTCCCGCCGGAGCCATTGGTCGGCCCTCGGCGGCCGGAAGCTCAAGCCCCGGCCCGGCGCCGACTGCTGCGGAAGGTTCTGCGACGAGAGCTTTCCGTTCCCCCCGCGGACGTCGACGCGTCGCCGGCTCCGACGGCGGACGATCTCCCGCGCGAGCTTCACGCTGCAACGCGCCGCGCGGGCGAGACCGCGGAATCGCCGACCAGAGAACCACCGGAACGGCGCCGCCTGGAAACCCCGGAATCGCCGGCCGGGAAACCGGCCGACCGGCGCCGCGCAGTCGACGAGAGTGAGCCGACGCCTGCCCGCCGGTCAGTGCCCGCGACCGACCTTGCCGAGCGCTCCCCACAGCGGTCCGAGGTCGTCGAGTTCGAGGCGCCCGCGCCGCGGCAAGCCGCCCAAGTGGAACCGGCCGAACGTCCGGTTCGGCCGATCAGGGCTGACGCCGCCCGGCCGGCGGCGAGCGTGCGTCAGGCCGAGCTCGCGGTCGACGAGATCGGTCTCGACCGCCTGTGGGAGCCGGCCGTGCCTTCTCCGGCGCCGAGGCACGAGTCGAACGTCGAACGCCTACGCGAACCGGCGGTTCCGACTTCGCAACGGGAGCCCGCCGCTGAGCCCGGTCCGGCTCCGCGTCGTCGCGCCGAGCCGCTCGCTGCGATCGAGAAACACCCCTGGCCCGAGCTGCCGCCGCCACTCGATGAGGTTGACGGCGACGTCGACGCGGCGCTACGCGCATGGGAGCATCAGCAGCGAATCGACCATGAGCAGACCCGGCTCTGATGGAACGCGTGACCTTCGTCGTGGAGTCCACGGGCCAGCGGCTCGGGTGTCTCCTGAATCCCGAGAGCCTGCAGGTCACGCGCAACGCAGGCGTCCGTAGGCGGCGCACGGCGACCGGTCTGCTCGCCGGCGCGGGTATCTCCGACGACCCCCTTCTGTACGCGGGCGGAGGTCAGACCGATCTCGTGCTCGATCTCCTCTTCGACATCGGCATCGCCGGCTCGACGATCCAGACACGCGACGTCCGGGATCTGACCCGGCCGCTCTGGGATCTCGCCGAGAGCTCCGCCGCCTCCGCGGGCGCGACCCCGCCCGTCGTGCGCTTCCTCTGGGGGAAGTCGTGGAACATCCCGGGCGTCATCACTGCAGTCGCCGAGCGGCTCGAGCACTTCATGCCTGACGGAGCACCGACGAGATCGTGGCTGCGGATGCGCTTCGTGCGCGTCAACGAGTCGGCCGCAGCCGAGGCTTCGACGCCGCAGGCGGCCGGGCCTTCGACCTTGCCCGGCGGGGGCCCCGAGACCGAGACCGTCCACCAAGTGCTCGGCGGCGGCAGCGACGCGCCGGGCTCGGGCCAGCGACTGGAGGACCTCGCGTTTCTCTACTACGGTGACCCGTCTCTCTGGCGGCTGATCGCCGAGGCCAACAACATCGATGATCCCTCCAGCGTGTTGCCCGGCACGATTCTTCAGATCCCCGCGACGGCGGAGGCAGGAGGCGGCCTGTGAGGTCCGTGATCGCGCTCCCGCAGGTCCTCGTCGAGGTCGACGGCTCGGAGCTGGAAGAAGCCGCGATCAACGAGCTCGCCGCCGTTCGCGTACGCCACCGGCTCGCCGCGCCGGCGCAATGCGAGCTGACGTTCCACGGCCCGGTCGAGACCGACCTGCCCGAGGCGGGCACTGAACTGCGCGTCGCCGTCGCCGGTCACGACACGGGCCTCTTCGAGGGTCAGGTGACGGCCGTCGAGCACGTGTTCGGGCCGGACCGCGACTACTCGCTAATCGTCCGCGCGTACGACGCGTTGCATCGGCTCCGCAAGCGTCAGAGCGCACGCGCACTGGTGCAGATGACTGTCGGCGACCTCGCGAGCGAGCTGGCTCAGGAGGTCGGATTGAGCTCCCAGGCAGCCGAGTCGGGACCGGTCTGGCAGAACATCGTCCAACACAACGAGACCGATCTCGAGGTGCTCGTCGTCCTCGCCGCCCGCTGCGGCCTGTATCCGGTGGTCCTGGAGGGCGAGCTCCACCTGATTACGCTCGAAGGCACCGGCGACTCGGTCGAGTTGGCACTGGGCGAAGAGCTGCTCGAGGCACGCGTCGAGCTCAACGGCGAGCGGGCCGCGCGCTCGGTGAGCGCGGTCGGCTGGGACCCGCTGCGAGCCGAGACGCATGAGGCCGAGGCAAGCTCGCCGCGAACGGGCCGGGAGATCTGGGCCGAGGTCGATCCGGGCGACGTCGGCGGCACCGGAGAGGTGACGCTGTTCGGGGAGTTCGCCTCGGACGAGGCCCATGCGGCTGCGCTCGCGCAGGCCGAGCTCGACGCACGCGTAGCGGGTGAGGTCACGTTCTGGGGCATCGCCGAAGGCGACCCACAGCTTCGTGCGGGAACGGCGGTCGAGCTCTATGCGCTTCGCGACGAGCTGGACGGCCGCTACGTGCTCACGGACGTCACGCACACGATCGACGGAATCCGCGGCTACCTGACCGAGCTCTCGAGCGCGCCGCCGGATGTTCGGCGCCGGCGTACTGCCGCCGCAGCAGCCCTTGGGGAGGTCACGAGCGTCGACGATCCCGACGGCCGCGGTCGCGTGCGCGTCAGCTTCCCGGCGTACGGCGGCGTGGAGAGCGACTGGCTCGGCGTCGTCGTCCCGGGCGCCGGCGGTGACCGAGGCATGGTCGCGCTTCCTGACGTGGGCGACCGCGTGCTGGTCGCCCACGTGCACGAGGATCCGGCCACCGGCGTCGTCGTCGGCGGCCTGTACGGCGTGGGCGGCCCTCCCGACCCCGGCGTCGCGGATGCTGCGGTGCGGCGCTTCAGCATCCGCACCTCCGGTGGTCAGTGGATCACGCTCGACGACGAGAACGAGAAGCTTCGCCTCGAGGACGTGACGGGAAGCTCGATCGAGCTCTCACCGGACCAGGTCACGGTCCACGCCGCGGTCGACCTCACGATCGAAGCCCCTGGTCGTGCCGTCGTCGTCCGGGCCAAAAGCGTCGACTTCGAGCAAGGGTGATGAAGCTCGTGACGGAAAAGTCCAGCCTCAAGTGCTCGCACAAGGGCGTCGTGCGCAACAAGCGAAGCCAGGAGTGGGTCACCATCGAAAGCAACGCGGTTCTCGTCGACAACGACCCGGAGGGCCGCGACATCGACCGCTGCCCGTTCCACGGTCCTCCCGGCACCAAGGCGTGCGGCAAGACGCTGAAGGTGACCCAGGGCTACTCGGCGTTCGTTCGCATCGACGGCCATGCCGTATGCCTCGACAACCTTCTGGGTTTCACCGACGGGATACCGCCCGGCGCCAAGTACAACGTCGTCGACCCTGAGCAGACGTTCGTGGCGGGGGCAGCATGAGCCCGCGCTGGACGAGCTGGCGCTTCCGCGTCCCGCCGTACGACGCGCCGCCGGAAGAACCCGGCGCGCAGCGGGAAGAGCCCGTCGTCGGCCTTGTGATCGATCCTGCCGGCGGAATCGACACGGTCGCCGACGACGAGGCGATTCGGCAGTCGCTCATGTTGCTGATCTCGACGCGACCCGGCGAGCGGGTGATGCGGCCGGAGTACGGCTGCGACCTGTCCCGGCTGGTCTTCTCGCCGAACGACGACACCACCGCAGGTCTCGCGATCCATTTCGTCCGCCAGGCAGTCGAACGCTGGGAGCCGCGCGTCGAGGTCCTCCGGGTCGACGCCCTCCGCGTCGATGCCAGTCGAGACCTCGAGGAGGCGGCGCAACTCGACGCGAGTGTCGACACCGACAAGGCGACGGCACTCGAGAAAGCGACGCGCATCGAAATCGTGCTCAACTACCGCGTCCGCGCGACGCTGCGCACTGACAGCGTCGCGGTCGGGCTCGATCTACAGGAGGGCCCATGACGATCCCGGTCCCGCAGCTCGACGACCGTCGCTGGAAGGGCTTGGTCGAAGAAGCGGAGGCGTATCTCAAGGGCAAGACGGAAGCGTGGACCGACTTCTCGCCGGGCGACCCAGGCGTCGTGCTCGTCGAGCTGTTCGCGCACCTGACCGAGCTGATGATCTACCGGCTCAACCGCGTTCCCGAGAAGGCCTACCTGGAGTACCTGCGCCTGCTCGGGCTCGCGTTGCGGCCGCCGGCGGCCGCATTGGTCAAGCTCGAGTTCCGGTCGGACCAGCCGGCGACGGCTCCGATTCCCATCCCGCGCGGAGTGCGCGTCAGCGTCAACCGCGTCTCCGGCAGCGACGAGCCGCCGGTCTTCACCACCGACGATCCGGCGTCGATCGAGGTTGGGCAGCAGTCCGTCACCGTGTCCGCGCACAACTGCGACTTCGTCGAGGGAGAGCTCATCGGCACCGGCACGGGCCAGCCCGCACAGGCGGTCGTGGTCGGACGGCCGCCGATCATCGCGCCGACCGGAAATGAGCTCGACCTCGTGATCGGCGTCGAGGCACGGCCGGGCGAGTTGACCGGGCGCGTGCCCGCTCGGGATTACGACGGCAGACCCTTCCGGATCTGGCAGGGAGTGGACAGCTTCGTCAAGAGAAAGGACCAAACGGTCTACGTCGCCGATCGCTTCACGGGCCAGGTCGTGTTCGCGCCGGCGCTGCACGAACCCGACAAGGACCCGAACGCCCCGCCCACGCCGTTGGCCGCGGTGCCCGCAGCGGGTCGCGAGATCCGCGCCTGGTACCGGCGCGGCGGCGGCTCGGAGGGGAATCTCCCGGCCGGCGCGATCTCCGTGCTGAAAGACACCGTGCCCGGGGTACGGAAAGTAACCAACCCCGAGGCGGCGACTGGTGGCCGGCCGGCTGAAGTGCTCGAGGAGGCGCTGATCCGCGGGCCGCAGGAATTGCACAGCGTCGAGCGCGCGGTCACTGCGGACGATTACGAAGGAATCGCCAAGACGAAGGCCGGCGGAGTGGTAGACCGAGCGCGGGCGTTCACGAAGGCGGCGGTCTGGGCGCACGCGGTGCCCGGCACGGTCGAGATGCTGCTCGTCCCCCACGTCGACGAGAAGGAGCTGAGCGGTGGCCCGCTGACGCCGGAGATCCTGCACGCGCACGAGACGGAGCCGGCGAAGAAGCAGGTCCAGGACGCGATCGACGAACGCCGACCGCTCGGCACGACCTGCGAGGTCAACTGGGCGAGTTACAAGAAGGTTCGCGTCAAGGCCAAAGTGTTCGTTCGGCGCGAGGAGGATCTCCAAGCGGTTGGGCAACGTGTGGAGGAGCGCCTGTACGCAACGATCAATCCTCTCGAATCGCACAGCGACCGTTCACCCGGGTGGGGATTTGGTCAGGCTTTGCGCGCCTCACATGTCTACGACATCCTGCTCAAGGAGCCTGGAGTGCACTTCGTGGACGAGGTCCGGATGTACGTCGAGAGCGCTCCGAATACGAACGTGCGCGCCATTGTGCGCGACGAGTTTCAGCCCCACGCCTGGTACGCGGGCGCCGGCGAGACCGTCTTCAGATCGCTGAACGATGCCGCGAGCTGGGAGCCCGTTGCGAGCTTCCCCGGCGAAACGGTGCGCAGAATCGAGTGTCACCCCGAGCTCCCGGGGCATGTTGCCGTCTTGAGCGCCGTGGCGGCCGGCGGCTCGCGGCTGCACGTTTCCCTCGACACCGGTGAGACGTGGGATGTGCAGTCGATGCGTGTTCCGGAGTTCGTCGTCAACGACATCGCCTGGAGCATGCAGGGGAAAGTTGCGACGTTGCTGCTCGCCTCGGACAAGGGTCTGTACGCGATCAAGCTCGAGGCGGGCGCAACGATCCTCCAGATCGAGGTCACACCGCAACTGACGCGTGGCTTCCACGCGGTCGCGGTCGCCGTCGATGCCGACGGCATCCGCAACGTCGCCGTCGCCGCGCAGGCGGGCGGCGGCGGGGTTTGGCTCTCGAGCGAAAACGGGCGCACGAAGACGTTTCGCAGTACCCCAACGCTCGCCAACGAGGACATCCGCGTGCTCGCGATCCAACCTGAGGTGACCGGCACACGCGCCTTCCTCTGGGCAGGAGCCGCGGCTGGCGGTGGTGAGGACCCTGGCAAGGGCGCCTGGCGGTGGGAGCTGCGCGGCAGCCAGGACCCCGCCGAGGGGTGGGTACCGTTCTCACGCGGCTGGGACGCGGGAAGCTGCTGGGATCTCGCTTTTCACGAGGGCATGGTCTACGCGGCGACCCACCACGGCGGCATCCCCCGCCTTGACGCAAAGAGCTCGGACGCCGCGTGGGTGGCTTCCGACCTCAGGTGCGGACTGCCGCAGCGCGGCACGGAAGGCTTCGACCTCGACGAGCTCGAGACGGTTGCGGCCGGACCAAGCGGCCTCGTGCTCGCCGGCGGCGACCAAGGAGTATTCGCAAGCACGGACCGCGGCAAGAGTTACGGCAAAGTGTCGGAGACCGAGTTCACCGAAAGAGTCGAACTACCGAGCACCTGGCTATTCGTCTCCGGAACTCATGACATCACCGTCGTGGGCGAGGGAGGGCCGTCCTCGTGAAGCAGGAGGCAATCGTCGAGCGGCTACCCGACGTCTTCAAACAGGCCGCAGCGAGCGAACACAAGCGAAACCCGCTCCCCGCCCTGCTCGGTGTCATGGAGGATCTGCATGCGCGCGACGAGGAGATCCTCTCGGGCTTCGGCCGCTACGTCGACTCACGCCGTACGCCGGACGAGTTCGTTCCGTACCTCGCCGCCTGGGTCGACTACGCCTGGCTGCTGCTCGATCCGCCGGACAATCCGTATGCCGACGTCATACGGCCGTTTGCCGGCGGCCTCGGCCGGTTGCGCGAGCTGATCGCCTGGGCCGCTTCGGAATCGAAGTGGCGCGGCACCCGCGCGGGCCTGGTCAGGTTGCTCGAGCGGGCGACGGGCGTTGAGGGCTATCGCGTCGAAGAGACCGCGCTTCCGTTCCGAGTTCGTGTCATCGCGCCGCGCGAGGCCGAGCGCTACTTCGAGCTCGTCGAGCGAATCGTCGAGCACGAGAAACCGGCCCACGTCGTCGCGACAGCCGAGCTCGAGCAAGCTGGATCGTGACGTGAGCGCCGTAAAGGCGAGCCCGGTCTTTACGGTCACCACGCCGTCGGTGACCGTGACGCTCTCCGAGAGCCGCATGGGTGAGGTGCCTTTCACGGTCACAAACGTCGGCAATCGGAAGCTGCGAGCACGGGCCAAGATCACTCCGGGCCCGGGCGCGCCTGCGGACTGGTTCTCGGTCGCTGGCGATTCGGAGCAGGACTTCGAGATCGGTGCGGCGCGCCAGTTCGTCGTTCGCGTCGACCCGCCGCTCGGCGCACCGGCCGGGACCTACGCCTTCCGTCTCGACGCCGTCGGGATCGAGCATCCCGACGACGACTACAGCGAAGGACCGAGCTGCCAGGTGAACATTCCGCCGTCCGATGCTGCGGAGCAGCCGAAGCTGACGACGCCGCGCGGCTACCTGACGACACTCGTGGGCGCGCTCACCGGCGGCATCGTCCTCAACATCATCGTCGTCGTCCTGGCCCTGACGCACGAGACCGACACGAGCTGCGACGGCGGCTTCGTGGAATGCCTGTTCACGGTCCTGATCCGGGAGCTCATCTTCTGGTTCTTCCTCGTGGTTCTCGGCTTCGGACTGATGCTCGTCGGAGCGTCGTTGGGAGCCGCCATTGCGCTCCGGATCCGCCGTTTTCGCGGTCATAAGCTCACTGGACTGTTCCTGGCGATCTTGATGCTGCCCTGGAGCTTGCTCATGGCCCTCACCGTCTTCCAGTTGCTGGAAGACCACCCGATCGTGCTCGCGGCGACCTCCCCGCTCGTGTTGTTGGCCGTGCCGGCCGTGCTCGCGCGCGGGAGCGTCCTGCTGATCCGAACCCACCACATCTGATTGGAGACGAGTCGTCGTGCCCAGCTTCACAGTCACTACCGCCGCACAGAACGTGAACCTCGATGCGGCGGGGACTGCTAAGGCGTCGTTCACAGTCACCAACACCAGCCCCCAGGCCCTCAGGGGCCGGCTCTTGACGCGGCCGCGCGACGCGGCGAAACCGGAATGGTTCACCGTCGTCGGCGAAGCGGTTCGAGACTTCGCACCGAACGGGGCGCAGCAGGTCGTGGTCGAGCTCCAGGTCCCGCCCGGCACCCCACCCGGGTCGTACTCGTTCCGCCTCGACGCCGTCTCGGAAGACGATCCTGACGAGGACTTCACCGAGGGGCCGTCGGTCGCGTTCGACGTCGTGGCGCCTCCGCCACCGGAGAAGAAGAAGTTTCCGTGGTGGATCCTCGCCATCGTCGGCGCAGTCCTCCTGCTCGTCATCATCGGCGTCGTCATCTGGCTGGTGACGAGGTGAACACGAATTGCGAGTGACGGCTCACCCCAGAGTCACCGCCGCCGGCCAGAACGATTCAGCGGAGCAGCGCACGCTTCGTTCACGGGTCCCGTCCGGGACCTCGGGCGTCCTCTCGGCCACCTTGCGAGTAGGAGGTTGATGTCTGTGTCGAAACGAGCACCCAGCTTTACAGTCACCACCGCGAGCGACAGGGTGACGCTCGACGAATCGGGCGCAGCAAGAGCGTCGTTCACGGTCACGAACACCAGTCCACAGGCCCTCAGGGGCCGGCTCTTGACGCGGCCGCGCGACGCGGCAAAACCGGAGTGGTTCACGGTCGTCGGCGAATCGGTTCGAGACTTCGCTCCCAACGGTGCGCAGCAGGTCGTGGTCGAGCTCAAGGTCCCGCCCGGCACCCCGCCCGGGTCGTACTCGTTTCGCCTCGACGCCGTGTCGGAGGAGAATCCCGACGAGGACTTCGCGGAGGGACCGTCGGTCGCGTTCGACGTCAAGGCGCCTCCGCCACCGCCGAAGAAGAAGAAGTTTCCGTGGTGGATCCTCGCCATCGTCGGCGCGGTCGTCCTGCTGATCATCATCGGCGTCGTCGTCTGGCTCCTCGTCAGAGACACGTCGGCGACGGCGTGGTCGAGCTTATCTCTACAGAACAGTTGGGCGAACTTCCCCAGCGCCGCCTACGGACCTCCGGGACTTCAGTACACGAAGGACCAAGAGGGGTTTGTGCACCTCCGCGGCACCCTCACCGGCCTATCAGCCGGCGAGGTTGTGGCAACGCTGCCATCCGGTTTCCGCCCGCCAAGTGGCGCGTGGGTCGCTGTCGGGGAGAGCAACGGTGATTTCAATCCGTTCCCCGAAAACGCCTGGATCGATTCGTCGGGGAACATCCACGTGTACAAAGGCACGGGCGCAAACAGCTACTTCGTGAGCTTCGAGGGCGTCGAGTTCTACGCTGGGTGACCCTGTGTCGAAACCAGCACCCAGCTTTACAGTCACCACCGCGAGCGACAGGGTGACGCTCGACGACTCGGGCGCAGCCCGCGCGTCGTTCACGGTCACCAACACCAGCCGACGGACCCTCAGGGGTCGGCTTTTGACGCGGCCGCGCGGCGCGGCGAAACCGGAGTGGTTCACGGTCGTCGGCGAAGCGGTTCGAGACTTCGCTCCCAACGGCGCGCAGCAGGTCGTGGTCGAGCTCCAGGTCCCGCCCGGCACCCCACCCAGATCGTACTCGTTCCGCCTCGACGCCGTGTCGGAAGACGATCCCGACGAGGACTTCACCGAGGGGCCGTCCGTCGCGTTCGACGTCACGGCGGCTCCACCGCCACCGCCACCGAAGAAATTTTCGTGGTGGATCCTCATCGTCGTCGGCGCGGTCGTCCTACTCATCATCATCGGCGTCGTCATCTGGCTCCTCGTCAGGGACACGTCGGTGACGGTCCCGAGGGTCCTCGGTGAGCCCAGGGCGGTCGCCGAAAGCAGGCTCACGGATGCGGGCTTCACGGTGGAGGCGACGTTCGTCCCAGCCGCCGATCGTGAGAGCCACGACGTCGTCCAGAGCCAGGATCCGGCGGGCGACACCAAGCAGCCGAAGAAGACCGAGGTGACGATCGGCGTCGGCCGTATGTCCACCGTTCCGAACGTGAAGGGATTAACCCAAGCGGAAGCGATCGCGAAACTCGCCGAGGCCGATCTGGGGGTCGAGGTGCGCAACATCGGCGTTGCGGATGCGCGACAAGACGGGCTCGTGCAGAGCCAAGATCCAGCCGAACGCACGCTTCAACCCCCGGGAACGGTCGTCACGATCGTGGTGGGTGTCTTCCAGCCATCGCCAGTCCCGTGCAAGACGAGCCGTGATTCGATCGAAAGCTTCACGCGCCTCTATGTGCCGCCGCACACCGCCGGCGACAAGGAGTTCTGGGGCCGGGGGCCGCGCATCGGTGCGAGCGTGACGTTGTACAGCGTCGGTTCGCATGTCGACGCCGAGATTCAGATGTCTGCGACCGAGACCGGGGGCGGCGACACGGAAGCGAGCGGCTCCGATCGGTTCAGGATTTACACCGCGCCGCCGGCGACGAACGTGCAGCACATCATCGGCAGCCCCGTCGACCAGTTCCCCGGCTACGTCGACACGGATTGGGAGCTAGACACGTTCGAGCGCGGAATTGGCGGACCTGTCAGGCGATACGAGTTCTACGGAGACACAAGCGGCAACGACGTGGAAGAGGGCGAGTTCGGGACGAGCGTCAAAGTCACCTTCAATCGGATCGATCTCCAGTTGATCGAGATCGGCGATTGCGGGTAAGGGGCGGCGCGAACCGACGATGATCTTCTCCGCCCTCCGTCCGCCGCCGACTACCGTCCAGATCGGAGGCTGACCTCTTGCCTGTGCCGAAAGGAACACCCAGCTTTACGGTCACCACCGCGAGCGACAGGGTGACGCTCGACGACTCGGGCGCAGCCCGCGCGTCGTTCACGGTCACCAACACCAGCTCACAAGCCCTCAGGGGCCGGCTCTTGACGCGGCCGCGCGACGCGGCGAAACCGGAATGGTTCACAGTCGCCGGTGAATCGGTTCGAGACTTCGCTCCCAACGGCGCCCAGCAAGTAGTGGTCGAGCTCAAGGTCCCGCCCGGCACCCCGCCGGGCAGCTACTCGTTCCGCCTCGACGCCGTCTCTGAAGACGAGCCTGACGAGGACTTCACCGAGGGGCCGTACGTCGGGTTCGACGTCGCGGCGCCTCCTCCGCCGCCGCCGAAGAAGTTCCCGTGGTGGATTCTCGCCCTCGTCGGCGCCGCCCTGCTGATCATCATCGTCGTGGTCATCGTGCTGATCGCCAACTAGCGGTGAGCCAGAAGCTCCTGATCATCGTGCTCGTCGTCCTCGTGGTGATCTTCGTGATCACCCTCGGGATGTCGGCATGCAAGGGATCGGGAGAACCGAAGCCCGGTCGGGCGGGCGCTGTCGACAGGCTCGAGGGATTGCAGGGGAACCGCTTTCTCGAGATCGGTGACGATGCGATCACGACGTGCGGCCTGGTGAACTCCAGGACCTTGACCGTGCCCGTGACGGGTTGCGCGATCACTCTCGAGGAGCGCGCGTTCTTCCGAAGGTCGACGCGGGTCGCGTTTCAGGCGAATGCACCACTACTCGTGATCCTCACACCTAAGGACGGGCCACGGCAGCAGGTGCAGCTCCCCGATGACGGCAGGTTCTGCTTTGGGTCGTCGGTCAGCAATGACGGGGGAACGATGAGGCTGAGCGGCAACAACGTGACGGTCGTTCTCCGCACTCAGGGGTGCCCCGGATGATCGTCAAGGCCGAGCTCGTCAGAGCCAACGTCGGAGAGCTCCGCAAGATCCCGCTGATCATCGCGTTCGCGCTGCTCGTCGTCTGCGTCCTGGTCGAGCTCAGCGCACTCGCCTTCGTGCACACAGAGGAAGCGCCCGGGCTAGGCATCCCCTACCTCGCCCTCCTCGACGGCATCCTCGCCTACACCCTCGGGCTGATGGTGCTCACCATCGTCATGCCCGACAACCTCCAGGCGAAGGTGCAAGGGATCGTGAGCGCGATCATCGCGTTCTTCCTTGCGCTCGCGACGATCATCCTGATCTTCGTCGCGCTGGCGCTGCTGCTGCTGATGGTGGGACTGTTCTTCGCCGTTCCTTTCGGCACGATCATCTATTTCGCCGCCTGGGGCGATTTCGACAAGGGGGCTGCCGCAGTCATTCTGTCGCTGCTGTTGCTCCTGAAGATCGTCGCGACGATCTGCCTTCCGATCGCCCATCAGCGGTTCCTGCTCGCAAAGGGACTGATCTTGATGATCGGGACGTCGTTCCTGGCGACGATCATCGTCAGCTTCCTGCACGGCCTCGTCCCGGGCGGCCTGGTCAGCATCACCGACGCAGTGGCGGCGATCATCGTCGGCATCCTCGCCCTGATCTGGGCGATCGTGATGCTGGTCGGGTCAATCGTCGCCGCGGTTCAGGCGCTCACGACGTCCACCTAAGTCCAGCTCACGACCAGTCCGAGCGTGAGCCCGACCGCGCCGAGGATCCAGAGCACCATGAAGATGAACGACCACGGCGACGCGATGATCAGGTCGTCGGTGTCCTGACGGGCGCCGTTGTGCGTCGCGTAGGCCATGATCTCGTATGGATTGTTGAAGTAGCTCATCTTCGTGATTGCGTCGGAGAAACCGATGCTCGTGCCCCACACGAGCTTCAGGAGATAGGCGACCACGCCGATCACGGCGCCGACCCCGTCCCAGATGCCGTGGGAGACGACGAAGATCGGGCCGAGCACGAAGTGCTGGCCGACATGGATTGCCTCGTGCACCTCGAGGTCGCCCGACCGGTCGCAGCACATCACCCAGCCCTGCGTGAAGGCGTACCGGCCGCCTGCATCCTGTTTCAGCGTCAGGCCGCGCTTGTAGAGCGTGTAGGCCTTCCGATTGTTGCGCTCGGGAGCGCCGTCGTTCGCCCAGCAGAGATAGGAGCCGAGGTGCGTCCCCAGGCCGAGCATGTTGCCGAGGAATCCCCAGGAGCTGTTCAGGAAGACGAGCGCCCAGCCGGCGGCCCAGTGCGGACCGCGCAGCAGGGCGGCGACGATGCCGTCGAGGGCGCCGAGCAGACCGAGCGTGATCGCGACGACGTTGACGTAGGCCTCGTACTCGCCGCCTGCGGGGCCGCTGTTCGGCACGGCGTACGCGAGAATCGCGAGCGTCACGCCGACTCCTGCCAGCAGGACGCCGAGCACGACCGCGGCGGCCTTGCCTCCCGTGCCGCCGTCACCGTTCGCGGCCCCGATGATCGCGAACACGAGCGCCACGATCCCGACGAGCCCGAAGATCGTTCCCAACAGATCCGGCGGGACGATCTGCGCCACGTAGAGGCCGAAGCCGGACCCGGCGAACAGCCCGATGCCGGCGTACAGCGCGCCCTCGATCGTATTGCCGACGAGCGTGCCGGTATCCGCGCCCGCCCGGTGGCGCGCCACGAGGAGCCAGATCAGCCCGGCGAGCATGACCAGGACCAGCAGCACGATCTCGAGGGTGCTGAGCCCGAACGCCTGCCCGAAGTTCTGGCAGTTCGCCCGCAGCTGGTCGAGTGTCATCGAGTCGAAGTCGCCGCGGCCGCCGCACATGTCGTTCAGCTCGTTCATCGCCCCTCCCTGGTCGTGTCAGCGCGAAACGGAGGCCGAAGCAGGGGCCGGCTGCCAGCTGGCGCAACCCTATAACGCGGGGTTCGGCGCCGCCTA
>Ga0193741_1000175_pt1 | contig 17596 bp, 15 predicted proteins | sample L2s2metaG_FD_143059 | JGI IMG/M metagenome (GOLD analysis project Ga0193741, IMG submission 143059) | Soil microbial communities from a riparian zone of the East river system, Colorado, United States - L2s2 | ecosystem: Environmental > Terrestrial > Soil > Riparian zone | place: USA: East River...
AGACCGCGAACGAAACCGGAATCGCCCACCACGGGAATCCGATGCCGGTCAGAATCTGCAGCGAGAGTCCTATTCCTCCGAGCTCCGCCACGAGCACCATGAAGAAAACGAGAACGACACCGACCAGCACGATCGCGAAAAACGGAAATCCGAATCGCTCACGAGTCGCGTCGACGATCGTGTGCCTGCTCACCGCGGAAAACCGCCCGGACATTTCCACCAGAAATATCAGGCAGACGGTACCGAGCAGAATTGCCCAGAGCAGATGATAACCGAAGGCGGCGCCTGCCTGGACCGCAGTGGTGACGGACCCGATTTCGAGAAATCCACCGACGCTGGTGACGATTCCGAGCGTTATCTCCAGCGCCTTCTTCATTCCTCGGACTCGATCTTGTCGGATAGCCGCTTCACGATTCTCTGATCGGCGCGCAGTAGGTCGAGTTCGCGGGCGAAATCGGGAGCATCCTTCGCGGTAATCAACGCCGCCAACCGTGCGATCCGCCTCCGACTTCTGGCGAGCACTGTGTTCAGGTAGGCGCTGTCTGGACCTAGCGGCGGCGACTCGAGGAGATCGTTGGAGATCTGTCGCAGGTTTTGATGCGAAAGCTCAAGGGTTTGCCGAGCATAGGTATCCGGAGTGGTCTGGCGAAGCCACGCGTCTCCAGCCATCCCCGCGGTTCCGATCCATGAAAGGGCGGAATCCATGTGCTCGGCGGGTGTAGGAGGCTTGCAAGCCGTGGCCAAAGCCAGTGAGAGTACCAGCAGCCGTTTCGTTCCCATCTGATTTACATTGTTCTCCTATGCCAAAACCATTGTCTCGCCTGTTGCTCCTGTCATTTTTCGTGCTCGCCGCTTTGGACACCGCGTGCGGACAGTCTCCGTCCAATTCCGTACAGAGCCTTGCTCCGCCCCCGCCGATCCAGCGCGAATTCAGGGGAGTGTGGGTGGCATCGGTCGCGAACATCGACTGGCCGTCTGTGCCGGGACTCTCGACACGCGAGCAGCAGGACGAGCTGGTCGCGATGCTCGATCGGGCGGCGGTTCTCCGGCTCAACGCCATAATTCTTCAGGTGCGACCCGCCGCCGATGCTCTTTACGCATCTCCGCTCGAGCCGTGGTCGGAGTACCTGACGGGGAGGATGGGGAGAGCCCCGGATCCGTATTACGATCCGCTCGAGTTCGCGGTGAACGAGGCGCACAAACGCGGGCTGGAGCTGCACGCGTGGTTCAATCCATACCGTGCGCGCCATCCGTCGGCAAAGTCGCCCATATCTTCGAACCACATCAGCCGCACGAATCCGGAGCTCGTGAAAAAGTATGGCGGGCATCTTTGGATGGATCCGGGCGAGCCGGCCGTCAGACGGCGCACGACCCAGGTCATGCTCGACGTCGTCAAACGCTACGACATCGATGGCGTTCACGTCGACGACTACTTCTATCCGTACAAGGAGAGGGACAGGCGGGGACGGAACATCGATTTCCCCGACGCAGTGAGCTACCGGCGCTATCGCAATTCTGGTGGGAGATTGGGACGGGATGACTGGCGCCGCGAGAACGTCGACAGCCTGATCCACCACGTCTACATCGGAATCAAGGCGATCAAGCCGTGGGTCAAGTTCGGCATCAGTCCGTTCGGAACCTGGCGTCCGGGATATCCGCCACAGATGGGTGGGAAGTTCGATTCATACGCGGAGCTGTACGGCGACTCGAGAAAGTGGGTGATGAACGGCTGGGCGGATTATTTCACGCCGCAGCTCTATTGGCAGACTGATCATCCTGCGTTGAGCTATTCGATACTTCTGCCGTGGTGGGTCGAGCAGAACCTGAAGGGCAGACACATGTGGATCGGCAACTACGTCGACAAAGTCAACGGCACGCCGACCGGCTGGCCCGCCCAGGAGATGCTCGACCAAATTGCGATCACCCGCGCTCAGAGAGGCGCCACCGGCAATGTCTACTTCAGCATGCAAGCGTTCATGTTCGGGCGAGATGGACTTCCGGAAAAAATGGTGGCCGGTCCTTATGCAGCGAGGGCGCTCGTGCCGGCATCCACCTGGCTCGATAGCGCTCCTCCCGCTGCGCCTCTCGTGCGTGCGGGGCGCGATGCGGGAACTGGCGCCAGCACATTTACGCTCCAGCCACAAGGGACTGAAGCGCCGTGGTTGTGGGTGATTCGTGCTCACACAGGAAGTGACTGGTCTTCGGAAGTGGTGCCGGGGCTGCAGAGATTCTTCATGCTGCCGCGCGCGCCGGGAGGGACCGAGCCGGATGCGGTGAGCGTGTCAGCCGTCGACCGGAGCGGAAACGAGAGCGCTCCTGTCGTAGTGATGCTCACTCCATCGCCGTGAACTGCTCACGGCGATGGAGTGTCTGATGGAATCAGGATTGTCCTACTTCACCTCGATCTGCTGGACCATTCCGTGCGCGAAGTGCGGCTTCCCATCTTTGACGTCGGGCAGGAAGCAGATAAGTGCGTAGCTGCCGGGGATGAAATCAGCGGTGAAGTACTGCGACATCCCTGATTCGATGCCCGCAATACCTCCCAGCGGCTTACCCGGTGCCGGGCCTTCCATCTTCTCCATCCACTTCATGAAATCGGCGAGGCTGGCGCCAGGAGCGAGCTGAACTAGTTCGACCTCATGATGTTGTGGCCCCGTGTTGTGGACGCGAATGGTTCGCTTGCCCGCGCGGACGGGTGCCGAGAGCTTGAAGTTGTAATCAAGAAGGGTGGCGACGACATCGGCCTTGGGCGTGGTACCACTTGGGCCCGTTGCAGGCACGACGCGAAGCGGCTTCACCATCCCTTTTGTGAAATGCGGCGGACCTCCAATGTCCACGAAGCAGATGAAAGCATAATTGCCCGGCTCTAGCGTCAGCGTCGCATTGGCTTCTTCTCCGGGCGCCGGGGCGTTGGGCCCACCCTCCTCCCTGGCCCACGAGGGCAAAGGGCCCGGTTTGGCCAGCGCGGCGACCAGATCATCCACCGTTTTTCCGCCGGTCAGCTTCAGAAGGGCCATATGGTGGAGTGCCGGGCCCTTGTTGAGGAATCTGAACTCGGTGAGACCGGCGGGAATGACATCCGGCGCATCGAACTTGAAGTCCTCACCCGTGACTTGAACTACGCGCGCCGTGGTTGCAGGCGCGGTCGGGGTGGAAGGGTTGCTCGTGGCGGCGAGCGTTACCACAGCCACCGATCCTAGAATCAGTCCGACGACAGTCGTCGCTGACATCGCTGTTTTCTCCGTTGACAGGGGTGTTACTGATGAGCCGGGACATTCTGTGCTCCCCGGTGGGTCCTGTCAACTGCGGACTACTGCGGACTGCGGACTATTTGTCGTCGCGCTTGAGCGAAGCGGAGTTAATACAATAGCGCTGGTGGGTCGGTCCGGGACCGTCGTCGAACACGTGTCCAAGGTGCGCATCGCACTTGGCGCACAGGACTTCGGTGCGCCTCATGAAGAGGCTCGTGTCCGATTCGGTGCGTACGTTTTCGTCTGTGACCGGCTCGGTGAAGCTTGGCCATCCGGTGCCGGAGTCGAACTTTGCGTCGGAGTCGAACAGCGGTGTGCCGCAACAGGCGCACTTGTAGGTGCCGGGCTCCTTGCTATCGTGATATTCCCCGGTAAATGCGCGCTCGGTGCCCCTCTGTCGCGCAATCCGGTATTGCTCGGGCGTAAGCTCCTTCCGCCACTCCTCGTCGCTCTTCTTGATCTTGTCGCTCATCTCGAGGCTCGCTGTCGGTCAACAGATGTGATTTTACCCTGGGCGCATGGCCACCGCGGCGCCGCGCGCGGTATTATCAAAGATACACCAGGTGGGAATCGCCCATCTGCTCCACCCCGCGGTACCGAGCTGGGGGTCATCGCCGGGTATTCGTGTGGAATATCAGTGTGCAGCATCCTAGCTTGTGCTCAGTCACATGATTCGACTATCCACAGTTACGCATCGGTCAGGCCGATCGCCACAATTGCACGTGTACGCGGTCCTGATGGCGATCGCTCTCGTAGCTGGCTGCGCGTCCTCTCCCAGCTCTGGCAGGCCAACGCGACGAATAAGCTATTGGGAGGCGTTGGCGGATCTCTATCCAGCTGAGGCCGTCGCAGCCGCGCAGACGGATTCCGAGAAGAGATTCGCAGAAGCCCTGACCAGCCTGATGGCGGGCGATGTCGGGAAGGCCGAGCAGCAGTTCGCCGAGCTCCGTCTAACGGCGACGGACTCGGTCATTCGGGCCGGGTCGAGGGTGATTTACACGGCTACCCTGCAGTATCAGGAGAAGTGGGACGTTCTCGCCGCATTGAAGGACGAGCCATCGCAGCCCAGGGCCGATCGCACCGACAAGGCGAGCATTGAATGGTGGGCAGTGGCGTTCAAAAACGTTCCTCGGGCCACGGTGTCCTTCCGCAACCAATCCATTCTGATGCCGATGTCGGTCTCAGCCGTCGGAACACCACTCGTTCCGGTCAGAATCGGGGGCAAGGAGTATCACTTCTGGCTCGACACGGGGTCGAGCATGACCATGCTCGCGTCGGATGTCGCGCGTGAGCTAGCCGTTTTCCCTCTGGTCCCGGATACTCTGGAGATCGTCACGAGCACCGGAAGGGTAAAAGCGCATCCGGCACTGCTCCCGCAGCTCCAGCTGGGGAGCATTGTAATCCGCAATGCTCCAACGATGATCGTCGATGAATCGTTGATGCACATGCGCGAGCCGAAGCCCATCGAGGTGAGCCAGAGGGTGAAGATCGACGGCATCATCGGCTTCGACATCATTCGACAGCTGGACCTGGAAGTCGATTACGGCGATAACTCGCTTCGCGTCAGGAATCCTTCGACATCGCGGCGGGAATCTACCCGCAACATGTTCTGGGTCGGTCTTCCAGTGGTGCGACTCACTAGCAGCGGGGGGATTCCGCTCCACTTCGGACTCGATACCGGTGCCCAACAGACATTCGTCACTGAAACGCTGCTGGACAAGCTCCAGCTCCAGGCGGCGAGGGTCGAGAGCCGCAGAGTCGGGGGTCTTGGCGGTGAGATATCGCTGCGCGCTCCGGTCTTACCCGATGTGCGGTTGTTCGTCCGGGCCTTTCCCATTTTGTTCAAGAGCGCTGTCGTCCGCGCGCCGGTCTATCAGGTTCTCGCCTCCCTCGACGGCGTCCTGGGTGGAGATATCTGGAACAGCGGAATCGTCCGGATCGACATGACCAATGGGATTTTTGCGGTGAGGCGCTCCCAGCCCGACTAGAAAATGTTAGCTTGTTAACTAACATGGCTCGCTCTGCCGCTCCTTCGATCGAGTTCTTGGTGACGCCGCGGTTCGAGGCGTTTTATGCGCTCTATGCCCTCACCAGTAGTGCGCCGAGCCCGCTCGATCCGTGGAAGGAAAAAGCTCTCGCGAGACTGCCCCGCGATTTCGAGCGCATCGCAAAACGGGTTGCCCCCGTTTCGCTCTTCTGGCCATTGCTCGCCGACGCGCTGCAGCGCACGCCAGGGGAAATAACGTTCGAAGACATTCTCTCGACTTTGCAGGAGATGCCGGCCGACGAGCTGAAGTCGAACATTCTCTCTGGGATCCTGCACGATCCGGGTACGGTGAAGTCCCTCGTCACGGGGAAGAAGAGTCTGCGCCAGCTTCTCACCAGCGACAGGATTCCGGGCGGAGAGCTGCTCGGCCATTTCGGCCTCAAGCCGTACTCAACGGATTCGCACTCCACGAGCGCGATGGTACGACTTCTTTCCAATCCGGCGTCGTTTCGCGACGAGCTCGCGCTCGTGCTGAATAGCTTCTGGCAGACGGGATTCAAGCGGGACTGGGCCGCGCTCGAGCCGGTATTGCGGGACGAATCGTTGCAGCTGAAGGATCTGCATGAGAGCGGGTCGCTCGAAGAGCTTGCCCGCGAGCTGAATCTGCCAGTCGCAGTCGATGAAAAAGCGGGAGAGCTTCGGCCGAAATCAGGGCCGACCATCAAGTTTGACCGACTGGATCGCCTCTACGTGATTCCCTCAGGCTTCAACACCCGGAGATGGTGGGCGAGGTACGAGACGAGACCCGATCGCTTCAGCGTGTACTTTCCGATTGCACGGGAGCGGGCGTCTCCCAACAACATCGTCGAGGCCGAGCGAAAACCTCGAGAATCGTCGCGCCCAGCTCGCGGATCGGTTGACGCCGAATCGGTGTTCAGAGCGCTTGGCGATACTACCCGGTATGCGATCGCGTCGGTGCTCGCTCGTACTCCCACTACATCCGCTGAGCTGGCGAGAAGCCTCCGGGTGTCGAAACCAACGATCACGCACCACGTGCAGGCATTGCGCGCGGCCGGGTTGATCGAAGAAGAGATTGAAGGTGGATCCAACCGGCTGTCGCTCAACCGGAAGACGGTCGCAGCGTTGTCGGACGCGGCGATCGAGCATTTCTTCTCATCCACCGGCGATCTGGCACTGGTGACGACCCGGAAGCGGAAGTCCGAGTTGTAAACGAATTGTAAACTTTGCAACAATCCGGCGGGGGCACGCGTAGGGCTCGTGGTGGCATCCAACAGACGTTAAGCCCCGCCAGGCACCCGGAATCCCCGCCATTACGCAAATGGGGGATGGTCGCTGCCGCCGGATTCCCGGGTTTTAGCAAAAGAATCTTTTAAACCATTTTGCCGTAAGGTGAGTCTAAGAAAGTAAGACCGGCGCTGTCTCTTCGGTCTCCGATCAAAAGTGCTGCTGGTCGAGCTTGTAGGACGGGTGGGCCACCAGTAGCCAGCCCCGTGCCCGAAAGGGTGCGGGGTTTTTTGTTTCCTATTGTGCAGGTGTGGCAGGCTCTGGATAGCCGGTGTCCATGATCACGAGCCATCGCCGGCCTTCGCGTCGCCACATTGTGACGTAGCGCCCGTGACCAGTCTCTTTGCCGGCGTCGGCGCCGGTGCGCTTGACGGCCCAGTATCTCCCCGTCGTCGAACCGATATCGCCACCGCGAAAGATGTGGGCGTCTGTCGGCTCCCAGTTCAGCACGCTGGTCGTATCGGAGATGTACGCGAGGTCGAACTTCCGAATCTCGTCGAAGCCCTTGACCATGTTGCCGCGGTAGCGAATTCGGATCGCATCGGGCGTGTAGAACGACATCCACCCATCGATTCCGCGTGCGTGGGTGGCGACGGCGAAATCGCGATCAGCGTGCATCAACGCGCTTTCGGTCGAATTGCCTCGAGAGCCAGAGGTGTGGACTACGGCGACACATCCCGTCGTGAAAATACCAAGGGCAAGGATTACAATCGATCTGTTCATGGATTGACCGCCTGTTTGTCTGATAGTACTGCGCTGACAACGCCGCCACCACTTTCAACGCCTTGGCGTCAAGGATAGTTTGGGATTCGCGGCGGATCAGTCGTGCCACATTCTGTTGGAGTACACATGGCGGAAGTGTTCGGGCAGGGACTGCTGGCGGGGAAAAATGCCATTGTCACTGGCGGCGGAAGCGGCATCAACTTCTCGATCGCTCGCCGCTTCGCGACCCAGGGCGCCAGGGTTGCGCTCATCGGCCGGACAAAGGAGAAGCTCGATTCCGCGGCTGACGAGATCCGCAAAGCGGGTGGTACCGCCTCGGGTCACCCCGCTGATGTGCGGGACTACGACGCACTCGCTGCCGCGATCGAGTCCGCACGCGAAACACACGGCGAGATCGATCTCGTCGTTTGCGGCGCCGCCGGAAACTTTCCCGCACCAGTGCTCGGGATGTCGGCGAACGGGTTCAAGGCGGTAGTGGATATCGATCTGCTCGGCACGTTCAACACCTGTCGCGCCGTGTTCGAGTATCTGAGGCGGCCGGGCGCATCCATCATCAACATCTCCGCCACACAGGCATTCATTCCCATACCGATGCAGGCGCACGTCTGTGCGGCGAAGGCGGGCGTGGACATGCTCACCAAATGCCTGGCGATCGAATGGGGCCCGGAAGGCGTGCGCGTCAACTCGATCGCGCCCGGCGCGGTCGACGACACCGAGGGAATGCGTCGTCTCGCTCCGACACCGGAAATAAAGAAGCAGTTCATGCGCGCTATTCCCTTAAAGCGTTTCGCCACCAGGGATGAAATCGCCGATCTGGCGCTCTTTCTGTCTAGCGACGCGGCGCGGTTCATAACGGGCGCCGTCGTAGTTTGCGACGGAGGGCAATCGCTCGCTGGGCTTGGCGTCAACATGATGGCGGCGATGCAGCCTCGCACGTGAGCGAGATTCATCGTCTTGCGATCTTCTGCGGATCGAACCCGGGTGCCCGTCCGGAATACGTCGCGGCAGCACGCTCACTGGCCACCCTTCTGTGCGAACGCGGAATCGGTGTCGTCTACGGAGGGTCCAGCGTAGGGCTGATGGCGGCGCTCGCCGATACGATGCTCGAGAATCAGGGCGACATAATCGGAGTGATTCCGCGCATGCTCGTCGAGCGCGAAGTGGCGAACAATGCGCTCTCCGACCTTCGCATCGTCGAGTCGATGCACGAGCGCAAGGCAGTGATGGCCGAGCTTGCGGACGGTTTCATGGCGCTCCCCGGTGGAATTGGAACGCTCGAGGAGTTCTTCGAGATCTGGACGTGGGCGCAGCTCGGCATGCACGACAAGCCCTGCGGCCTGCTGAATGTCGCTGGCTACTTTGATGGGCTGCTCCAGTTTCTCGATCGGGCTGTTACGGAGAAGTTCGTGCGCGACGTGCACCGAGGCATGGTCGTGGTCGAGAGCGAACCCTCCGACCTACTCGCGCGCTTCGAAGCTTACGAGCCGCCGCGCGTAGTAAAATGGATCAACGCTGGGACTATCTAGTTTCCCGCGTTTCGCTTCGACCGACATCTCTGCTCTGGGTCGGCGAGGGTGTCCTCTGCGGCGGCTAGCTCGCTTACACGCATCGAGCCTCGCGCACAAACTACAACGGCGCGCGCGAGTCTCTTGCTACGCGAGCACGCCGCCTACGAGGACACCCTCACCTCCCTGTACAGTATCGAAACAGCCCGTGGGAAGTGAGACCAGTGCGCCTGCCTTGATCCATTCGCTGTCGCGGCCATCGCAAAACAAGATGTCTCACGGGTAGTCGGAGGGGTCCTGCGTAGGCGGCGCCCGCAGCCCCACGCGCCGCCCCGGCGGCGGTACGACGCAGCCGCCAGGCTGCGTCGCGGGGCGAGGACAAGCCGCCGAAGCAGAATCCCGCCGACGAACCGGCACAACAAACTCGATTATGGGATGGCTGATAGCCGAAATTTCAGCTCCAGGTGAGCTCGTCGATCGAGCGCGGCCAATCCTGCTTCAGCAGCCGCGACAGAGCGCGATCGGCCAGCAGCTTGCCGTCGGTCTGACAACGCGGGCAGTAGTTGGTCTCGTTGTCGGCGTAGCGGATTCGCTGGACCGGAGTGCCACACACCGGGCAGGGCTTGCCGAACTTTCCATGAACGGCCATCTCGTCGCGAAAGGCCGTCACCTTGGCGGGGAAATCGCCCTTCGATTCTTTGCGGAGTCGTTCTGTCCATTCGACGAGTGTCGTGCGCGTGGCGTCGAAGAGCCGCTGAATTTCCTCGTCGCTCAGCCGTCTCGTGTGCTTGATCGGTGATATCCGGGCGCGATGGAGGATCTCATCCGAGTATGCGTTGCCGATTCCGCTGAAGAGCCGGGGATCGGTGAGAGATCTCTTGAGTGTATGATTCTCCTGAACGAGCCGCTCGGTGAATTGCGCAAGACTGGCGTCCAAAACCTCGAGACCGCCGCGCGCGAATTGCTCGAGTCCCTGCTCCCCGCGCACGAGCCACAGCGAAGCGCGGCGCTTCGACCCGGCTTCGGTGAGAATCAACGTGCCGTTCGGGAAGTCGAACGCGGCGAGGCCGATCTTTCCCGGGACCTTCGCGCCAGTCGGCACCCAGCGCAGACGGCCGGCGATCATCAGGTGGATTACCAGGAAGAGATCGTCCTCCAGCTCGAGGACGATTCGCTTTCCCATTCTCCGCACGCCAATCACTCGCTTTCCCTCGGCAGCGCTCATCGGTGGATCTACCGAGCGGAGCAGAAAAGGCTTGGCGATTCGCGTTCGCTCTAGAGGCTGGCCAACTACGCGTGAAGCGAGCGCCTCGATGTAAACCGTGATGTCGGGCAGCTCGGGCATTTACCGATCGCGACCAATTACTTCCGACTCGCCAACGGTGGACCGGCGAGCGCCGCGAGCAGATAACTCAAGTTCGCCGTCCCATCCATGATCGGCTCGTTGGTCGAGTAGTCGCCGACGTCGTCGTGGTAGACGATGAAGCCGGTGTTGAATGGCGCGTACTCGTCCGGATCGCGCAGGCTGATGCCGAGGAGGCTCTTGTAGATCGATGAGTAGACCGGACCATCGAGGAGCGCGCCGGTCAGCTCGATACCCATGTCTTTTGCGACGACAGAATGGGGATCGCGCGCGAAAACGCCGTTGTGCGGGAGTCCGATCACCATCGAGACTCCCCATGGGTTTGCACCAAACAGCCAGTCGAGCGCCGCCTGCTCGTACTCGCGAAACTGGCTGTCGCCCGTCATGCGTCGATACAGATACGCCTGGGTCGCGAACGACGCCATCAGATTGTTCGAGCACCATATGAATGGAATCCCGATACGGAATCCGTTGTCGGCGCGCTTTACTACACCCTCCAGGCCTTTCCTGTAATACTCGGCGACGATCTTTCTGTCGGCCGCATTTGTGTTGCGCCAGATCTCATAGTGTCCATTGTTGTGCCACGGAAACCACTGGTAGTGTTTCGCAGTGTCGGCTCCCATCCATGGAGTGACCGGCTCCCGGGACGCGTACTCCAGTGCATCACGGAGATACTTCCGGTCGCGTGTCAGTGCGTAAAGCTCCGCGGCGGCGAGCTCCATGTCGTCGACCCAGTTGTCTTCCTCGTAGAAGTAGGGCGCGCGGCCGGGCGCACCCTGGCAGACACCGGGGAATCTCTTCCCGAGCGAGTACGCTGAGAGTGCCTTATGTTGGAGCTTCTTTGCGAACGCCGGGTCGCTCTGCTTGTAGATGGATGCAGCTAGCGCAAACGTCGAAGCGTACTTGCCGGCCGTTGATGCGAGCCCGTCCGATCTGTTCTTGTACTTGAACAGTCCCTGTGGCTTTCCCGTGCACGGATACAGCGCGCGTTCCTTCCCTTTGCCCCAGCCGTAATCGGAGGAATCGGTAGGCGGAAGATCCCAGTAGGCGTGATCGCGGTCGTCACCGAGCTGGTTGTACATCTCGGCGTCCGAGGGGAACATGCGGACGAGCCAATTGAGGCCGTGGCGTGCTTCGTCGAGCACGTCCGGAATACCATTGCTCTCGGCGAGCCCACGCGAATCGAACTTGTCGGCAAAGGATGCGGCGTGATCCCGGTATGCCATCAGCATCACGAAGGTCGCGTTCGCCGACGTCATGACGTACTGCAGATAATCCGAGGCATCGGCCCACCCGCCAGTAACGGGAACGAACTTTCCCGCACGAACCGAATCGTCGACAACGATGCCATCGCGGATGTGAACGACCGTCTTGAACAACGGATTGAATCCAGAGCGCTGCTCTCTCATGTAATAAAGCAGCGTGTCAGCGGCGCCCGCGTAGGCATTGGTCCGAATCCGAACCGTCGGTGAACTGATCCCGCCGGCGGACACGCGGTACTCGCCAGGTGTTCGGATCGAGGAAAAATCGAGCCGATAACTAGCGACGCAAGGACCGAACGGCTTCGCGAGTGTAGCTGCGCGCTGGAGGACTTTTATTCCAGCGGCGTCTGTGACAACGAAGTCGCCCAGCTCGACCAACGCAAGCGAACAGAAGACAGCGACCTTAGGGGCGTCGGGAAGGTAGCCGAGCTGATTGATGCGGATGGCAGCTGTCGTGGAAGTAGCGGCGGCTTGCAGCAGGGCGAGAACCTGAATGAGCGTCATCATCTCTCGGTGCGACCGCTTGTAATCCGCGCCGTCTGACTACGCCACCAGCGGTCGAGTGCGCCTGGATCCGAACCGGTGAACCCGAGTTGTGCCGCCAGGGCAGGCAATAGAGCGCTCGGGTTCTGGTTCAACTGTGCGAATGCGCGAAGTCCGGTAATCCCCGAACGGCGGTACACTGCATCGACGAGAAGCGCTCCGGTCGCGGTGAAGGCTTCTGTCAGTTCCTCGGCTGTCGCGTCCGGAATACTGTTGGTGAGGACTTGCCCGAGCGTGAGGGCGGGACGGGCTGTCTGAATCTGAAGTAGGCGCGCATACATTTGCTGGGGCGTGCGACCTCGCGAGCCGCCGAGCCAAGTCGCTACCCCTTCGTTAAAGAGGCCATTCCGGATCGGGAACGTCGGCCCGAGGATGGCGTGAGCCAGCTCGTGCAGGTAGGCTTCGCCAAGCGCGGGATTACCCGCCAACACTATTCCGCCCCCCATTGCTCTCCCGCCCAGACCTCGATCAACGGAAGCTGTCGGGAAGAAATCGAGGCCGGTCGCTCGCTGCACATCTTCCAGTGACCTCCCGACGTACATGTCCAGGTGCTCCGGCGGCGACACCTGGAAAAGCTTCGACACGGAGTCAACAAAGCTTGAAGCCCGAAAAATCCTCTCAGGGTTTGGATGCTGTCCGGGCGCGTACCAGAATGTGATGCGTCCCTCGGTGCGCTGCTGCCACTCTCGCGTTAGGCGCGGTAGCGTTCCGCTCAATCTGAAATTGAATGGCGCTCCCGACTCGCGGATTGCATAGAGCCGCTGCAGAGCAACGGGGTTAATACTCTGACCGGTGCTATCCGCGTACGCGTACAGCACCCTGATGACATAGGCAGTGTCGTCCAAGCCGTCAGGCGCGAGACTTATAATCGTGGCTGGCAATCCCTGGTACACTTCGCTTGTCAGATCGCCGACGCGACGATCGAAATCCGTCGCTGTGCTCCAGAGTCCGCGACTTCGCGCTGACGAATCAGGCTTCGCGAGATAGGCGCGTACGAGTCGAACGACATCATTTGCGTCCTTCACTGTGGTGTCGATGCCGAAGCTCACATTCACCCTCGGAGTCGATACTTGAGCAACCGCTCGGTCAGCAGTGGCGAGTGCCGCTACGACAATAATTGCGGTGAGTGGCCGCAGGCGGAGCGCGTGGCGTGTCAGGATGGCGATCATAAGTTCGGCTAAGTGGATATTCTGTGTGCGCCTCTAGGGTAATGCATCAAGCACTCGACGCTTTCCAAACGAATCGATCTCGAACGCGACCGCCCTGCCCTTGCCTGAAACCGCGCCGCGCACCGTCGAAAGCGCGTCGTAATAATCGAGATACCTGAAGGAGGAAATTCGCCCGCCCACGAATTCGTACTTGGTCACGGCCTCGCGCCACTGCGCGATCTCCTCGCTGACTCCAACATAGACGTAGGGAGAAAACGATTCGGCGTCCTCCCAGTTATCGGCGTAGTAGATCCCGCGCACGCCGCGATGTGCCGGGTGTTGGGTCACGACTCCCTCGAGCGAGGCGAGAAGCACCGCGTCCTTGACGATCACGCTGGTGTTGGAGTGATCCTTGTGAATGCTGTGCGACCAATGGGTGATCACGTATGCTGGCTTCACCGTGCGGATGACGTCGGCGACGTACCGGCGCGCGGATTCGTCATTCGGGATCTCTCCGTCGCGGTACGGCGCGAAGATCGTTTCGGCGCCGATCACTGAATCGGCGGCGAGGGCCTCGCGCCGTTTCTGCGCTCCGTAAACGGCCGGCGAGAGTCGGGGATTCCCGCCTTCGCCCAGCGTCATCTGCAGGATCACGACTCGGTCGCCAAGCTTGCGCTGTTTGATGAGCACCGCGCCGGCGGTGAGCTCCATGTCTCCGGCATGCGCACCGATGGCGAGAATCGTCTTCGGTGTCGGTGCTGCCACCGGCTGGGCTCGCATGGCCTGCGACGGGAAAAGAACCCCGACGATCGTCACTATCAGGGCTGCGACTCGGATCATCATCGGGTCAAATTTCGGTTGTCGAGAGCGCGCGCGCAAAGTGCTGGTATGCTGCCTCGAGATGTGAGCGCCGCAGGTAGTCATTGCCTAAACGTCGGGCTCCGTCCAGAGCGAGCACCACCAGGCGAGACGCAATTCGACGTATCTCTGTGTCGACCAAGCCGAGTCTTCCCGCGCGCTCCAACAGCTTTTCACTGGGCGCACCTGTCAGCTCCATTGCACGGTGCGCGCTTTCCTCGTCGTAGACGAGACCGGTGACGAACACCACCGGAGCCGCCAGTGCATCGGGCTCGATGGTGTCCGCCGATCTCAGCTCGAAAAACTCCTTGGGGCGCACTTCGGGGAAGAGCGTGGAGAGATGGAACAGCCAGTCTTCCCTGTCCACTGCAGCGTCGCTCATCCACTCGCGAAACGGGCGGTACGCGACGCTGTCGTCACCACTACGCATCGCGGTCGCGTTGAGCGCAAACGTCAGGTATCGCTCGACGTGCCGACCTTCGTCATAAATAATCCCCGTTCGCGAAGGATCGAGAGTTCTCCAGAGGTGGGCGCGGTAACTCGCCCATTCGGTCGGCTTGCCCGCATATCTTCGCGAGTTCGCGAACAGCGCGACGATGATTGGCGCCAGGCTGTTGAGCAACCGCCATCTACTCTTCGGATCGTCTCCCCGCTCGAGGTTGATCTGCAGCGCTGCCGTCTGACGCATCATTTGCACACCTGACGGCCCGAGCGAATCGAAGTAGCGCGTCATATGTGCGTAGCGATCGCGATTGAGCTGGAGCGGTACGTCCTTGATGCCGTTGTACGGATCGACTCCGCGCGCGAGCAGCTCGATTCCCTCCTTTGACATCGCGTCACGGATCGTCGCGACGAGCTTCTGAGTCGAGTCGATGACTTCCGATGCTGTGGGTTGGGGAGCGGTGCTGATCTCTATCTGACCACCAGGCTCGAATGAGATGTGTGCGCCATCTTCGAGCTTCCAGGAAGGGGGATCATCGCCGTTCGACTCTTCATTCCAGGCTAGACGCTCTCCAAGTCGTGACAGGACTTCGGCTGTAGAAACACGCTCGCCCCTTGTCGCAAGCGAGCGCGCGTGCGTTGACTGATGAAGCGGAATCAACTCCAGCTCCAGGCCGATCGCACGTGGATGCGGAGACCTGACTGGGGCAAACAATCGCTGCCGGACGTCGTCCAGCAACTGCGCCTCTGTGAGGCTCACGGGGCTGGCTCAGTCCTCCGCGCGAGCAAGAGCCAGCGCAAAGGAGCCGTCCTCGGCTGGCATCCAGCTCTCCATCGCGAGACCCGCTGCCTTTAGAATGTCCTCGAGCGTGGCGCGATCGTACTTGTAGCTGAGCTCGGTACGAATGCTTTCACCCTCCCGGAACTGAATCTCTCCAATCTCGGGGATCACCACCTTGTGGGCGCGCTGGGCTATGAGATGCATTTCGACGCGGTGGTGCTCACTACTATAGAATGCGCTGTGATCGTAATCGCCCACCGGGAAATTCGCGCCGAGCTCACGGTTGAGCCGCTCGAGCACATTGAGGTTAAAGGCCGCTGTCACTCCTTTCGAATCATTGTAGGCGCGGTTGATGATCTCCGGCTCCTTCATCAGGTCGGCGCCGAGGAGGAATCGATCGGACGGAGCCATAGCGCGGGCGACATGTGAGAGAAGGCGAATTGCCGGCGCGCGTTGAAAATTGCCGATCGTGCTGCCGAGGAAAGCGACGAGTGTTGGGCTCGCTAGCGGTGGCAGAGTGAACGGCTCGGTGATGTCCGAGACAACCGGCGTGATCCTGATGTCGGGATAATCCGATTGGAGCTGGAGCGCCGTCGCTTCCAGAAACTCCTTGCTCACATCGATCGGCACGTAGCACTCCGCGCAACCGCTCGATCGCATCTCGTCGAGAATGAGACGCGTCTTGGTAGCGCTGCCTGCGCCAAGCTCGACGAGTGAGCATGGACGCACCGCCGCAATGATCTCGGGTATTCGCCGCTCCAGCAGCGACCTCTCGGCGCGCGTCAGATAATACTCGGGAAGCTGAGTGATCTCCTCGAACAGCTCTGATCCCCGCTCGTCGTAGAAGTATTTGGGAGAGAGCTGCTTGGTCGCCTTGGTGAGGCCCTCGCGCACGTCGCGCACCATCTGCTGGCGCGAACGGCGGACGGTGTACGGTGGCGTGCCGCCGACGATGTCCAAAGGATGATTGTCCTTCACGCGTCCCGCGCGCAGCGGAATCCACTGAAGATCTGTCTTCTGATTGGATAATCCCAATTGCGGAACGTGTTACGAATTGCGCCGGGACGAGTGGCCCACGAGCCGCCTCTCAACACCTTGTACTCGGAGCCGAAGAATTCCTCGGAATACTCCTTGTAAGGGAAGCTCTGAAATCCGGGATAACCGTTGAAGTCGCTCGACGTCCACTCCCAGACGTCGCCAATCATTCCATAACAGCCAATCGGCGAGATGTTGCGATCGTAGCTGTCGACGGGAGCGGTATCGAATGAAAGCTGATCGATGTTTGCCAGATTTGCGGTCGGAGCGGCGTCACCCCATGGAAAGCCGCGCGCGGATTGCGTCGAAGGATCCCACGACGCAGCAGCCTCCCATTCGAATTCAGTCGGCAGTCGCTTCCCTGACCAGTTCGCGAACGCTGCCGCTTCGTGATAACAGACGTGACAGACAGGACGGCTCGGATCGATGGCGCGCGTGAGGTCCATGGTACGATTGAACCATGAATCGCCATCACGGAACCAGTATTTGGGCGCGACCGCTCCGGTCTCCGAAACCCAGCGCCCTCCCGCTTCGGGCCAGAGTTCCCGTCGCTCGTAGCCACCGTCGGAAATGAATTCCAGATATTGGCCGTTCGTGACAGGCGTCCGGTCAATCAGAAACGGACGCAGCTCCACTTCGTGTTGGGGACGCTCGTTGTCGTAGGCCGCGCTTCTGTCACGTGTTCCGATCGTGACGCGACCGCCATCGAACGATATCATGCCGTCCTTCTCCGACGAATGATCCCGTGCGCTCGAATCGCGCTGACTCGTAACGTCGATTCTGCGCGGCGCTCGATACGGCTCGCCTTTCTTGAGCTGAAGGGTCTGCAGGATCGTCTCGTTGTGCTGGTACTCGTGCTGGAGCACCATGTTGTAGACGTAGCCATCCCTGAGGAGAGGATTCGCGTCGTTCCACTCCAGGGACTCTAGCCGATCGAAGACGCGCGACCGGATTTCACTCAGCCGCTCCGTCATCTGTGCCAGCGTTGGAAGGGCGAGAGAGGCGCGGGTAGCACGGGGATGCTCGAACGGATTGTACATCCCGGGCATCTCCGAAAACTCTATAGCTCCTTCGAGGTTCTGGGTCAGCCAGAGCTCCTCGAAATGCGCGATGTGCCCTACGTCCCAGATGATCGGACTCATGAGTGGATCGTGCTGCCGGTGCAGATCTTCGTCCGACAATCCAGAGATCAGCACACATGTCCTCTCACGCGCCTCGGTCAGCAGGTCGGCGATCTCCTGCTTCGACGGGGGAGCAGTGGGGGAAGCTGGTGTTGTGAGGCGGGATGCGGTCATGGAAGGAGAGGCACTGTCCAACAACATTGCAATGATACTGCCGGTGGCGAAACTTGCCAGACGAGCCGGCGATCCTACCTTATAGCTCGCGATCCGCTG
>Ga0193741_1000176_pt1 | contig 17512 bp, 18 predicted proteins | sample L2s2metaG_FD_143059 | JGI IMG/M metagenome (GOLD analysis project Ga0193741, IMG submission 143059) | Soil microbial communities from a riparian zone of the East river system, Colorado, United States - L2s2 | ecosystem: Environmental > Terrestrial > Soil > Riparian zone | place: USA: East River...
CTAAAAAAATGCCCCGGGGGACCTTTTAGAGTGAAGTTTTCACTCCCGGAAAGCCTCTGGAACTAACTCGAAAGGAGTTGAAACTATGGCTAGTAGGCGGAGAAGTGATCCTGAACCGGCGCAAACTCCTCGTCGAAAGGCCACAACTCCTGAGGGCCGTGAGAATCAGCTCGTGGCGTTGGCTGTAGACCTCGCCGAGCAGCAGTTAAGAGAAGGTACTGCGTCAGCTCAGGTCATCAGTCATTTTCTGAAGCTTGGGTCGACTCGAGAACAGCTTGAGCAAGAACGTTTAGCTCATGAGAACATCCTGCTTCAAGCTAAGGCTGAAGCTATAGCTTCATCCACCCGAATTGAGGAACTCATAGTCAACGCTGTTGCTGCAATGCGACAGTACACCGGTCAAGATCCTCCTCGAGAAGAGGAAGATTATGAGCGTTAGAACTTACACCGAGCTATCTAAACTAGATGACATACTTTCTCGTTTTTCGTATCTGAGACTCAACGGTTATCCCGGAGACAAGACTTTCGGGTTTGATCGATGGATCAATCAAGCATTCTATCGTTCGCATCAATGGCGGAGCATTCGAAATCATATTATTGCCCGAGATTTGGGATGCGATTTAGGAGTTAAAGATTTTGAGATTCATTCCAGATTGTACATTCATCATATGAATCCCATGACAAGAGCTGACATCATCGATGGCGACGAATCCATTCTTGATCCCGAGTTCTTGATCACTACTACCCAGGGAACTCACAACGCAATTCACTATGGCGATGAAAGCCAGGTACCCGGAATCTTCACTCCGAGAGCTCGTGGCGACACTAGACTATGGTAGAAAGGAATTGAAATGCGTGCAGCAAACATACAGGCTCTGACCAACGATATGAAGATTCGTTGGCCTGGCATGACAATCTATGGTGTCGGAGACGATGCTCACAAGCTCCATTCATCTGATCACAATGAAGATGATACCGCTGGTTCGAGAGCTGAACAGTCCGACGCTGATAATGTTCCTGAGCATCGCGCTATCGACTGCATGGTGACTGCTGGATTCACCAAGTCTGAGGCTGCCGCCTTCGTCTACCGTCTTGTTGCAGATGCTCCGTCGCAACGTCGTCTAAACTATGTCATTTGGCAAGATGGCATCTGGTCCAGAAGTTCTGGCTGGAATCGTCAACCATACAATGGTCAATTTCATAGTCATGTTCACGTGTCTGGTCTAGCGTCGGATGATGAGAACACGGCGAACTGGCCGATTGTGTTCGCTTCGGGTGGTTCAGGTCCGAGTGCTCCTCGTCTTCGTCGTCAATGGCCCAGCTTTATTCCCACAAACGAGTATTTCGGTCACATCAGGGGCCCGGCCAGGTCTCATGGCGGCTACTATGCCAAGGAGCGCCCGGAAATTCAGGCAATCCAAGAGCGTCTGAACTTCCTTGGTTACAACGCCGGCGCTGTTGATGGTGTCTTCGGCGATCGAACCAAGCAAGCTGTGACTGCTTGGCAACGTGCTCTCTACTCGAGTCAAACATCTCGTTACGGCGAGGTTTGGACCGACGACTGGAAGCGTCTGTTCACTTACTAGTCCACCGAAGGAGGTGGCCACATGGAGCAAAGCATCCTCAAGAGCGTCAAGAAGGTTCTCGGGGTCGAAGAGAGTGACACTTCGTTCGATCTTGATATTCTGATTCACATTAACTCCGCCTTTGGCACGCTGAATCAACTTGGCATCGGTCCTGACGATGGATTCGAGATTGAGGATGATGCGGCCGAATGGAGCGACTTCTACGGCACCGATCCTCGTTACAACGCTATTCGGACATATGTGTATCTCAAGGTCAAGACCGTGTTTGATCCTCCGCAAACATCATACGCGGTAGACGCAGTTAAACAACAGATCATAGAACACGAATGGCGTCTTAACGCTTATCGAGAATCAACCGAATGGACAGATCCAAACGTCGTTGAGGTCTGACCTGGCTTCCCGAAAAGGAGGTACGCATGCCTGAGCTTACAATTGTCGCTATCCCTTGTCGGGACGATTACGTCTGGAAACTTTCCAGTGAGAAAGTTCCACATTTGACTCTCATGACATTGGGCGAGGTTTCTGACGAAGCAACCGATGAAATTGACGAGTTCCTCGAGCATATTGCCGATGTAGTAATGTGTCCCTTTGGGTTGGATGTTGACTATCGAGGAGAACTCGGCCCAAAGAACGCAGACGTTCTTTTCTTCAAGAAGTATTGTGTTGAAATATTAGAAGAAGTTCGATCATATCTTCGAACTAACGACTATGTCGATCGAGCTTATAATTCGATAGAACAGTTTCCTGAATGGACTCCGCACTTGACAATGGGTTACCCCGAGTCTCCCGCACATGAGGATACTCGTGATTATCCCGGCACAAGGTGGGTCAACTTCGACACGGTTGCTCTATGGACTGGCGACTACTCCGGATACGAATATCGTTTGGATTATTCAGACGAGAATCAGATGTACATGTCTTCATCCGATAAGAATAGTCTTGCCCACTATGGTATTCGTGGAATGCGATGGGGTGTTCGTCGGTCTCAACGAAAGTTGGACAAGGCTAACAAAGTTCGTTCCACTGCATCTGAAGATTTTGCCAAAGCTGGCGACGCATATTCCAAGATCAAGAAGACTGGTGTTCATTCGGTAAGTAATGCTGAACTTAAGAGTGTGATTGATCGGATGAATCTTGAGAAGCAATACGCCTCGCTCGCTCCGCCTTCTAAGGGTTCTCAGTTCACTAAGGCTGGGGCAAAATTTGCCGGAGACGTCCTTCTCAATGTTGGTAAGCAGCAGGCCACTAAGATTGTGAACGATCAGGCAACAAAGATTGTATCAGTTGCTTTCAAGAAGTAAGGGGTCACGATGCGTATTGCTAGTACAACCATTTCTATGTATGCGCATCTAACAGCACTTCAAGAAGAACGTGATCGACGGTACGCCGAAGTAGCTGAGGAACGTGATCGACGGTATGCCGAAGTGGCGATAGAACGTGAGAAAGCTCTAAAGATTAAAGATGAAGCAGATCGAAGAGCACTTACTTTGGCTGACGAAATTCAGAAGTATAAAGATGAGAAGGCCAATAATCTTCGAAGTCAGATTGAAAACGAACGAGGAAGTTATGCCACAAAGGTCGATCTAAATTCTTTGGGCAAAGAATTTCAGGCTATTGTTAAACCATTAAACGAGTTCGTTTCTCGTTCGCGCGGGGGAGGGGCTGTTTGGGGACAACTGGCTATTGGATTAGGTCTTCTTCTTTCAGCTATAGCACTGTTTGTGAAATTGTAGAAGGGAGGATTGGCAATGACGTTATCGAACAGAGCAGTACCGATTTATTACGGCAAGTTCCGTGATGCGGTGCTGCGCGGTGAAATCCCTGTGAATCGAGAGATCTCCATGGAGATGAATCGTATCGATTCGTTGATTGCCAATCCGTCGATTTACTATGACGACCAAGCAGTTGAGGGATTCATTCGTTATTGCGAAGGAGAACTAACTTTAACTGATGGTAGCGATTTCTACATGTTACCATCATTCAAACTTTGGGCGGAACAAATTTTTGGGTGGTATTACTACATACAAAGAAGCGTGTTTGAGCCTGATGGTAAGGGAGGTGGTCGTTTCGTCGAGAAGACAATTCGAATGCGCCTAATCACTAAGCAATACTTGATTGTAGCTCGAGGCGCAGCCAAGTCTATGTACGCCGAATGTATTCAGAGTTACTTCCTTAACGTCGACACCTCGACAACACATCAGGTCACTACCGCCCCAACAATGAAGCAAGCCGATGAGGTAATGCAGCCGTTCCGAACGGCCATAACACGGTCTCGAGGTCCGCTCTTTAAGTTCCTAACCGAGGGTAGTCTTCAGAACACAACGGGTAACAGAGCGCTTAGACAGAAGCTTGTATCAACCAAGAAAGGTATTGAGAACTTCTTAACAGCTTCTCTCCTAGAAGTTCGTCCAATGACCATCGCTAAGCTTCAAGGCCTTCGTCCTAAGGTCAGTACAATCGACGAATGGTTGTCTGGAGATCTAAGAGAAGATGTTGTTGGTGCTATTGAACAAGGAGCTTCAAAACTTGATGATTGGTTAATTGTTGCCATCAGTTCTGAAGGAACAGTTCGGAATGGTTCCGGCGATACCATCAAAATGGAACTCGCCAAGATACTTAAAGGCGAGTATCGAGCTCCACACATCTCGATCTGGCATTACAAGCTTGATGAAATTGAAGAAGTAGCTGATCCGGCGATGTGGATCAAGGCTCAACCAAACCTAGGTTTGACCGTTTCCTATGAAACCTATCATTTGGACGTTGAGAGAGCTGAGAATGCCCCAGCGTCAAGGAATGACATTCTGGCGAAACGGTTTGGTATTCCCATGGAGGGATACACGTACTTCTTCACTTACGAAGAGACGCTACCACATCGTAAGCGAGAATTTTGGGAGATGCCTTGTGCTCTTGGAGCCGACCTTTCGCAAGGGGACGACTTCTGCGCTTTTACTTTCTTGTTTCCATTGCCAGACGGGGCGTTTGGTGTTAAGACACGAAGTTACATCACATCTCTCACTCTTAAGAAACTCCCTGGGGCTATGCGAAACAAATACCAGGAGTTTATTGAGGAGGGAAGTCTTCATGTGCTTGAAGGAACAATTCTCGACATGATGGAAGTTTATGATGATCTCGAAACTTTCATCGAAGCATCCAGTTACGACGTTCGTTGTTTGGGATTCGATCCATATAACGCCAAAGAGTTTGTGACTCGATGGGAAATTGAGAATGGTCCTTTTGGCATAGAAAAAGTGATTCAAGGCGCTCGAACTGAATCGGTACCGCTCGGAGAATTAAAGAATCTTAGTGAACAACGACTCCTCTTGTTTGATCAAGCCCTAATGACGTTTGCCATGGGTAATGCAATTACTATGGAAGACACAAATGGGAACCGAAAGCTTCTAAAGAAACGTTATGACGAAAAGATTGATAATGTTTCCGCAATGATGGACGCCTTTGTATCATATAAGGTAAACAAAGAGGCATTTGAATAATATTTATCGAACAGGAGGTGTTACGTGGACTATCGAGTGAAGAATAGCTCTCCTGAGGATCTATTAGCTCACTATGGTGTTAGAGGAATGAAATGGGGCGAGCGTAAATCTAATCGAAAACAGATGCGAGCTCTCAATAAAGCTTCTCGAAAGAGCGATCGTGAAGAACGAAATCGCCAGATTGATGCGGCTCGAGGTCGTCTTCATAGTGGAGAGTTATCTCGCGATTATACAGTCGCTAAGACGGAGTACAAAGTTCAGCGCCATGTTGTTGGAAGACGAGAAGCGGGTAAGGTTCTTAGGGATAAACAAGAAAAACTCGATGCTGAATACAATATGTCTAAACAGGCTAAGCATGGAGCAGAAACGACTGCCGCGGTTCTTGGCACTGTTGGCGGAGTTGTTCTTGGTACAGCCGCAGCCGCAATTCTTACTCGCCGATAGCTTGTAACATTCAAACGAACGTTAAGGAGAAAATTCAATGAGTCAGATCATCAAGAACGTAACTGTTGTTGAGTCTGCTGAGCCGGCGAATAACCAGCTTATGGAGCGTGTTTCATTTTTCAACGAGGATGGAACTCCTTACGAGCTCGCCGGCGTTGATGGTTCCGAGGTTAACCTCACTGGATACACGATCGCCGTAGCCGCCGATGATGTTGACGCGGCTGACTCGGTGAACGAAGCCGTGGGTAAGCTTGAATACCGTTTGGCTACGTTGGAGACCAGCGAAACTGGCGAAGTTGATACCGCTGCCGAAGTTCGGGCTGTTGTTCTAACCGGTCTTTCCCTTGCTACTGCAACTGCTGTCGTCGACACTGACACTATTCTCGTGGCTCTCGGTAAGCTTCAGGCACAGATCGACGCCCTGTAGTCACCAGTCCGTTTCTTCCTTGGAAGGGAGGTGACATATGGCTATATTCTCGCGCATAGCGGCTGCCTTTGCTCATGGTTGGAATGCTTTTATAAACACAAATCGAGAAGTTCATTCGGCAATGGGGGCTGTTAGTTTTGGAAGTAGACCCGATCGAGTTCGTCTAAGAACTACCAATGAACGATCAATTATATCCTCGATCTTGACTCGATTGGCTATTGATGCTGCTGGAGCAGATATTCGGCACGTTCGCGTGGACAGTGAGGGTCGATATTCGGAAGACATTAAGAGCGGATTTCAAGATTGTCTAACGGTCGAGGCCAATATCGATCAAGCCGCTCGGCACTTCCGCCAGGACATCTTTATGACAATGTTTCAAACGGGCGTTCTTGCTGTGGTTCCCGTCGATACAACTCTGGATCCAGCAAACGGTGGTTTTGATATCAAAACCATGCGGGTTGGCGAAATCGTAGGTTGGATGCCATATCACGTTCGAGTTAATCTATACAACGAACGAGAGGGTCAGCGAGAACAGATCACTCTCGAAAAGAGATTCGTTGCTATTGTTGAAAATCCGATGTACGCGGTTATGAATGAGCCTAATTCGACTCTTCAGCGTCTAATTCGGAAGCTTAATCTACTTGACGTGGTCGATGAACAATCAAGTTCTGGAAAGCTTGATATCATTATCCAACTGCCGTACGCTGTTAAATCCGAATCTCGTAGACAGCAAGCAGCACAACGTCGAACTGATTTGGAATTCCAGCTTAGTGGTAGTAAATACGGGATTGCTTACGTAGATGCTACCGAGAAGATCACTCAGTTGAATCGGCCAGCTGAGAACAACCTTCTAAAGCAAGTTGAATACCTTATAAACATGCTCTATGGGCAACTTGGTCTAACCCCAGAGATCATGAATGGTTCGGCCGATGAGAAAACCATGCTTAACTACATTAATAGGACGATTGAACCGTTAGTCGTGGCTGTCATAGAGGCCATGCGTCGTGCTTTCCTCACCAAGACCGCCCGAAGTCAAGGACAATCTGTCGTAGCGTTCCGTGATCCATTCAAGTACGTGACGATGAAGGATTTGGCCGAAGCGGCAGACGTCTTCATTCGAGGAGAGGTATTCGAAGCAAACTTCTTCCGGTCAGCACTTGGTTACAGGCCATCAAAGGATCCGAAGGCAAATGAACTTCGAAATCCAAACATGCCGGAAGAGCTACCACCGGCTCCGTCGGAGTCAACTAAACTGACAAAGAAAGAAAAGGAGGAGAGTAGTCAAAATGGAAGCTGATTTCAGCGGCTATGCCACTAAGGCTAATCTCAAGTGCTCCGACGGACGAACCATTACTGTTGAAGCGTTCAAGCACATGGACGGTAAGCAGGTTCCTCTGGTCTGGGCGCATGGCCACAATGATCCTGAGAATGTTTTGGGGCATGTTCTATTGGAGGCTGTTGACGATGGCATGCGTTGCCATGCCTTCTTCAATAAGACCCCAAAGGGTCAAGCAGCGAAGGCTCTTGTCGAACACAAAGACATCAACTCGCTCTCGATTTGGGCCAATGGGCTTGTCGAGAAGATGATCGGTAAGACCAAGCAGGTCCTTCACGGTATCATCCGTGAGGTTAGTCTGGTTCTTTCCGGGGCAAATCCAGGAGCTCTTATCGATTACATCGCCGTTCAACATGGTGATGGTGAGCTTGAGTACCTTGAAGATGAGGCTTACATTTACACGGGTCTTCCGTTGGAGACAGCGGCATCTCATGCAGACAATTCTCCAGATAATAAGACGCTACAAGATGTCTACGACTCCATGACTGATGAGCAAAAGGCAGCGTGTCATTACATGCTCGGAGTTGCTCTCGAGAATGCCGCCATGGAACAATCTGCCGTCGAAGAAGACGACCAAAACGAATCGAAAACTGAGGGCGATGCTCTCACTCACCAGGAAGGAAACACCACCGTGTCGAAGAACGTCTTCGAGCAGAACGGCACGTCGGAGGGTGAGAAGCACACCCTATCTCACGACGATGTCAAGAACCTCTTCGCTGCCGCTAGGTCTGGCGGATCGCTTAAGGCCGCCATGGAGGATTATGCCCTTTCTCACGGCATCGACAACATCGAGCTCCTCTTTCCGGACGCGAAGGCAATCACCGATCGCCCCGAATGGGACAAGCGTCGTACCGAGTGGGTGGCAACCGTTCTGAATGGAACCCACAAGACTCCCTTCGCTAAGATCAAGTCGCTCTCGGCCGACCTGACTCTGGATGAGGCCCGCGCCAAGGGTTACGTCAAGGGTACTTTGAAGAAGGAACAGTTCTTCGCTGTTTCTCGTCGTACTACCGGTCCGACCACCGTCTACAAGAAGCAGAAGTTGGATCGTGACGATCTACTCGACATCACGGATTTTGACGTGGTGGCGTGGCTTTGGGGCGAAATCCGCCTCATGCTTGAGGAAGAACTCGCTCGTGCGATCTTGATCGGTGACGGTCGCGATGTTGAGGACGAGGACAAGATCAAGGATCCTGCCGGTGAGTCCAGTGGTGATGGGATTCGTTCGATCCTGAATGATCACGATTACTACGCGCAGACGTTCAACGTTAATCTTCTGAATGCCAGCTCGTCTTATGCCGAGTTCATCGATACTGTTCTTCGGAACCGTCGCTACTACAAGGGTACCGGTCTTCCGACGATGTTCACCACTGAGGTGGTAATCGCGGAACTTCTTACTCTTCGCGACGCCGTTGGACGTCGGATGTTCCGTACGCTGGACGAGCTGGCTACTGAGCTTCGTGTATCTTCTGTAGTCCCCGTCGAGGTTATGGAAAACGAGACCGACGTTCTCGCGATCCTCGTCAGTCTTCAGGATTACAACATTGGTACCAACAAGGGCGGAGAGATCACGCAGTTTGATTTCTTCGACATCGACTACAACCAGTACAAGTATTTGATGGAAAGCCGTCTTTCCGGAGCTCTTACGAAGTTGAAGTCGGCTCAGATTTACAAGCAGGTTGCCGGTACCGATACTCTGGTGGTTCCGAACGCTCCGACCTTCGTGGCTAGCACCGGTGTTGTAACGATTGTGGCCACTACTGGTGTTATCTACAAGAACAAGGACACTGGCGCTACTCTGTCTACTGGTGCTCAGGCCGCGATCGACGCGGGCGCTAGCATCACTGTGGTAGCTACTCCGGATACTGGTTACTACCTGGCCGATAACGTCAACGATGAGTGGACGTTCACCCGCGACGACGCGTAGTTCGGAGGTAGTACCCGATGGCAAAGTTCCATGGCGTAATCGGGTACGGTGAGTCAACCGAAATCTCTTCCGGAGTTTTCGAAGATACTATTGTAGAGATCGCATATTCTGGCGATGTTATACGTAATGTTCGAAAACTTCGGGAGGGAGATCAGGTTAACGACGATATTTTGGTCCAAAACTCTATCAGTATTGTCGCGGACGCCTACGCCAACGAACACTTCTTCGCCATTCGTTATGTTGTGTGGCAGGGTGCACGCTGGAAAGTCACGGATGTGGAAGTTCAGCGCCCTCGTCTGTTATTGAGGCTAGGGGGTGTTTATAATGGGAACACGCCTTGAGTTACAAACTTTACTTGAGACGTTAACTTCCGTTGTATATTTCCAGCCTCCGGATGGATTATCGATGGAGTATCCATGTATCGTATACAAACGCGACAACATGGGAACGGACTTTGCCAATAACTCTCCGTACCATCTAACTACGCGATATTTGGTGACAGTAATCGATCGGAGTCCCGATAGCACCATTACTCCTCTGGTCGCTAGCTTGCCGTTGTGTATCTATAATAGAGGATACGCGGCAAGAAATCTCAATCATGACGTGTTTAATCTCTACTTCTAAGGAGAAGTAAACAATGACGGCTCTCATTTGGGACACCGTCGGCGAGCGGTTCTATGAGACCGGTTGCGACCACGGAGTCCTTTACCGAATCAACCCAAGTGGTGTTTATGACACTGGTTTCGCTTGGAATGGTCTGGTTTCGGTTACCGAATCGCCAACTGGTGCGGAATCGACCAAGACTTACGCCGATAACATTCCCTACCTGAATCTCATCTCCATCGAAGAGTTTGAGGCTACGCTCGAGGCTTACACCTATCCTGATGAGTTTGCTGAGTGTGACGGATCGGCTCAGCCTGAATCTGGTGTTCTCATCGGTCAGCAGCCGCGAAAGTTGTTCGGTTTGTCGTATCGTACGCGTGTTGGTAACGATCTCGAAGGTACTGAGCTCGGTTACAAGCTACATCTGGTGTGGAATGCCTATGCCGCGCCGTCGGAGAAGGCCTACAATACGATCAACGATTCGCCTGAGGCAATCACTTTCAGTTGGGATCTTACAACTACTCCGGTTCCGATGACTGACTTCAAGCCTACTGCCAGTATGACGATCGATAGCACGAAGGTCGATGCAACGGCTCTGGCTACGCTTGAAGCAATGATCTACGGCAGCGTAGGCGTCGATCCGCTTCTGCCAACGCCAGACGATGTTCTGGCTCTCTTCGCCGGATCAGTCACCACTACCGCCATGCCTACGGCACCGTCCTACGATTCGGGTACGGACATCGTCACCATTCCGACGATCACCGGCGTCATCTACTACACAGATGCCGATGGCGATCTTCCTTCTGGCGCTTACGGTCCGATTACGGCCAATGTGCTCATCAAGGTTCGTCCGGCTACCGGATACAAGTTCCCCACGGGCGCGGACGACGACTTCCTCATTATCTTCGCCTAATTCCTTTTATAACAGAAAGTGAACTAGAGAATGCTTCAAATCATTGTTCCAATAAAGGAAGCCTTTGACGAAGAGAAAAGCGAATTCGTTCCACTTACTACTTTTGTCTTGGACTTGGAGCATTCTCTAGTCTCACTGTCAAAATGGGAGTCCTACTACAAGAAACCGTTCCTTAGCAAAGTAGAAAAGACCTCAGAGGAAACTCTCTGGTACATTAAAGCTATGGTTTTAACTCCGGAGGTTCGTCCAGAGATCTTTGCGTACTTCTCTAAAGACAACATAAAAGAGATTAACGATTATATCTCTGATAGTATGACTGCAACTACATTTGTTGAACGTAGTGGCTCAAAGATTAACCGTGAGGGAATCACTTCAGAACTCATTTACTATTGGATGATTGCATTAAGTATACCTTTTGAATGTCAACATTGGCATCTGAATCGACTGTTAACATTGATCAAGGTTTGTAATCTTAAGAATTCTCCACCAAAGAAGATGAGTCGACGTGAGATGCTTGCACAGCAACGATCGTTGAATGCCCAAAGAAGACAAGACATGGGCACTAGAGGCTGAAACGAGGACACATGACACGACTTTCTTGGGGATCCCGAAACGAAAGATTCTTCGAGTCTGGCGTAGATCAAGGGGTCCTTTATGTAGATAGTGATTTGGGTGTCGCTTGGAACGGATTGATTTCCGTAACTGAAAAACCTTCGGGTGGTGAATCTAGATCGTTTTATCTAGATGGAATAAAGTACGCAAGTTTCTCTGGCCTAGAAGAGTATAACGCAACTATAAATGCATATACGTATCCGGATGAGTTTAAGGAGTGCGAAGGAATAGCTAGAGTCCGACCTGGTTTGTTAGCAACACAACAAAGAAGGAAGAGCTTTGGTTTATCATACCGATCTATGATTGGTAATGATGTTTTGAGTTTGGATTTCGGCTATAAGATTCATATTGTGTATAATGCGTTGGCTACCCCCTCGCAACGCGTTTTTGCATCTGTTGGGTCTTCTATTAATGTCGCAGATTTTAGCTGGGACATAACCACTCGTCCACCAGTTATGTCTGGATATAAAAGAACTTCGCATCTAGTGATTGATACCAGATACGCCGCGCCTGGAGCAGTATCTGAAGTTGAAGATATTCTCTATGGTACGAATGACACAACACCTCGTCTCCCAACAATAGACGAGTTGATTGAAGTGTTTAATGCGTATACGGAGTTCATGGTAACAGATAACGGAGATGGAACGTTTACTGTTATCGGGTTGGACTCTATAATCACGATGATAGATAGTGATACGTTCCAGATTGATTGGCCAACAGCTATATTCCTTGATGACGACACATTCCAACTCAGCTCTTCTTAGAAGGAGAGGACATGGCTATTGTAACTGGTCTTACAGCCGAGAAAGCAAATGAAAACTTTGCCGCCTCTGTTGTTGGAGGCTCATTCAACGGATTCGGTCATTTGATCCTTGTTACTGGAGACGCCACTGAAATTGATGCGGGTCTTCCAGATTCCATTATAGATGCTAGCGAGACCGAAAAAGGTCTTATTGAACTGGCTACAACTGCTGAAGTAGCTACAGGTACCGATACTGTGAGAGCTGTTACCCCTGCTGGATTAGCTGCTCTTGTTGCTACAAGTTCTGCTAAAGGAATTGTGGAGCTTGCTACCAACGCAGAAGTAGCTACTGGTACCGATACCGCTAGAGCAGTTACACCTGCGGGATTGGCCGCACTAGTTTCCAGTGCTACAGCTAAAGGGATTGTAGAGCTTGCTACCGATGCGGAAACAATCACCGGAACAGACGCAACTAGAGCGACTACTCCAGCGAGTGTCAAGGCTGCTACGGATGCTATTGCGGCCGCAAGTATAACTCCTCGCCCGCTAGGCATTGTTGCCCGTAGAACTAGAACATCAGGTAGTGGTGCTACTGCATCGACTGCTGGAGTTGCGGTTATTAAATTATCATATGCTGTAATCTCTGGTCGTGGTTATAGAGTGTTTACTAATGCTCTTCATTTGACTAGTGGTTTAGCTGATGAAGTCGGAGCTGTTATTCGATATACGACACTATTTTATGCGCTTCTCCTGCCACCATTGCTAATGCCGGCCGATATAATGTAGTCACGATTTCGCAACTTTACGTACCTGGATCAAGTCATACATTCAAATTCACATTGTTCGTAGCAAGACTTGCGGGAACTGCAGGAAACTCGTCTATTGCTGCTATCGATGGTGGAATTGAACTGGGTCTCGAAGATCTTGGTGTTCCCGTTGCAGACGCTGGTTCAGGGGCCGATGTCTAGTGGGGTGCGGAAATGTTCTCCATATCATCAAGCGGCTCATTTAGTAAAACACAGGCTTGGTTACATCGTTTGAAGAACGATCAACAAGTAAGAATGATTCTGGAGCGTGGTGCTTTAAAGGGTGTACTTGCATTGCGCCTTGCCACGCCAGTCTTAACTGGTAGAACTGCATCCTCCTGGGGTTACGAAATCAGGAAAGTTAAAGGTGGATGGATTCTATATTTCACCAATTCTGATATCGAAAACGGTTTTCCAGTGGCAGTAATGATCCAATATGGATACGGAACAGGCTCCGGGGGTTATGTCCAAGGTATTGATTACATTAACCCAGCCTTAAAGCCTATATTTGATGAAATTTCAAACGAGTTGTGGAGGGCGGTGATCTCTTAATGAGCAGTATAGACGAGCGCGTTGTCAGTATGAAGTTCGATAACGCTCAATTCGAGCAAGGAATCAAGGCAACGCTCGCGTCACTGGACGCCCTCAACAAGAGTCTCAAGCTTGAAGGGGCTACCAAAGGCCTTTCGGAGCTTAATAATGCTGGTAAGAATGTTCAACTTGGTCATATTTCAAGCTCATTAGATAGTATTGCTAACCGTTTCCACGCAATGTCGGTTATAGCCATTACGGCTCTCGCAACAATAGCTCACAAGGCTGTAGAAGTTGGTGCTTCACTCGTCAAGTCTTTGACGATTGACCCTTTGAAGACTGGTTTTGCAGAGTACGAAACTAATCTTAATTCGATTCAAACAATTCTAGCTAATACCGGCGCAGCTTCTGTTTCTTTAGAGCAAGTAACTGCAGCTCTCGATGAGTTGAACCAATACGCTGATCTTACCATTTACAGTTTCTCTGAGATGGCAAGGAACATTGGTACTTTCACTGCGGCTGGTGTAGCTCTTACTCCTGCGGTATCAGCCATCAAGGGTATTGCTAATCTTGCGGCTCTATCTGGGTCAAACTCGATGCAGGCTGCTACAGCTATGTATCAGTTGTCTCAGGCTCTCTCAACTGGAACCGTGAAGCTTATCGACTGGAACTCGGTTGTTAATGCTGGCATGGGTGGTACGGTTTTCCAGAGAGCTTTGACCGAAACTGCTGTTGTAATGGGAAAGCTTAACGCCGGCGCCGTGACGTTGTCCGGAAGTATGAAGACAGTTAAGATCGACGGCGATTCGTTCCGTAGTTCTCTCGAAAAGGGATGGCTTACCGCCGACGTTCTAACTAATACGTTGGCTCAGTTTACTGGAGATCTTAAGGATGCAGAACTTGCGGCACTTGGTTTCAGTCAGACACAAATAACTGCAATTCAGCAACAAGCGGCCACAGCCAGAGCTGCTGCCACAGAAGTAAAGACCATGACCCAGCTTCTTGGTGCTTTAAAGGAATCTGCTGGGTCAGGATGGGCACAAACCTGGCAGTTGATATTTGGTAACTTCACTGAAGCTAAGAAACTTTGGTCGGGTGTATATTCTGTTCTGGATGGAATTATCGGTGGATCTGCAGATGCACGAAATCAATTGCTCAAAGATTGGCGAGAAGCTGGCGGCCGCGCCGATCTTCTTGAGGGAATTGGCAACATATTCAAAGCCTTCGCGGCATTTGTAGAGCCAATTCGTGAAGCATTCCGAACTATATTTCCACCAACAACGGGAAAGCGCTTGGCGGAGATATCGGAGAATTTCCGAAAGTTTACAGAGCAATTAATTCCGAGCAAAGAAACGTTGCAACAGATTTCTCGTATTGCCCATGGTCTATTTTCAGTTCTTGATGTTGGTTGGACCGTTATATCTATGGGTATCGGGCTAATTGCAAATCTTCTTGGTTTCGCCTTTGAAGGTTCCGGAGGGTTTTTGGAATTCGCCGCGTCAATTGGCGATTTTCTGACGGTCCTTCGACTTGCCATCTACGAAGGCGGTACCATTAATGAGATATTTGAGAATCTGGGACGTATTCTCGAAGTTCCGATCGAAATGCTTCATATTCTAGGTCGAGCCATAGCCAAGGTCTTTGGTGGTGTCGATACAGAAGCTGCGGCCCAAGGTGTGGCCGATTTCATCGGTGGCGTTAATGTTCTTGGTGGTTTGGCCGATTTCGTTGTCAATGCTTGGGAGAAAGTCCTCTCAATATTTGATGAGCTTTGGAAAGTAATGGCGCCCTTCGCAAACAATGTTGCTGAGTGGGCCCACAATATCAGTCAGGCTGTTGGTGGATTAAACTTTGAATCCTTGTTGAATGCGATCAACACGGGCGTGTTCGCAGGATTCCTGGTTATGATTCACAACATGTTAGGAAAGAAAAATGGAATTTCTGCAGTAATTAGCCAATTCACCAGTGTTCTCTCGTCGATGCAACACACTTTGCAAGCAGCGACTTTAATGCAAATAGCTATAGCTATTGCTGTATTGGCCGCGGCTGCTCTTGTGCTTTCGGAGATTGATTCTGAGAAGTTAGCTAAGGCTCTTGGTGCTTTGGCTATCATGTTTACACAACTTCTTGCTGCGCTAGCCATTATGACTGGGCTTCCCAGCGTCAATGTGATTAAACTTTACGTTACTGCCGCTGCATTAACTGTTCTAGGTGTGGCTATTAATATTCTAGCATTGGCAGTACGTCAGATGGCCGCCATCGACGCAAAAGACCTACACAAGGGACTTATCGCTACAGCTCTTCTTATTGCAAGCGTTGTGGCAGCCGCCCGACTCCTACCAAGTGGTGCCGAGTTAGTAGGTGTAGGTGTAAGTCTTCTTATCTTGTCAACCGCGATCCTAATCTTGACGCAGTCGGTTAAGCAACTATCGACGCTCGATTGGGAGGAGCTGGCAAAAGGTCTTTCCGCGGTGGCAGGATTGCTTGCGGCATTGACTCTATTCACAAAATTTGCACAAGCAAATGCAGCAGGCATATTAGGTAGTGCTGGGATTGTTATTCTTACTGCCGCCATTAAGATCTTGGCCAGTGCAGTGATGGATCTATCCAGCATATCCTGGGAGAACATCGGTAAGGGAATGGCTGTTCTTGCTACAAGCTTGGCTCTTATTGGTGGAGCGCTAATTATATTGTCCGATGCGGCTCCTACCGCGCCTTTATCGGCATTAAGTATAGCAATTGTTGCTGCTAGTCTGTTGATTCTTGCCGAAGCAATAAAGCAAATCTCGGGTATATCCTGGGAGAACTTTGGCAAGGGTATGGCGGTTATTGGTGGTTCACTTCTTCTTATCACCGCCGCATTAGTAGTACTTTCTGATGTTGCGCCAACGGCGATTCTCTCTGCCGGAGCAATTCTCGTCGTAGCTTTGGCAGTTAAGATTCTCAGCGAAGCTATAGCTAATATGAGTGAAATGTCCTGGGAATCCATCGCCAAGGGTCTTGTGGTGATGGCTGGAGCATTAACGATAATTGTAGTTGCTTTGAATGCTATGACCGGAGCTGTTCCAGGAGCTATTGCTTTGCTCGTGGTTGCCAGTTCACTTACAATTCTCGCCAGTGTTCTAAAAGTTCTTGGGAACATGTCGTGGGGTGAGATTGTAAAGGGTCTCATAACTTTGGCTGGCGTTTTCTTAGTGATTGGTGTTGCGGGCGCCGTTCTTTCTTCGGTTATTCCTGCTTTGTTGGGTCTTGGTGCCGCGATCGCTCTTATCGGTCTTGGATTAGCTCTCGCCGGCGCGGGCATATTCTTGTTTGCGGCAGGTCTCACAGCACTAAGTATTGCTGGGGCCGCTGGAGCAGCCGCCATTGTCGCCATTCTAAGTGCTATCATAGGTCTTATACCAGCGATCGTTCAACAAATTGGTGTTGCTTTACTTATTCTGATTGACGTCCTCGTTGAGGGTGTTCCCAAGATAGTGGCATTGATTGTTCTTCTAGTTACACAATTACTAGACGCTTTAGATGGTCTTCTCCCAAAGATGGGTGAATTCATAGTAAAGTTGATTTTGGTTATTCTTACTATTCTTGAGAAGTCGATCCCGCGTCTTGTTCAGGCTGGCCTTAATATTCTTATCGGAATTCTGTCAGGAATTCGAGATAATATTGGCATGGTTTCCGATGTGGCTACTGAAGTTATAATCGCACTTCTTAAGGCTTTGGGTCGTAATCTACCTAAGATTGTTGACCAAGGATTTAAGACTATTATTGCCTTTATAGAAGGAATTTCAAAGGCAATTGAAGCGAATTCTGATGAATTAGGTGAAGCTGGTGCGAATTTGGCCTTCGCGCTGGTTCAAGGTGTGGTAAAGGGTTTAGGTAGTTTCGGACATCGTATCGTAGAAAAGTTGATGTCAATAGTTAAGGGTGCTTGGGGCGGCGTCCTAGATTTCCTAGGTATCAAATCACCGTCTACAGAAGCTATCTGGGCATCTCGAATGGTAGTTGAAGGACTAGTTGTCGGTCTCGATCGATATTCTGAAATGGCCGAAAAGGCTGCGGGGGATGTTGGTGAGAAGACTTTAGCTGGTCTTTCA
>Ga0193741_1000177_pt1 | contig 17504 bp, 17 predicted proteins | sample L2s2metaG_FD_143059 | JGI IMG/M metagenome (GOLD analysis project Ga0193741, IMG submission 143059) | Soil microbial communities from a riparian zone of the East river system, Colorado, United States - L2s2 | ecosystem: Environmental > Terrestrial > Soil > Riparian zone | place: USA: East River...
GTCAGGCTTTCGCCCATTGCGCAAGATTCCCCACTGCTGCCTCCCGTAGGAGTCTGGGCCGTGTCTCAGTCCCAGTGTGGCTGATCGTCCTCTCAGACCAGCTACGGATCGTCGCCTTGGTGAGCCTTTACCTCACCAACAAGCTAATCCGCCGCAAGCTCCTCCTCAACCGAAAGCCGAAGCCATCTTTTCTCACGAGCCCGTAGACCCGAGAGGCTATCCGGTATTAATCCGGGTTTCCCCGGGCTATCCCAGTGTCGAGGGCAGATCACTCACGTGTTACTCACCCGTTCGCCGCTCTCCCCATGGCCGAAGCCATGGTTATCGCTCGACTTGCATGTGTTAAGCGCGCCGCCAGCGTTCGTCCTGAGCCAGGATCAAACTCTCCGTGAAGATTGTTGTCGGTGCCGGCCCAGGCATCGCTTGCGATGCCGACTAAGAGGTCGGCCGGCTTTGCCGGACGGCCGCTTATGGAACGGCGTTGACAGCTTTGCTTCGCGATGAGCTTGAAGCTCAAAGGTCAGCATCCTCGTACTTGAGGATGTGACGAGTTAAGGCCTCGAGCAGGTGTGACCACTCGAGGTCTCGACGTTTCACGCTGTTGAGTTTTCAAAGACCGGTGCCGTGCGAGAGGCGTAAAAAAGCCTCCGACTCGCGCCAGAGGCCTCCAGGAAACTTTCGGTACTGACGTCGTATCCGATTGCGTCCGAAGGCGCTCCAGTTCTCGAGTTACAGGGACTTTCCAACACCGCTCTGCGAGCAGCCGACGAATGGTAGCAGTATGGAGGGGGGTGTCAAGCGCCCCGAAAGCGCATGAAACGGCGTTTTCCGGCCTGTACGAGCGCGCCGTCGAGCGCATCGCGCGGGAGGTCAAGATCCTTGACCGCCTCCCCGTTCACCTTTACCCCGCCCTGGGAGATCAAGCGGCGCGCTTCGCTCGTCGACGCCACGCCAAGATGCTCGACCAGGAGGGCCGGCAGGTGAACCTCGCCGTCGCCCGCGAGAATGGCCTCGGGAACGTCGTCAGGCGCCTCGTGTTGGCGTACGACGCGCGTGAAATGCTCCTCTGCTTCCTCCGCCGCTTCTTCCCCGTGGGAGCGACGGACGATGAAGCGTGCCAACTCGAGCTTCGCCTCCATCGGGTCGTCCGCAAGCGGATCCGCTCCGGACTCCATCACAAGCCGGTACCACTGCGGCAGCACCGAGTCCGAAATCCGCATCGTCTTCCCGAACTGCTCCTCGGGCGCCTCCGCCAGGCCGATGTAGTTCCCCTTCGACTGGCTCATCAGCTGGTCGTCCCACGAGAGGAGCAGCTCGACGGTCAGCGCGACCTGCGGCTCCTGACCATAGGCCTGCTGCACCTCGCGGCCCATGAGGAGGTTGTAGAGCTGGTCGGTTCCACCGAGCTCGACGTCGGCCTGCACCGCGACCGAGTCGTAGCCCTGCATGATCGGGTACAGGAGCTCGGAAACCGAGATCGGCTGTTGGGCTGCGAACCGCTTGGCGAAGTCGTCGCGTTCGAGAAGCCGAGCGACGGTCGCGATACGCGTCAGGCGGACGATCTCGGCGTAATCGAGCTTGCCGAGCCACTCGCTGTTGAAACGGAGCTCCGTGCGCTCCGGGTCGATGATCGCGGAGGCCTGGTCGAAGTAGCTCTTGGCGTTTGCGTCGATCTCTTCGCCCGAGAGGATCGGCCTCGTCGCGGAGCGGCCCGAAGGGTCGCCGATGCGAGTCGTGTAGTCGCCCACGATCAGGACGCCGACGTGACCCTCGCGCTGGAAGGCCGCCATGCGCTGCAGCGGGACGCCGTGGCCCAGAGTCACGTCGGGCGTGGTGACGTCGATTCCGAGCTTCACCCGCAGCGGCCGGCCGGATTCGAGCTTGCCATCGAGCTCGCCCTCGGGCAGAACCGCGACGGCGTTACGGGTGAGAGCCTCCACGGTCACGCATCGAGTCTAGACTCCTCCCCTTGCGCTTTCGCCGCAGCAACCCCCCGGCGCGCAAGAACAACGGGCGCCGCATCCGCAAGCTCCGACTCCTCGCACTCGTCGCGGTGCTCGGCCTGCTCTCGTTCGCCTCGTTCACGTTTGGGCTCGTGACGGCGATCGCCGGCCAGCTGCCCCAGTACGACCCGGCGCACCAGAAGAAGATCGCGCACGACGGCTACATCTTCGACCGAGACGGCCAGCTGCTCGCCGTGCTCCGCGGCAAGGAGAGCCGCGTCATCCTGAAGTCCGAGCAGATCGCGCCGATCATGAAGCAGGCGATCGTCGCCATCGAGGACAAGCGCTTCTACGAGCACCGCGGCGTCGACCTCCGAGCGATCGGCCGCGCGCTCGCCGCGGACATCGAGAACAAGGCGGTCGTCCAGGGCGGCTCGACGATCACCCAGCAGTTCATCAAGAACGCCTACGTCGAGGACCAGCGCTCCGTCGCCCGCAAGCTCAAGGAGGCAGCGCTCGCCTGGCAGCTCGAGCAGCGGGAGACGAAGGACTGGATCCTCACGGCGTACCTGAACACGATCTACTTCGGGAACGGGGCCTACGGCATCGGCCAGGCGGCGCTCACGTACTTCCAGAAGCCGGCCAGCCGGCTGACGCTCCCCGAGGCGGCCCTCCTCGCAGGCATCCCGCGTGACCCGTCCCTCGTCGACCCGGTGACGAACCCGAAGGCGGCGAAAGAGCGCCGTCGCGTCGTTCTCGACCAGATGCTCCAGCAGGGGATCATCGCCCCCGAGCAGCACAGTGAAGCGCGGAGTGCCGCGATGCCCGCGCCGGACCAGGTCCAGGTGCCCGGGACCCAGGAGCGGCAAGGCCAGTACTTCGTCAACTACGTCAAGCAGCAGCTGATCGACAGCGACGACTACGGGCCCGGAGACGTCTTCGGCGGCGGGCTCCGCGTCTATACGACGCTCGACACGCGGCTCCAGAAGCTGGCGCGCGCGTCGATCGCCAAGGTGCTCAAGGATCCGGACGGCCCGCAGGCAGCGCTCGTGGCCATTGAGCCGTCGACCGGTGAGGTGATGGCGATGGTCGGCGGCTCGAACTACCGCGAGAGCCAGTTCAACCTCGCCGTCCAGGGGGAGCGGCAGCCGGGCTCGGCGTTCAAGCCCTTCGTGCTCGCAGCGGCGCTGAACGAAGGCATCGCGCCGTCCACCCAGTTCGTGTCGCATCCGACGGCGATCCCGCTCGGCAACAAGCTGTGGCAGGTGAACAACTACGAGGGCTCGTACCTCGGCTCGATCAACCTCGAGACGGCGACGATCCACTCGGACAACTCGGTGTATGCGCAGCTGACCTCACTCGTGGGGCCGCAAAACGTGGCCCGGATGGCGCGGAACGCCGGGATCCGCAGCAAATTGAACAGCTACTTCGCGATCGGGCTCGGCGCCGAGGCGGCGAACCCGCTCGAGATGGCGCGCGCGTTCTCGACGTTCGCCAACGACGGCCAGCGCGTCGACGGGTCGCTCCTCGGCAACCAGCCGCGGGCGGTGCTCAAAATCGGCAAACGAAAGAACGAGGCGGTGGAGCGTCCCATCCTCAGTCCTGAAAGGACGGCGATCCTGAACTCGATCCTGCAGAAGGTCGTGACGCAGGGGACCGGTCGCCGCGCCTCTCTGTCCGATCGGCCCGTGGCGGGGAAGACCGGGACGACCGAGAACTACGGCGACGCGTGGTTCGTCGGGTCGATCCCGCAGCTCACGGTTGCCGTCTGGGTCGGCTACCCGCGCGAGCTCCGGCCGATGGAGCACGAGTACCACGGCGATCCCGTGGCGGGCGGCACGTTCCCGGCCGAGATCTGGCACACGTTCGTGCAGGAGGCGCTGAAGAGGGACATCGAGGACCCCGAGCCGAAGTCGTTTCCGTCCACGTCCGTCCCGTACGGCTCTCCGCGGACAGTCGTGTTCCGCGACGGCCTGCTGCAGGTCGACAACGGCGAGTGCCATTCTCCGAAGGCGGTGCTCTTCTTCTCCGGGCAAGAGCCCCGGAAGACGGCGAACTGCAGGCCGAACGAGGTGGACGTGCCCGACCTCGTCGGCCAGCCCGTACAGGTGGCGCGCACCCGTCTCGCGGGACAGCCGCTCACCGCGTCGATCGTCTACAAGGTCGCGAAGCCCGGCCAGAAGGTGAACGTGGTGCTCGAGCAGAGCCCGCGGAAAGGGAGGCGCTCCGCGTACGACCAGGTGACGCTCGTCCTCGCCAAGCCGACGCACGGTGTCGTGCCGCGGCTCGTGGGCATGCCGCTCGAGCGGGCCCAGCAGAAGTGCGAGCGTCGTGGTTTCAAGGTCGAGGTCGAAGAGGCTTCCCAGGGCCCACCAGGGAGGGTCGTCTTCCAGCTGCCCAGGCCGGGAGTGGCTGCGGCGCCGGGGATGGTCGTCAGGGTCGCCGTCGCGGCCTGATCGGTCGGCTGAGGAACTTCGAGCCTGCTTCCGCGTAGCGCCACGGGCGGTCGGCCGCCTTCGTGATGCCGACCCGCAGGCCGCGCTCGACGGGAACGTCTTCTCGCGCGTAGAGCTCAAACGGCGGTTCGTCCAGCGGCGCGCCGTCGTGCTCTCGCGTAACGCCGAGTGCCTGGCAGAGCCGGCCCGGACCCGCCGCGAGCAGTCTCTGCTCGTCGGTGCGGCGACGGGCGGCCATCTCTTCCAGGCCCGTGCTCGGCTCGAGCGCGCGGATCAGGACCGCGCTTGCGACGCCCTCCTGCTCGCAGACGAAGTTGAGGCACCAGTGGATCCCGTACGAGCGGTAGACGTATGCGTGGCCCGGCGGGCCGAACATCGCCGCGTTGCGCGCCGTCTGGCCCGCGAACCCGTGCGCGGCCGGATCCTCGTGGTCATAGGCCTCGACCTCGACGATTCTCCCGCCGACCCCGTCCACGAGCAGCGTCACACCCACGAGCTCGGGGGCGACGTCGTGCACGCTTCGCGCAAAGAAGTCCTGGCCGACCTTCATTCCTTCTGGGGGTTGCGTGCGTCGTAGCGGACGAGAGCCGGCAGGGCGAGCGCGCAGACCGCGGTGCCGATCACGGTGAGCACGCCTCCTGAGACGATCGAGGCGCGGACGCCTGCAAGCGAGGCGACGATCCCGGCCTCGACGTTCCCGATCTCCGGTGCGCCGGCGACCTGTGCGAGCTCGATGCCCGAGAGCCGTCCACGCAGCCTGTCCGGGGTCACAGTCAGGAGGATGTTCCCGCGGAGGACCGCGCTGACGAAGTCGGCTGCGCCGGCCAGCGCAAGGAAGAAGAGCGCCATCACGACCGACTGCGCGAGCCCGACGAGGGCGATCGCGGCGCCCCAGGCGCCTGCCGCGATGCACACGGCCACCCCCTGGCGGCGGATCGCGCCCATCCAGCCTGAGGTGAGCGACGCCACCAGGGCACCGGCGAACAGCGACGAGTACATGAGGCCGAGGACGGTCGGGCCGCCACCGAGCTCGTCGGCGAAGGCCGGGAAGAGCGCGCGCGGCATGCCGAAGATCATCGCGATCGTGTCGACGACGAAGATGCCGAGCAGCACCCTGCGGTGGGCGACGTACCGGAAGCCGTCCAGGATCGACTGCAGGCTCGGACGATCCGCATCCAGCGCGGCCGGGATCTTGGGCAGGAGCCAGATCGCGAGCAGGGACGCCGCGAACGTCGCGGCGTCGATCCCGTATGCGCCGGGCAGGCCGAAGGTCGCGATCAGGAGACCCGCGAGCGCAGGCCCGGCGACGCGGGCGAGCGTGAAGACGACGTCCTCGACCGCGATCGCCGCCAGCAGCTGGTCCTCTCCGACGAGCCGCGGCGTCAGGGAGTTCCGGGCCGGCCGCTGGAAGCCGTAGGCCGCCGTGCCCAACGTCTCACCTGCGTAGAGGGCCCAGATCTGGGGGTCTGCCAGCAGGGAGTTCGCGAGCAGCCCGAGCGTCACCGCGAGCAGGGCAACGTCGGACAAGAGGAGGAGGCGGCGCCGATCGACGAAGTCGGCAACCGCGCCGCCGTAGATCGGAATGACGAGGAGCGGCACGAGCGCGGCGATCCCGAGCAGGCCGACGGCGAGCGTCGACCCCGTCTCCTCGTAGAGCTGGAAGGGAATCGCGACCGTCGTGATCTGGCTGCCGATCGCGGAGATCCCCGTGCCGAACCAGAGCCGGCGGAAGTCGCGCGAGTCGCGCAGCGGCCGGATGTCGACCGCGATCCGGGCGAACAGGCCGCGCTCCGGCGGCTCGGGGCGCCCGATGTCGGTCAGAAGAGCTGTTCGTCAGTCGGACGTGACGACTTCTCGAGCAGCCGGCGGGCTCGGCGCCCGAGGTCGTTCAGATCGACGCGGCCCTTGTCCGCGTCCTCGACGATCCGCTCGGCGAGCTTCAGGGCCTCGTCGATGATCGGCGTGCCGATCGCAGCCTCCTGCCCCATGTCGTGGAGGATCGTTCGCTCAGTGCGGCCGGCGATGATCGGGTCCGGAACGCCCTCGATCCAGACGCGCGTCCGGTGGCCTCCCCCACGCTCCTTGCCGACGATCGGCTCGACCGCATAGATCTTGTCGGCGCGGGCGTATTTCCCAAAGCCGAGGAAGATCATCCGGCCGCCGTCCGCCATGCCGACAACTCTACGGGGTCAGGGGGCGCTCAGGGCTCGCGGGGAGCGGGAGCAGGCGCTTCTTCTTGCTCCGCCGGCACAGGCTCCGGCTCGGGGCTCTCGGGCTGGAGCGTGCGCCACGCGGTGTACACCGCAAGACCTGCCCACAGGAGGTCGATCCAGTCGAAGACCAGACCCAGCTCGTCGAAGAAGAGATCAACCGTGTCCCGGGAAAACACCGGGACATCAACTGCGCCGCCCGTCGCCTCGTCCGCAACCTCGCCGAGGATCCACGCGAACGAGAGGTACTTTCCAATCGCGATCCCGAGCAGCGCCGAGGCCACGGCGATCAGCTGAAGCGGGAGGCCGCGCTGCCCACGAGTTGCGAAGAGGATCGCCATTCCTGCGAGGAAGCCGATCCCCCAGGCAGCGAAGCCGATCTCGTACTCGGTCCACTTGACGATCAGGCCCCAGGCGACGCCGCCGGCAATTGCAACCGCCAGCCCGGCAAGAATCGCGGGGATGTAAACAGAAGCAGCTGAGCGGTCTTCCCTGACCAGGCTCGTGCGGGGGTCCATGCGAGGCTGATCATTCCAGACCCTCGTCGTTTTGCAAGACGAATTTCAGGCGAGCGCGGCCTTCAAGGCTTCTGTCACGAGCTCCTGGTCGTGCACCTCGAGCTGCGGGAAGAACGGGAGCGCCAGCGTGCGCGAGCAGGCGTCCTCGGCGACCGGGCACATGCCCTCGGCGAACCCGTACCGCTCGCGCATGTACGGCTGGAGGTGCACGGCCGGAACGTAATGGCCGGCCTCGACGCCCTGGCCGGCCATGCGCTCGAGGACTGCGTCGCGATCGACCTCCGGCGCGACCTTGACGACGTAGACGAACCAGGAGCGGACGTGATCCGCGTCGTCCGCGAGCGGCGGCTCGACGCCGTCGACTCCCGCGAGGAGCTCCGTGTACCGCGCGGCCACCACGCTCCGCATCGCGAGCATCCGGTCGAGCTTCTCCAGCTGGCCGATCCCAAGCGCGGCCTGCAGGTCGGTGATCCGGTAGTTGAAGCCGAGCCGGACGTGATGGAACCAGCGCGAGTCGTAGGAGCGGCCCTGGTTGCGAAGGCTCACGATCAGGTCGCGCTCCTCCTCGGAGTGCGTCGTGACCATCCCACCCTCGCCCGTCGTCAACTGCTTGTTCGGATAGAAGCCGAACGCGCCCGAGACGCCGTGCGACCCGACCGGGGCGCCCTTGTACTCGGCGCCGAGGGCCTCGCACGAGTCGTCGATCAGCCAGAGCCCGTGCCGTTCCGCGATCGCGCGCAGCTCGTCGAGCTCGCACGGGTACCCGAACATGTCGACGGCGACGATGCCCTTCGTGCGGCCGGTGATCGCGGCCTCGACCGCCGCGGGATCGAGGTTCAACGTCTGCGGGTCGACGTCCGCGAACACCGGCTGCCCGCCTTCGAGAATGAAGCAGTTCGCGGTCGCGACGAAGGAGATCGGCGACGTGATCACCTCGTCGCCCTCCTCGACGCCGGCGATGTGGCAGAGCATGTGCAGGGCCGCCGTGCCGCTGGAGACAGCCGCCGCGAACGGCGCGCCGACCCGCTCGGCCAAGAGCTCCTCGAACTGCTCGATCGCCGGCCCGAGCGAGAGTCGCCCGGAGCGGAGCACCTCGGTGACGAGCTCCTCGTCGCGCTCGTCTATGAAGGGCCGAGAGAGCGGGACCCTGGTCTCGGTCCTCACGCCTCCGCTGGCGCCGCGTTGCCGATCTTCGCGTACTCGAGCCACTGCGCCCAGCGCTCGCTCTTGCCGCGGCACGTGTCCAGGTACGCCGTCTGGAGCTCCTTCGTCACCGGCCCGGGCGGCCCTATCTCACGGTCGTCGACCTCGCGGATCGGCGTCACCTCGGCCGCGGTGCCGGTCATGAAGATCTCGTCCGCCGTCACGAGGTCGGAGCGAATCAGGTTTTTCTCCTCGACCGTGTAGCCGAGGTCCTGCGCGATCTGGATCAGCGAGTCGCGCGTGATGCCCGGCAGGATCGAGGTCGAGAGCGGCGGCGTCGCGATCGTGCCGTCCTTGACGATGAAGACATTCTCGCCCGAGCCGTCGGCGATGAACCCCTCGGCGGTCAGCAGGATTGCCTCGTCGTAGCCGGCGCGGTTCGCCTCGGTCACCGCGAGCATCGAGTTCAGGTAGATGCCGGTCGCCTTCGACGCGTGCGGGATCGTGTTCGGCCCGACCCGCTGCCAGGAGGAGATCTTCACGCGGATGCCGTTCTTCAGGCCGTCGTCGCCGAGGTAGGCGCCCCAGGGCCAGCTCATGATCACGACCTCGACCGGGTTGCCGGCCGTGGACACGCCGAGCTCGCCGTAGCCGGAGAATGCGATCGGGCGGAGGTAACACTCGGGCAACCCGTTCGCGCCGATCAGATCCATGCACGCGGCGTGCAGCTCCTCGACCGAGTACGGGAGGTCCATGTAGAGGAGGTTCGCCGAGTCGTGCAGGCGCTCCAGGTGGTCGGTCAGCCGGAAGACCGCGGGGCCCCGGTCGGTCTCGTAGCAGCGGATGCCCTCGAACACGCCGGTCCCGTAGTGCAGCCCGTGTGTGCCGACGTGAACCGTCGCGTCGGCCCAGTCGACGAGCTCCCCGTTCCTCCAGATCTTCTCGGTCTCGCGCACCTCTCGCCTCCTTACGCCGCTGGGTCCTTCAAAGGTTACGTGTCGGCTTCGACAGCGTCCATAGGTTGTGCCCTGGCGAGGCGAATCAAGTCTCCCGGAGCGATTTCGGCCATATGGCTCGGGGAGCCGGCTCCGATCCACACTCGCTTGTGCGCGAGCAGCGCTCGGTCGACGAAGACCCGGTCGACGTTCGGGAGCGGGAAGGGCGCGACGGCGCCGGCGACGAACCCGGTGGCGCGCTCGACCTCCGCGGGCTTGGCGATCCGGGCCTTCTTCGCACCGGCCGCTGCGGCGATCTTGTCGAGGTCCGCCCGACGGTCGCCCGGAACGAGCACCACGACCCACCGGCCGTCGCAGTCGAAGACCAGAGACTTGACGATCTGCCCGAGCTTGCAGCCGACGGCCTGAGCTGCTTCGACCGCCGTCGGGGTGCCCGTCGAGAACTCCTCGACCCTCGCCTCGGCTCCCATCTGGCGGAGGAAGCCGGAGACCCGCTCGACCTCCGTGGGCCATTGCACAGTCACGTCGTCAGCCTAGGCGAAACCTTCCGAGCCGCTTCTTCGTTACCTCTCTAGCCCCCGTGAGAAGCGAAGAGCTGCGCATTGCCAAGACGGAGTCGCGGTTCCGCGACGTCAACGAGCGGATCGCGGAGTCGACCGACACCGTGGGCCTCCCGCGGGCCGACCTCGTGTGCGAGTGCGCCGACCCGGAGTGCGGCCACCGAATCGAGGCGTCACTCGACGACTACGAGCGCGCCCGGTCCGACGGGGCGCTCTTCGTGATCGCCCCCGAGCACCACGTGCCGGAGCATGAGGAGGTGGTCGAGTCGCAGCCCGGCTACCGCATCGTCGAGAAGCTGAGAGGTGTCGGCGCCGTCGCCCGCCGGCTCAGTCCGCGCCGAGCGCAATGAAGTAGGCGTCGTCGAGCCCAGCCCCGCGCAGAGCGTCGACGAGATCGGGAGGAGCAGGGGTGTCGAGCGAGACCGCCATCAGCGCCTTGCCCCCACGGTTCGTGCGCGAGACGGCCATGTTCGCGATGTTGACGCCGGCCTCTCCGAACAGCGTTCCGATTCGTCCGATGACACCCGGGACGTCGTCGTAGCGGAAGATCGCCATCAGCGACGAGAGCTCCATCTCGAGCTCGAACCCGAGCGCGCTGACGAGCCAGCGCCGGTGGTCTCGCCCGATCGTCGTCCCGGCGACGTGCAGCTCGTCCCCGTTCGAGCGCACGGTGACCCGTACGAGGTTCGTGAAGTCTCGTGACGCGCGGCGGCGCTCTTCGACGACCTCGACGCCGCGCTCGGCCGCGATCACCGGCGCGTTCACGTAGTTCACCGGCTGGTCGGCGCGTCCCTGGAAGGCGCCGTTCAGCGCCGCGACGGTGAGCAGCCTCGTGTCGTAGCCGGCCAGGGCGCCGTAGTAGGCGAGCTCGATGCGCTCGGCCCGTCCGCCGGCGAGCTCCATCGCCAGCCGGCCGAGGCTCGCTGCCAGCGGGATGAACGGCCCGAGCACCTCGAGGTCCTCGGCGCCGATCGAGGGAATGTTGACCGCGTTCGTGACAAGGGCGCCTTCGAGCGCCGCGGCGACCTGCTCGGCGACGATGATGCCTGCCCGGTCCTGGGCCTCCTCCGTGGATGCGGCGAGGTGCGGCGTCACGACGACGGTGTCGACCTCGAGCAGCGGCCCGGAATACGGCTCGGCGTGGAAGACGTCCAGCGCGGCGGCGGCGACCTTGCCCGAGTGCAGCGCTTCGAGGAGCGCCGCTTCGTCGAGGAGCTCGCCGCGGGCGGCGTTCACGAGGCGCACTCCGTCCCGCATCTTCGCGAACGCGTCTGCATTCATCGAGCCGCGGGTTTCCGCCGTCAGCGGGAGATGCAGCGTGAGGAAGTCCGCCGCCGCGAGCACCTCGTCCTGCGTCTCGGCGCGATCGACTCCAAGCTCGCGGAACCGCTCCCTCGCCACGAACGGGTCGTAGGCGACGACCCGCATCTCGAGCCCGAGTGCCCGGCGGGCGACTTGCTGGCCGATCCGCCCGAACCCCAGTACTCCCAGCGTCTTCCCAGCGAGCTCGAGGCCCGCGTACCGCGAGCGCTCCCAGCGGCCTTCCTTGAGCGCAGCGTGCGCCTGTGGGATGTGCCTCGACAGCGCGAGCAGGAGCCCGATCGTGTGTTCCGCGGCAGAGATGACCGTCGACTCGGGGGCATTCGCAACGACGATCCCGCGGCGGGTCGCGGCCTCGACGTCAACGTTGTCGACGCCGACGCCGGCCCGCCCGATGACCTTGAGCCTCTCCGCCCGCCCGATCAGGTCTGCGTCGACCTTCGTCGCCGAGCGGATGACGATCGCGTCGTAGTCGCCGATCTGCGCGGGCAGATCGCCGTCGGTGTCGACATCGACGTCGAAGCGCGCGCGGAGGAGCTCGACCCCCGCGTCGGCGATCTTCTCCCGAATCAGGACTCTCATCTGTGGGTTTCTCGAGGCGTCGCTGACGGTGCGAGGCCGGAGGGGACAGTGTTGCCTAACACGGCCCCGGAGAGCATCGTGCCGTCAGCGGCGCCAGGCCTTCGCGGAGCCCGGCTCCGCCGGGCGGGAGCGAAGGCCGGTCGAGGAAGCCACAGAATTCACGCCGGCTGGTGCTCGTATGTCTCGAGCGCGCGGGTGACGGCGACGCCGCGCTCGATGTCGGCCCCTGCCTCCGCCAGCGAGAGCTCGATCCCGGCGAGGGCCGTCGTGATGTCGAACACGTCGAAGAAGCCGATGTGGCCGATGCGGAAGACCTTGCCCTTGAGCGGCCCCTGGCCGGGGGCGAGCGTGATCCCGAATCGGTCGCGGAGGTCGAGCAGGAGCTGCGTCCCGTCGACGGGGTCGGGGACGCGGACGGTCGTGACCACCGCCGACGAGTCGTCGTCGGGCGAGAACAGCTCGAGGCCCATCGCCTTGACGCCCTCGCGACAGGCGCGCCCCAGGCGAACGTGCTCCTCGAACGTAGCGTCGAGGCCGCGCTCGAGGATCAGCTTGAGCGCGATGTTGAGGCCGATCACGATCGAGACGGCCGGCGTGAACGCCGCGTCCAGCTGCTCCTGGGCGTTGCGCGTGCGCTCCCAGTCGAGGTAGAAGCGCGGAGCCGTCGCCTTCGCGCCGTGCTCCCAGGCCGCCGCCGACACCGACACCGTCGCCAGCCCCGGCGGCGACATCAGCGCCTTCTGCGAGCCGGAGACGACCGAGTCGAGGCCCCACTCATCCGTCTCGCACGGGATCGCGCCGAGGCTCGAGATCGCATCGACGCCGACAAGCGAGCCCGCGTCCTTCGCCGCCGCCGCCAGCGCCCGCACGTCGGCCACGACGCCGGTCGAGGTTTCCGACTGAGTCACCAGCACCGCGCTCGCGCCGCCGAGCTCAGCCAGGCGCGCCGCCAGGTCGTCCGCCGACGGGGCTTCACCCCACTCGTACCGGATGTGGTCGAGGTCGCAACCGTAGGTCTCGGCGATCTGCGCCCAGCGCTCGCCGAAGTAGCCGGCGGAGACGACGACGACGCGGTCTCCCGGCGACGTGAGGTTCGCGACGACCGACTCGAGGCCCGCCGTTCCCGATGCGGTGTAGAGGAGGACGTCGCCGTCAGTGCGGTAGACCTCCTTCAGTCGCTCGAGGCACCGCTTGTACGTCGGCTTGAAGTCCGGGCTGCGGTGATGGACGATCGGGAGCGCCATCGCCGCGAGCACCTGCGGCGGGACCGGCGTCGGCCCCGGAGTCATCAGATAACGCTTTTCGGCCAAGCCACGGGGAGCGTAGCCCACTCATAGGCTGTACCTGTGGAGGCCCTTCTCGCGTTCGCGGCCGCGCTTCTTTCCCTCCGTCTCGCCGCCATGCTCGCCGTGCGCTGGCGGGATCGGCGGAGACCGGAGCTCGCGGCCTGGTCGGCGGCCCTGCTTGCATACGCCGCGGCCTCCGCCGCGCTGGCCTGGGGCGCTGCCGCCGGCTGGGACTCGCGCTCGTTCCGCGTCTACTACCTCTTCGGCGGCCTGCTGACGGCGGCGCTCCTCGGTCTTGGCTCGCTCCTTCTCTACGGGTGGCGCCGGATCGTCGGGCCGGCGCTCGTCTATGTCGGCCTGGCGGTCGGCGTGGCGATCTCGGTACCCGTGCACGGCGCCTTCGGCGGCGACATCCCGGCGGCGCAGGACCACCTGGATTTCTTCCCCGCCCGGTTGCTCGCGGTCGTTGCAAATGTCACGGGCACGATCGCCGTGCTTACAGTGGCAATGGTCACGATCAGGCGGCGCCCAGTCGGGAACGCGCTCATCGTCGCCGGGGTCGTTGTTGCCGCCCTGGGCACCGCTCTATCCGGCTTGGGTGCTGCGAAAACGGCGATTTTCGTTGCAATTGCAGCACTTCTTCTTTACGGAGGTTTTACAGCTTCTCCGCGGCGAGGTCGCTAACCAATCGCTACCGTCCCGGTCTTACCTGCTTGACATCGATCCTCGGGGCCCGCCCAGGGCTCGCTCGGGCGACTGCGGCACAAAGGCGCGCTCGGTGAGCGGAGGCCCCGGACACAAGGGAGTTTCTCTTGCACCGACGACTACTGCGGCTGCTGCCCGCGCTCATACTCACGTGTCTCGGCCTCGCGGCCCTGACGGTCGCCCACCAGGCGTCAGCCGGCGGGAAGACGATCAGGGTCGTTCCCGATGACGGCCTGGCCCGGCAGATCCGCCAATACCGCCGCCAGACGTGGCGCTGGCAGAACGTCATGGGCGTCCGTCGCACGCGGGCGAACCGCGCGGCCGTGCGCCACCCGAGCCGGACGTACAAGCGCTGGGTACGCGACCTCTGGAAGCGGCGCGCGATCCGTGCTCATCGCCGGGCTCACCGTCCGCCGCACAAGGCCGGTTGGCTCTGCATCCAACGCCACGAGGGGGCTTGGAACGATCCGAACGCTCCCTACTTCGGCGGGCTCCAGATGGATCTCTCGTTCCAGCGCGCCTATGGCGCGCATCTCCTCCGTCGCAAGGGCACTGCCGACCACTGGACACCGCTCGAGCAGATGTGGGTTGGCGAGAAGGCTCACCGCAGCGGGCGCGGCTTCTACCCGTGGCCCAACACGGCGCGATACTGCGGGCTGATTTAGGCTCTAGCCATGGGACGTGGCTCCAGACCGATTCGCCGCTGGCGCAAGGATCGCCAGCGCAAGAAGAAGGAGCGACTGAAGCGACGAGCCGCCGAAGCAGGCGCTTCGAGCGGCGCAGCGACCCGTCGCCGGGCTCCAAGCCGGCCCAAGCCCGTCGAGACGCCGGCGCCCGAGCCGGTCGAGGCCGTCGCACCGGCCGAGACGGAGGCGCCGCCGAAGACCGAGGCCACGGCCGAGGCTGCGCCCGAGGCCGAAGCGGTGGCTGAGGCGGAGGCAGGTCCCGAGGCTGAGGCAGTGACCGTGGCCGAGGCGCCACCCGAAGCGGAACCAGCGCCGGAGTCCCCGCCTGAGGAAAAGCCCAAGCCAAAAGCCAAGCCGAGGGCAAAGGCGGCGACCAAGAAGCCGGCGAAGCCCAAGGCAGCGGCCAAGAAGACGGCCACGAAGCAGGATTCCGACGCGGGCACAGCCGAGGCGTCGGCAGCCAAGCCGAAGCGCCGGGCATCGAGCGCATCGAAGCCCAAGCCGACCGAGACAGAGGACTAGCGAGGGACCGCCGAGCCGCGGGCTCTTCCCAGCTGGGCCTTGGGCGAGGTTTTCGTTCGCTGGCCTGAGGAGTACCATGTAGTGACAAGGGTCACGCCGCACTATGCTTCACAGCAGCAACTCGTTTGCTGCTCTCGCTGTAGCGGCCACGGTGCTGGCAGCTTGGGTCGCGGGGTCTCCTCCGCAGGCACAGGCGAGCACGCCTCAGACGCTCTACTCAGTCGGTAGCGAGGTCGGCGTTCCGCACCGAGGCATGACCCTCCTCCATGCAGCGCCCGGGTCTCGGCACGTGCTCGCGCGTATCGGGCCCCGCACGATCTTCGGATCACCGATCAGGTTGGCCGTCGTCGGGACGACGGGCGAGTGGCTCGCAGTCATCTCGGCGGCGCTCGGCAACCGCGTTCGCGGGTTCGTGCACCGTTCGAAGGTGCGCCTGCTGCACGTCCCCGTCTCGCTCGAGGTCGACCGCACCTCGCGCTGGCTGCGGGTCTGGCGGATGGGACGAGTACTGCGCAAGTTCGAGATCGCGGTCGGAGCTCTCGCGACACCGACGCCTCGCGGCCGATTTGCGATCACCGACAAGCTCTGGGACTTCATGCCCTCGATCTACGGATGCTGCACCCTGGCGCTGTCGGGTCATCAGACGCGTCTGGCACCCGGCTGGACCGGAGGCGATCGTTTGGCGATCCACGCGGGCAGCGGCATCGGAAGGGCGGTCTCGAACGGGTGCCTGCGCGCGGCCGAGACCGACATGCGCTACCTGATGGAGCTGCTACCGCTCGGAACCCAGGTCGTCGTCCACGACTAGCGCTAGGTCTTGAGCTTCTCGCGGAGGAGCTCGTTGACGAGCTTCGGGTTCGCGCGACCCTCGGTCTCCTTCATCACCTGGCCGACGAAGAAGCCGAGCAGGCCTTCCTTGCCGCCGCGGTAGTCCTCGACCTGCTGCGGGTTCTCGGCGAGGACCTTCTCGACGAGCGACTCGAGCTCGGATGTGTCGGTGATCTGCCCGTCGCCGAGATAAGGCTCTGCCGAAAAATCGGGATCGCCACTCGCCGCCAGGGCTTCCGTGAAGACATGTCTTGGGACCTGGTCCCTGGCCACGATCAATTTGGCCAGCTCGTCTGCGTTCACTGCCGCGGGATCGACCCCCGTGGCGGCGAACTGGTTCATGAGCACGTTCGCCACGTCGCGCCGGTCGCCGGCGACCTTGTCGAAGAGGCGATCGCGGCCACTCGTCACGAGCCCCTCCGCGGTTTCGAAGCCGACCTCGTCCGCAAGCCGCTTGATGCGCTCTCCGGGAAGATCGGGCAGCTCGCCGCGGAGCCGCTCGACGAGGTCGCGGTCGGGCTCGAGCGGCACGAGGTCCGGCTCCGGCAGGTAGCGGTAGTCCTGCGCCTCTTCTTTCGAGCGCAGCGGCGGCGCCGACTCGTTGCCCGGGTCGAAGTGCATCGTCTCCTGAATGACCTCTCCGCCCGACTCGTAGATCTGGATCTGGCGCTGGAGCTCGCGCTCGATCCCTTTCGCCGCGAAGTTGAACGAATTCATGTTCTTGAGCTCGGTGCGTGTGCGGAGCTCCTCGGAGCCCTCGGGGCGGACCGAGACGTTGACGTCGAACCGGAGCGAGCCCTTCTCCATCTCGGCGTCCGAGATCCCGAGCTCGACCACGGTCTGGCGCAGGAGCTGGAGGAACCGCTTCGCGTGGTCGGCAGAGTGGATGTCGGGGGCGGTCACGATCTCGACGAGCGGAGTCCCGGCTCGGTTGAAGTCGACGAGCGTGCGGTCGGCTCCCGCGATGCGGCCCTCGGCGCCGCCGACGTGGACGTTCTTCGCGGCGTCTTCCTCGAGGTGCGCGCGCACGATGCCGACCTCGATGTCACCTTCGGCGGTCGGCAGGGCGAGCTTCCCGTCCACGCACAGCGGCTCGTCGTACTGGGAGATCTGGTAGCCCTTCGGCAGGTCGGGATAGAAGTAGTGCTTGCGGTGGAAGATCGCGTGCTCGACGACGCGGCAGCCGAGTGCCTGGCCGAGGAGGATCGTCATCTCGATCGCGCGTCGGTTCGGCACGGGAAGCGTCCCGGGGTGGGCGAGGCAAACGGGGCACGTGCGCGAGTTCTCGGGCGCGAAGTACTCGAGCTCGCAGCGGCAGAACATCTTCGTCCGCGTCTTCAGGTGGACGTGGATCTCGAGGCCGATGACCGGTTGCCAGGTCACGCGAGCCTCGGCGGGACGTAGTCGAAGCCGAGCGCCTGCTCGAGGGCGTGGCCGGCGCGGAAGAGCAGGTTCTCGGAGAACTGCGGGCCGATCAGCTGCAGGCCGACCGGGAGGTCCTCGGAGAGCCCGCACGGAATCGAGAGGCCGGGCAGGCCGGCCATGTTCGGCGGGATGGCGAGCACGTCGCTGAGGTACATCGCGAGCGGGTTGTCCGTCTTCGCGCCGAGCGGGAACGCGACGGTCGGCGAGGTCGGGCTGACGAGGAGGTCGAACTGCTCGAGCGCGGCGGCGAACTCCTGCCTGATGATCGTCCGCACCTTCTGCGCCTGGCCGTAGTACGCCTCGTAGTAGCCGGCCGAGAGTGCGTACGTGCCGAGCATGATCCGGCGTTTCGGCTCGTCCCCGA
>Ga0193741_1000178_pt1 | contig 17486 bp, 16 predicted proteins | sample L2s2metaG_FD_143059 | JGI IMG/M metagenome (GOLD analysis project Ga0193741, IMG submission 143059) | Soil microbial communities from a riparian zone of the East river system, Colorado, United States - L2s2 | ecosystem: Environmental > Terrestrial > Soil > Riparian zone | place: USA: East River...
CAACATCTGCCAACATCTGCCAACATATAGCTTACGGGATTAAGGGGTCTGACTAGTGCAGTATGCAGTAAACTTTTTTTTGCAAGTAGTGCTACTTGAGAAATGTCTCCTAGAACCAGCATGGCTTCTCTGACAATTCTAAGTTCTTGGTTGAACGCCTTAGAAACTGCTACTTCTACTAAACCTTCTGTCAAGCCAATTCTCATTTCTCCATTTATCATCTTTGTCAAATATTTTGCTTCAAGTGGTGAGCTATTCAAAAATAGACCTTTCAAAAGGTTCCTCTTACTTTTACCCGAATTACATCCTATAGTATCCGCAATCCTCCTAAATCGATCATGTACAGACAATAGTGTCAGAGCCCGTTGTTGAAAAAGTGAAACGGTGTGCATTTTTGATATTGCATACTCAGAGAGTGCACCCATATCTCCGTATTTTAAGTAGATCTGTTGGATTTTATTTTGATCTAGTGTAGATATTTCAGAAAGTGTTCGCATTATCGTGCTATATCCTATATTTACCGCAGATTTCGAACCTAGAGGAAATATTCTGTTGGATAAGAAGAGAACAGCAACAGATAAAGATTCATCATTCAGAGAAGAGAGATACTCAGAGAGAAAATTTACCTTCATATTCTTGCTTGTTGTTCCAAGAATTTTTTCACATAAATGTACAAAGTGCGAAAAATGGGTAGAAATATCAGCAGACAGAACCGAATTTAAACCATCAATCATTTCTTCTCAAATACAATTAGTAATTCAAGATATATTAATTGAAACCAATGAGTTTTAACTGAGAATGGAAGCGAAGCGATGGAGTTTTGGTAGGACTTTTTTTAATAAAGTAACAACTATTTGGAAAAAAACATTATTGTACTCATATTCTAGATTGGGTTTGATTAAGTGTCAGATAGAATAACATCAGTAAACTAAATCAAGTAAACCGAATCACACCTAAGATCAGAAGAGGGAGAAACTAATATCTATCCAATCCAATTTTATCTCATTTATTGAAAAACTTTTTTTACTCAATACAAGGAAAAGAACCACAAGTAGAATTAGCAGGTTATAGATAGCAGAAAGCTCTAATGCTAGGCAGCTAGACCTTCTGGTCGTTATCCCTACTGTTCTGGTCTACCGTCTATTTTTTCTAGTCTACCTATATCAAGATCGGTCTAAATTCTTAGCGGATACAAAGTACACTCCGATAGTTCAATCAGAAATTATGGTAGAATTGGTCGTCAACTGTCTAATCTTTAGATATAACCTGACACTTAGTAAATGATGAATAGAAACAAAACGACAACATTACTAGCCATAGTTGGTATTGCATTATTGGCAACGGTTATGATAATGCCATCACCAACACGAGTATTAGGTCACTTGGATCAAGACTTTACTCCCTATACTGGATTCGCAAAAGTCAGCTTGGACGCCTCAGGTCCCGCTTTTAACATTAATGGAGAAGAGAAAGATAACAATGAAGATAGCACAACTGCAACAACAGATGAAGATGAGAGGGCAGGTTCTGATGATGTCACTAAATCAGAAGACCAAGACTCTTCTCAGGCAGACTATGAAGAATTACAGACTTGTCTTTCTAGTATTGAGGGCCAAGGATCTCCCACAGAGGAGGAAGCAATAGACTGTATGGAAGCAGGTTATGGAGGAATAGATAGTAACGAAAATGATCCTACTGAGAGCACAGATGACGGCGATGAAGACACGAATGGCGTAACTGAAGCGATTGACGATGCACAAGATGAAGATGACGAAGAATAATCAAGAACCCATTCTTAACATAAGGGAATAGCATTGTAAAGCATTTTTTCCACCTTATTTTTAAGTCCCCTTTGAAGATAATTAGTCCAGTAATCAATATGTTCGGATTAGTACGAATTTGTGAGTTCATTTAGTATTTGTCATCCGAAGTCCACAAATCTGTGGGTTTGTAAATGCAAGAGCATTGTCTCTTCCTAGTTACTTGAGTGGTTTAAATAAATGATGGCAACGCCAACAAAATGTTATGAACTTGGACAAAATTCTAATGATATCAATTCTTTAGTTGTCTGAGAAGTTGATTTCTGTCTTCAGTGAAAGCACATAATCCATTATTATCAAACGTCTTCGTTTGGAACCTTGTTCAGTAGTAAGTTGAAAATCTCTTGCGATAGTTCTGCTGTAACGCACTACAACTTGTGTTAAAAATAGCCCTCTTTTTGTTCAACTGTTGTTTCCAATTATCATTAGATAAGAAATACCATTAGTAACTGTTTACTATGAGTAATTATAAATAATAAATTTATTATTATTCATTAATTTGCAGGAAGAGAATTTCGATCTTATCGTCATAGGTAGTGGATCCGGACTTGATGTGGCCAATGCCGCTGCAAGTCAAGTTGGCCTTAAAGTTGCGATAATTGAAAAAGATATGATGGGTGGAACATGTCTTAACAGAGGATGTATACCTTCAAAACTACTAATACATAGTGCAAATGTGGCAGAGACAATCAGACGATCAAATATCTTTGGAATAAATACTGACAATTTTTCTGTTGATTTTGAAAAAATCGTTAAACGCGTCAATAATATGACTGATGCAAATTCAGAAGCAATTAGAAAGTCGTACCAAAATTTAGATAATCCGAAATTGCTTTCGAAAGAATGTAAATTTGTTGGAGAAAAAAAAATTGCATTTAAAGATGATGATACAACAACCGTAACTGCAGACAAAATTTTGATTGCGTCCGGTACTTCTCCTAGAATCCCAGAAATAAAAGGGCTGAGAGAAAGTAGATTCATTACAAGCGATGAGGCTTTACGACTAAAACAGCAACCACGTATTCTTACATTCGTAGGAGGTGGATACATAACCTGCGAATTAGCTCATTTTTATGGTAGCCTTGGAACTGAAATTAATATCATTCAACTCAGAAATACACTCATTCCATACGAGGATGAGGAGATTTCACAGAAGTTTACGGAAGTTTTTTCCAAAAGATATAATGTCTATCTTGGATATAGGACAGAAGCTATAACAACAAAGAAAAGAAATGATGAAGAGAATGGTAGTTCTGATACTTTTCACATAACAGCAAAAAATGATACCTCCGAAAGAATGGTAGAATTAGAATCTGATCAGCTTCTGGTAGCGGTTGGTAGAGTGCCTAATTCATATTCCCTAGATTTACAAAGAACAGGAGTCAAGGTAAACGAAAAAGGTTTCATTATAGTGGATGAATATCTTGAAACTAATGTGAAAGGGATATTTGCTTTAGGTGATGTAGTCGGACGCTTTCAATTCAAACATAACGCCAACCATGAAGCACAATATGTCTATCATAATATTTTAAATTCAGACAAAAAAATACCTGTAGATTACACTGCCATGCCGCATGCCATTTTTAGCTCACCACAGGTTGCCGGAGTAGGATTCACGGAACAACAATTAAAAGAACAAGACAAAAATGATTACGTAAAATCTGTCTACCCGTATATACAAACGGCGATGGGCAAAGCAATAGAGGATAGAATTGGCTTTGTAAAATTTTTAGTAAATAGAAAAGATAAAAAAATTCTTGGTTGTCATATTATAGGTACTGATGCATCCACGCTTATTCATGAGGTTTTAGTGGCTATGAAAGGTGGAGATGGTACAATAAATAGTATAAAAAAAACCATACACATACATCCAGCACTGTCTGAGGTAATTGCCAGAGCAGCAGAAACAATTAACTGATTAATAATTTATTATGGACCCTTAATTGATCAAGGGCTTTGCTAAGTAGTACTCAAGCTTACGACAAAGGATAAGGATGCGGTTGTGGGGTATCTTTACATCTCAACTTCAGACAATATTTGAGGGAGAGTAGGGTAAATAATTCGCTCCGAATTTGCTTTTCATATTGTGTCTGAAATAGAGGATTGATGCGTATTCTTATAGATCTTTTCCTTTCGATTCTAGAAGTTTATAGAGTATGGATTCTATATTCGTTAATCGATTTTGCATCTCTCTAATATCTCTGGCGAGATCATGAAGAAGCCTACCTGCAGGATCATTTATGACTTTCGTATTGTATTCTTCCCTGTGTCCTCCCTTTTCACGCATCTCTTTATCCATTTGTTTTCTCTTGATGTCTTCCTCATGTATTTTTTGTTCGTCAGAGTCGGTCATTTGATTATTAGTTACTCGATTGTCCTGATATAACTCGAATTATATCAAACGACTAAAGACCTTGGTGTTGCCAATAAGCAACGAGAAGATTATGTCACAAGATTATATTTGCCCCCAGATAGACAGAGAATTAAGGAAAAAATAGACGAATAATAGATTTTAGGGGTAGCAAAAATATGATAATGAGCTAGAAGATAAAAAAAGTTGTACTAGTTGATGAGGATATTGCTACCGGAGCTGCTACCATCTTAGTATCTGCATGATGGATAAAAGAGAAACACAATTTGTGGTTTACGTACCATTGTATAGCTGTAGGTACTCTCCTATCCTACAAATAAGTAACCAAATGTTCCATACTTTATTACCATTTGTCTTGCACTTCAGAATATCGCGAACAATTCAAAAATAAGAACAACCTAGTTTTCTCTTTCTTTATTGTCATTTAGTAACTTTAGAACAACTTTTAGATTATCATGATTCTGTCTTCTTTTATCTAGAGGTGTTTCCATTATGAATGGGATTTTTCTTACTGCTTTATATGTAAGTAGCTCTTTAAATCCTTGCATTCCTATCTTACCTAAACCAATATGTTCATGTCGATCACGATTAGAACTCAGCATATCTTTAGAATCATTTAGATGCACTAATTTTAGATTTTTTAATCCTATTTCACTTTTGAACTTATCTAGGGTCTCACTTACACCCTCTTTTGTTTTCAAGTCATAACCTGCTGCAAAAGCGTGACAGGTATCTAAGCAGATTCCAAATGAGTTTTGTCTACCAGAAGAAAACTTTAGCTTGTCAAGAATCAAGCCAAGTTCATCGAATCTACTTCCAAGACTATTCTTTCCACCAGCGCTATTTTCAAGAATTATCATTACAGGGTCGTATTCGATGCCAATATTCCCCTTTTTTCTAATTTTCGATTCTAGCGTGGACGACAACGAAGATCTGTAATAATAATTAATAGCAGAGGTACATGCTTTTTCCATTTGGTTAATTCCATGTTCTATACCTTGTTCCCCATGTCTACCTAGATGCAATATAACATAAGGAATACCTAATGTACTGCACCTTTTTATCTCCTCTTTAAGAGTGTCAGTTGACCTCTTGTGTAGTTTTCTATCAGAAGAAGAAAGATTAGGTAGATATGGCATATGTACAAATACTGAATATCTATCAATTTTGCTCTCGTTTAGTTTTTTTCTAAAATTCTCTACGTCGTCACCTTGCAAAGGTTTTGCGGTCCATCCCCTTGGATTTCTGCTAAATATTTGAAACGTGTTACAACCAATTTTTAGAGCATTATCTACAGAGTTTGATATACCCCCTGAGATTGAAACATGAAAACCTATTCTGGAGACCATGACTAGTTTAGAATTTTTCCTCTGTATCTTTATAAACTTTGTAATGAGGATTGCCTGCCGGCAGAGAGGCTATTATGAGCCAGTTCCGTGTTTGACCTTTCCCCTCTGCCATAATAATGACCGTCGGTGAACGGAACAGAAACCCGGGCCATCATTATGCAGGCGTGTAAATGTATCATTTCTTTCATTTAAACAAAATCAAATTCCCGGTTCTAGCCGCTCCTATTCAATAGTTACTGATAGAGTATCTTGTTACAAGTGATGCCATATTGAAAAAGCCTTCATAATTACGGGTTAGTACTCGGAAACAGGATCATGAGACAAAGTCATACTATAAACGCAAATATTTAGTTAACATTCATGGCGTGATTTAATTTGTGGACTGAGACTGAAAAGGATAGTGTATATTTTATGATATGCTAAACAGTGGCGCTCTCCCAATCTTTAACTAGCTTAATTGAGAACTTGTTCTTAATCATGCTGGTTTGAAGAATTTATAACCAAGATTAAGTCAAAACAAGAGGAGTTAAAAGTTGCCCGATATAAGAATGGTGAGCCCTAAATCCTTTTTTATCAGAATGAATGAAAATAGGGGAGATAATTGGTTAGCCGAAGAACAGTTAAAGAGAGGAACCGAAGAATTTTTCAAATCAAATGATTATTTTAACATTGAATATAATAAAATACTTGATCAGGGAGGTCGGACTTTCTTGTCTCCTATAATAGCTACTAAAACAAGAAATGTTGGAGATAAAGAAACAAGCGAAATAATAGTGACCATGTTCAGGCCCAAGATCAAACACTATGATTTGGGTTTTTTTGGGCTTGTTGAATCGATTACTTTAGATATCAAGGACAACTATGAGCAAACCAATTTGATGCTTGTGACCGATTCTTTGTCATATACTTCAATTATCAAAAATGAACAAATTAGTGTTGAAATTGAAAATATGATGAGAGATGGCTTATTTGTCTTATTTCTCAACCATCGATTTGCGTTTGCACTATTTGACAAATATGAAAATATGACCAAACCTATACCTCTTTCTGATTGATATTCTCCTGTTATAGTTATATCTTCTTTATAGATTTCATTAATATATCCATACTATTGTCAATTAACTTCATAATAATACCATATGGTCCATCTGTTCGGTAGCTTCTGCTACATAGGACGACTTGGCTTGAGTCATTATTTCATAAACAGGGTAAACTATAATTGCACAGGATCAATACATAGACCGTTGGGAATGTAGCAATTTGCAGAGTTGTTAGCTTAGTCGAAGGTTCTAACTCTTGCATAAATAGAAAATATTCGATCAAACTAACCATACTGCCAGCCTGATTCCTCTTCTACCTAGAAGAAACATACGTTTCTTCTTCTTTCGTATTATAAACTATGTTTATTTACTCTTTTTCTTTTGCCGTTGTTTTTTTAAATTTAGGATTTCCTTTACGATAGGCTTTAGTTGTTCAATATTTTCAGAAATTTTCGTTTTCCTGAATACATCAATCGATATGCCATTCTTCCTTGCAACTTTTCTATTATCTAGGCCAGACTCTTTCAGCTCAGACCTTGAAAACCCTCTACCTTTTCTTATCAACTCTATATCTCTAATTTGACGCTTGACAATTGGCTTGTTTATTCGCATTATTACTCTACATAAATTGTAAAGAGATAGAGTAAATAAATAATTATCGAATTTAACAGGGGAGACTAATTTTTCAAGTGGAATCAGCCAACTTCAATGATATTCTATTTTTTGAGTCATTCATCTATGGAAGGTCTAATTAAGTATACATTAAGAAGTGTATCTACATTCAATTAACTTTTATCTTGCGTACTTTGATAACTCTTTTGATTTATTAATTACACTATCTATATCTCGACCTATTGGGAGAAAGTTGTAACCGAATACTATATGATTAACTCCTATTTTTTTAATTCTCTTGATATCATTGCCTATTTGATCAATTGTTCCTGTTAACGGAAACCTCTGGCTTTCATTTGTTAGCTGTTCATTTTTTGACTCTACGATGTTAGGATAGGTTAAAAGAATTGTCTTAAACTCATTCGGATCTTTATTTGCTTTGCTTGCCATTTCATTCATAGATTTTATAGTATTTTCCAAATATTCAAGAGGTCCAACGATAAGGCCAAGCCAACCATTTGTACTATAGTTTATTATTCTTTTGAATGTATTTGGACTAAATCCTCCCATAAAGATTGGAATATGGGGTTTCTGGATCGGCTTTGGTCCTATTTTTGAGGCTGGGATGTTATAATAATTTCCTTTGAATTCTACAATATCTTCTGTCCATATTTTCTTTAGTGCTTGAATAAACTCATCAGCTCTTTTACCTTTATTTTCAAAGGGTATGTTAGAAACCTGGTATTCGTCTTTTGACCAGCCAATACCAAGCCCCGCTATAGTTCTTCCTTCTGATAGAACATCAAGCGTAGCAAACCTTCTTGCTAGCACCACGGGGTTATGAAATAAAATGTCTATTACAGATGTTCCCAATGTGATCTTGTTTGTCTTTGCTGCCACAAAAGTGAGTGTTTCTAATGGATCAAAGACCCTTTGATATTCAACAGGAAGGCTCCCGTCAGGATTTGCTACGTATGGAGTTTGAGGTGATATGGGCCACAAAAGCCTTTCAAAAACCCAAAGAGAATCAAAACCTTCATCCTCAGCTGTCTTTGCAGTTCGTACTATATTTCCTGTTGTAGATTGTTCACCAGCTTGTGGTAATGTAATACCTACCTTCAAGATATTTTGAAGCTACTCTACTTCTATTAAAATGTATTACATGTAGACTCACATATCTGTCTGGCTGAACTGCTTGTCTTAGTTTTTGTTATTTTACTTTAAAGGGGCTATAATAATATGTTTTACTGTCTTGTTTTTAGGCTTGCTCGTTCTTGCAGAGATTTATAGGTTCTAGGGTGTGAACATTCAAACTACATTTGTTGTCTTTTTTAACCTAGTACTAAAACTGCAAGAAATAAAACGGAGGTCATGGAGATGAATTTCGCCATATCGCAGCATAATTAAGTCCTATTCCAACAAAGAAAAAGGAAAATGTTCCTTTTTAATTCCCTCCCATCAAACCACCTAACGCTTCACCTAATTGTCCGAGTGGTCCAGATGCATTTCCTCCTTGACCTGTTTGGTTTCCTCCAGTCATGTTAGCGGCAGTGGTCGCATTTGTCTCGTTTCCTTGCGCATATGATGTGCTCACAGCAAACCCTACTGATAGCAACAGTGACAGTACCAATGGCAGTGCTATTAATTCCAATTTATTCATTGAAAAGATAGTGTACATAATATGATTTATAAGTTTTAATTCACATCTGAGATGACGAGAATGATGTCGCTAGCCATTGATATTAGTATTCCTAGAAACCTATTGATATAACTTATCTCAATCCCAAATTCCGACACGGAGGATAGAAATATGAGTCATTACTGGCAAATTGTCACATCCTGCTCCTAAGAATGTGGCTATTACCCTCAGAATCGAGTATCGCAAGGTTTTAAGTTTCATATTGGTAAACGACAGGACACCCAAAGGATGGAAAAGCAGCTAGAGAAGGGTTTTTTATTGTTATTCTACTTATTTACCTGCTTCAGGATCGTCTTTCTGTCCAGCTTCAGTAGTTATCCCTCATCCTTGTGACTTGTAATAGTGTCTTTAGCACTTTCTCCAGCACCAAGTACCTTATCTTTAGCTTCTTTAGCCTTTTCTTTTAGTTTATCTGCAAAACGCTTATTGTTATATATCGGTCAATATGATATTAATACACTGCAGCTCGTAGGTGTAATAGTTTAATTCATCTACCCTTACATAGAGTATGTCTAATTGAAAAAAAAGTAGAGTCGCGAAAAATATCGCGTCTAAAGTTAGAAAGTTGATTAATACACGCACATATATAGAATTTCCAATCGGCTTGCAGTTAGTAACTGATTCAAAAAAGCTCCAGACGACTTTAGGTCAATAGCCAAAATTGCCAAAAATAACAATCTTTTTGTAAAGTAGACAGGTAGATTTATTTCTCAAAAATAGGCAACGAGCTAAGCTAATGAATGAACCTGTAAGAAAAAGTACGACCTGAAATTTGAAAAAATGAAGATCGACTCAGAGATTATGGTTCTCTCTCAACCCTTTACTTATTGACTGGAAGTGAATTGCCAACTATGTCTCGGGATGCGTTTCCAGCAATCTCAATTGCATCATCAGCTGCGGTTTCCATTACAGGAATGATACCTAGTTTGTCTGCGCCTTTCTTGATCCCCGAAATAAATGTATCAAATCCCAATCCCACTACAGCCAAGAAAAAAATAATAATCAATATCAATGCAATAAAACCCATCATAGCAGCAAATCATGGAAACGCAGATAATTAACAATTATGTATCTCTGTACTAATATTATCTATCTTGAATTAGGTATAGCCAAAGCCGAGGCAAGTAGGTGATTAACAACGGGAAATTGCAGGAGACTCATCTTCGATAAATGGTCGGGAACCACTGAGATAGTTGACTCTTGGACTATCATGTTGTAAGGGGCATGAGATTACATAGTCACATAAAATGATCTACAATATAGTGGGTAGCGGTGATATTGTATTTGCAATTTCACTTTCGTGTTGATTCATTTCGCACTTTCATTCTGCTCCCAAAGACCAAAAGCATTATTCTCTGTATCAAGACAGACAGCAAAGCATCCCATCCCTGATACCGCTGTTTTAGGGACATGGACTTTACCTCCCAATTTCTCTACTTTTGATGAATACTCATCTATTGACTTTACGCTTATGTAATTGATAATCGGTTGTTGCGGACCTTGTCTTGGCTTTATCGCACCACCTAACGCTTTATTTCCTTCTTCGTCTGTAGTGCTTACCATCCAGTAAATATCTAGTGTTAATATAATTACCAATAGGGTAGTTAACTATACCTGCTTTCTAAGTTCCCCATTTTCAATTGTTATCGTATTTATCGTCTCACATTTCTCACACTTGGCACCAAAGTCAGATATATTCCAAAAGGCATGAGGATTTTTGCTAGCAGAAACCCCAACCACATCCCACTAAATCCTGGTCTGGGGGGTATCCCCTCTGCCACTCCGACTGCAGACCCTCGAACCGATAATATTGTACCGGAGGATAGTTACAAATGAATTTTATGTCTTCAGATGGTTCAATAGATCCGCAGTTATATAGTAGAAAAGAAAAGTCATAGTCTGCATGATCGTCATCCATGCCTGACATAGTATACGGGGTCACAGGTTGTCGGGGATTCGAAACATCTAAAGTTAAATCTTTGTAAATTCAGCTGGTCTTTCTGCGTTTTCGATCCCTCTTAGCATCAAATATCCATCTAACGATGTGTTAGTACAGAAAATCTTAGAAGAATCTAGTTCGCATCGACCTTTATAATAGAGCATATTATCATCGCAAATTGACAATACTATTGCAGTCTTGGTCATCTGATCTTTTGAGACCTTGTTTTCATTGATATCTCCAGTGTGAGTTTCCAAATATACTGTTTTTCTACATGTGAAAATGTATTCTTCTGCTAGACCATCAGCCTCTTGGTGTAGTAATTCCCATTTGTACATATACGTTGATAGACTCGCCATTAGTACCATAGGAACAATTGCAACCATGACTACCATTAGGGAGGTCATTAGTACCCTGATACTATAAGATATCCAGTATTCCTTTTCTTTCTTTCACAGAAATACAATATCAAACATTCACGTAACTTTGGTTGGAAACTAACTAACAGTACTTTCTATGAAGTCATCTAAGCTTTACTCCTTCTCATTGGCATAATACCAGGTGAATCAAGTCCCTAATTTACTTAATTCTGCTTATAACTCCCTTACAGGTTGTATTTTACAACTATATTTCATTAAAAGAGAATATAGTCATACGCATATCAGTACTTTGAGGTGGCACAAATTTCATATAATCCAGTTTCACCCTTACGTGCTGTAAAATCATATTGTTAATTCAAGACAAGTTTTCAGGGGTGAACGAAGATTTACCTTTTAATTTATGGCAATATCCGCATTTATTTACTATATATTAGTAGACTCATCTATGTGTGTGATGAAGAAAATGGATAAAGTAGGTGACACTTCATCCAAGTCGGCAGAAGCTAGTGACGACTATCAACGTCAGACCATACTGAATCTCTACAATTCAGATATTGGGGAAGATACGATTGCATCCCAGCTTGATATTAGTGAAGAATCTGTTCACAGGATTATAGAGCAGGAGGCTGACGAAGTCAAAAAGAGAAACGAGTTGTCCAGATCTGATAACGCATCAAAAAATCCTGCCCCTTCCTTGGCAAGTTCATTTTATTTAGACGCCATTGTAGACATTAGATTGGCCATCAGAAATGCACAAACTAGAATGTGGAGGGCACTGAAATCAGAACCATCATTTGATATCTCAATGGAGGAAACAAATAAAGTATTGCAAAAATTCGCAAGATCTAAAGTTACTCTAGTAATACTGCATGTTGACTTGGTCGGGTCGACGCAATTATCAATGACTTTGCCATTGGATAGACTTACGACTATAGTTCAAACATTCACCCAGGAAATGTCTGTCATGATTTTTCTTTATGGAGGGTTTGTCTTAAAATATATTGGCGATGCTGTTCTTGCATTCTTTACAGTAGATTCTGTGGTGAATAGTAATGATGATGAGCAGATGCACCTACAACAACAACAATATTTACCTTGTGTAAATGCGATCAACTGCGTAATGTCTATGATCAAGGTAATTCGAGAAGGAATTAACCCTATTCTCAATCAATATGATTATCCTGAGATGGCTATTCGCGTGGGCATAGATGTAGGCAAGAGTGCAGTAATACAATACGGCTCGAATATACGTTGGTTAAATGATACACAAATAAAAGAACCACTCTTGGATATTTTAGGGCATACCGTGAATGTGGCAGTAAAAATGACGAGGCTTGCAAAACCAGACGGTTTTGTCATTGGTCAATTTATATATGACTCATTGGAAGAGAGTCAAAGATCCAGATTTGAAGAGGTTATCATACGAGATAATACGTGGACTTATACCAACGAAAAAACAGGAAGCCTATACAAGGTTTATAGAAGTAAACAATAAAGTACAAACAAGGTATCATAGTTGGAACAAGTTAAACTTGTATGCAAAGTTAGGATTAGGATTAAAAGAAATCAATAGTTGCGAATTATTTTAAAGAATGGACTCGCATAGTAGTATCTACCCCTTTACAAAAGTGAATTAAATACCTCTTTCATGAATCCATTTTTCATAGAGAAATTTTCACATTTTTTTAACTAGTTTGCGTCACCATTACACCATCCTTCTATGAATCCTGCTGCAGAGCCGGTATCCCTGAAGATTCTATCCTCATTAATTATCGATCTAAAATCTTGGATATTGAGAGGTGTATTATTTAATACCACTATACACGGTATTCCCGCATTATTTGCTGCTTCAACTCCTAATGGTGCATTCTCAGCTACCAAAGCTTTTGAAGGTAGTATTTTGATTTTATCTAATGCGTTCATGAAAGCTGAAGGGTCGGGCTTACCTTTCTCGCCATCATCAGCAGTAATTAGAACATCAAAGAGGTTTCCATCTCCTAAAGACTTCTTAAGCAGCATTTCAACATCTCTTTTGGCAGATCCGCTTACTACGGCCTTTTTGCAGTTTACTAGGTTCATAATTAAGTGTTTTATATCATGATAGGCTTTAGGAGGAGAAGAGAGCAATATCTCTCTGAAAACTTCATCTTTCCGCTGGATTACTTGTTCTGTATTCTTTTTCATATCTTCATTATTATCACAATGATATTTTTTCAGTTCAAATATCCTTTTTATTAAATCGATACCACGCATACCCTCGAGTAAATAGACTGTTCTCTTGTCTACCTCTATATCACATACTTCTTTGAACGCAACCTTCCAAGCCATAAAATGACTAGGCATAGAATCTACTAGCACACCGTCTGAGTCAAATACAATTGCCCTCATGCAATTCTGATAATATATTTACTAATTATTAACTGTCGATTATGGGAGCGCATCTCCTTTATGTTTTAGAATCTTATTAGAATGTTGAGTGTCATGATGTTGTGAACTCAAAGTATAATCGGAATAAAGTATCTAGATTAAGACTGATTGATTGCTTCCAATTTTAATTTTGGTCATAATAAGGTGTTATTAGGCGAAATGTCACTTTTACTTTGTAGTGTAAATTAGTGAATCTTTAGATAACTTGTGCAAGAGTAGAAGAGGATTTCAGTCATCGTTGAAACATGAAATCACATATGTCCTTACCTGCAATTTCTATGCACCGATTATAGAGTTGATCCGTTAGTGGAGCTTGGTCCTGTTCCTGGTCTGGTCCGGGCGGTACATCTTCTTGTGGAGACAAACTTCCTTGGGATTCTATTGCGGTGGGCCTTGGACCGAGAGTTAGACTGATATTTTCTGTTACACCATTCCTAAGTATCGTTAACTGCACAACTTCTCCTACTTTCTTTTCTCTTTCAAGGTAAGTGAGTACATCATCAAGTTTCCTTACCGTATTTTCATCTATTTTGAGAATTACGTCTCCCCCCAATGCTATATCCATTCCATCAATATGGGTCAGCGAACTTCCTCCTTGTATTCTTGCTTTTTGAGCTGGACTTTCTCTACTAACATCAGTTACTAAAAATCCTCTAGCTTCTTCCAATCCTAAAGCTTCTGCAATCTCCGGTGTAATGTCTACACCAACAATACCTAAGTACGGATGTTGATAGTCACCCCCTGTGATTAACGATGGTATTACCTTCTTTATTGTATTTGAAGGGATAGCAAATCCGATCCCTGCGGATGCTCCAGTAGTTGAAAATATTGCAGTATTTATTCCTATAACTTCTCCTTGTACATTTAGAAGAGGACCGCCTGAATTTCCCGGGTTGATAGGGGCGTCAGTTTGAATTATGTCCGGGATAAGAAAACCGGTGGATGGGGGAAGATCCGATGGTAATGTTTCCGGGTTTTCTTCCTGTTCTGCTGATGGCAAAATTCTACCGAGACCGCTAATAATGCCTTCTGTCATAGAACCCGATAAGCCAAAGGGGTTACCGATTGCTACCACTCCTTCACCTACACTCAAAGCCGTCGAATCTCCAATTGGTAATGGTACCAATTTATCTGATGGTATATCTTCTCTTTCCAATTGCAAAACTGCTAGATCAGAGAAAGGATCACCCCCTATTAACTTGGCATTATATGTACTACCATCTAGAAACGTTACTTGGACGTTCCCTTCTGTAGGACCACCTGCAATAACATGATAATTAGTAACTATATGTCTATCTCTATCATAAACAAAACCTGATCCCAATCTGCTACCCGATGAAACATCAGTATCTGTCTCCTTAGCAACCTGTACTACAGATTTTTCTACCTTAGAAAACAATTCTGGCAGGGACAACCCGGAACTGTTAATATTATTAGTAGTCACACTATTTTCATCGATGCTGCTCTCTTGCTCCTCGAATCCTTGTTCCTGTCCGTCAGCCGTCTTAGTCCATGAATAACTGCGGTCAGTGTTGTCATTTAGGTTATAAGCACTTAATGAGGCAAAAATAATTGTCACTGAAACCAATATTCCAGTAATCCTGAGATAATCAACATATCCACACGTCTTCATATTTGGACGTGATTTCTTAGCCGTACGATAATTTGAAGTATACTTTCTTATATCAATCAAAAACTTGTTAACTTATTTCCAATAACGATCCGCTAGAATATTGATCTGACTCATTGTTTTATCCAATTACTCTTAAAATAGTGCTAGTCGGAATTTGAATCGAGGCGATTGAGGCTAAGATTAAGGGTAAATCTTCAAAACTAACCATCCAGATTCGTTACCTTTTTCTTTTTCTTGAAGCTACATGATTCTGCTGCAGGTCCACACCAGCACTAGATGCCTATCTCTTAATATTAACCTGCTAATTATTATATACTCACCACTACGGCGGGGGTTGATAAGCGTTAATTCGCTGGAGTGATATAGCATGATTGTCATCTAACGCGCCAACTCCTAAACTGAGATTTCTTATAACTATATTGAGACTTTGGCTTTCCGCAGCGCTCAAAGAATATTCTCTCATCAAAATGTTCTTAACCTGTATTTCAGGATTTAAAGTCTCATTAGTTCTTATGGGAACCGTAACACTAAGTATCTTGGATATCATATCACTTGGGATCTTTCCGCCTTCATCCTGCTTGGTAATGCTATACTCGATTAATTGTAGCACTATCTCTCTACTAGGGACTTTTAAAGCATTTACAGTATAGATAGCATCTACACTTAATATATTCGCATTAGGTTCTAATTCCTGATTCGATGATGACGGTATTAGGAGCTGTGATCGCTCTCCAGTGCTATTGTCTGCTAATGAGGATGATAGTGCTCCTTGAATAGATGGATCAAGCTCAACACTAATTGTCAATACCCCTTCAAGAAAATCTGTATCGCTAGAGTTTCTATTAGAATCCACAGGAAGGTACTGTCTTATGTCGTTACAACTAATGCTGATTGAGTTTCCTGGACCTAAAGCCAGGAGTATAAAATTGCTATTTTGTTCTTCTTGTTTGTGTTTTTCGTCTTGGAGATCTGAAGTTAAGACAGTTTTCCAGAAGAAGGAAACCGGAAAGTTCTGTCTATTGAAAATATTGATGTCAGAATTGTAATGCCCTGGTCTAAGAGGACCTTCTTCTCCGACAATTGTACCACATAAGATCCTCGCATTGTACTCTATAGAATTAGATCTTGATGGAATTTTCGGAGTTGAATCCCTCAATGATGATACATTGAAATTGGAATTATTGGTAGGTAATGAAGACGCAGTCTCAGAAGATGCAAAAACCTGGTTGTTCTTATTGACTTCACGAGTTGCAAAAAGATTGCTGATTATTTCCAAGGTGGTTTTTACTTGTCCTATCATCGAAAAGTTTTTGTCTGAAGGAAAGGAATGATATTGCTCTGTGAGTGGAAACACACTCGACATCACAATCAGTCCAAAAATTAGATACGTCGCTACAAAAGAATATTTGGCCAAGTAAGATGACATATCATGTGATACAGACCCAGAAGTTATATCTGTTAGTTAAAACATTTTTCATACTATGACATAATCACTATTAACCGGCTCTAGATGTTGCTATCATTATCATGTTAATTCATTGATTTCTCAACCGATGCACATAAAAACTATAGTAATTGTATTGTATGTCCTTTGAATGATATCAAAATGGCTAAATTTTATAGCTTAGTCTCTATCAAATAGAAGACCACAAACTCACTGCAGAACTCGGACCGTAATCGAGTCCTAACTGCACATCCCACTATTATTAGTTAACAATTTCAGCTATCGCAAACCTGCTTCCTACTGAATTCACCTTTACTTTTACGTTCTCTCCTGTTCTTCCATTTTTAACAAAGATTACAAAGCCTTGAACACGGGCAACACCGTCGCCTTTATAACTTGTCTCTGTAACTTGGACATCATACTCTTTTCCAACCTCAACTGGCTTGGACCCAAAATTCCTATTATCGCCAGCCCCTCTTCTTTGCGTACCGTAACTCATAAACTATTTCATACCCGATGAAACCTATTCCTAATATGAATGAATGTATGGTGAATAGGGGTACCATACAAGTTATCACTTCCCAGCCCGAAAATTAGCGATTAAATTTCCAGAAGTGTTAAAAAGTTACACAACTAGGAGAAATATACATTCTTAGCACATTATTTAAAAATTATTAGCATTATTCATAACCAAGTAGAGAGATCATTACAAACTGTTTGTGAAAGGTTTATGCGTAGGTTTCACATACATCCGATATTCATGCACAATAGT
>Ga0193741_1000179_pt1 | contig 17471 bp, 32 predicted proteins | sample L2s2metaG_FD_143059 | JGI IMG/M metagenome (GOLD analysis project Ga0193741, IMG submission 143059) | Soil microbial communities from a riparian zone of the East river system, Colorado, United States - L2s2 | ecosystem: Environmental > Terrestrial > Soil > Riparian zone | place: USA: East River...
GGGGGTCCTCCACGCGGGCCTCATTGACTCGCTTCGCTCGTCAATGCGACCCCGTCGTGGAGGTCAATGTCTATTATAGATTATTCAAAGATCTTTTTCCATGGGGTGTTTACATGCATTCCACATAAACGAGAGCCATTTATAGTAACTATAGCTACCATTGGTAATACGTCACCATTAACAGTTATGAGTTTAACTTCAGGATGTGGTTCCGCGAGTTGTCTGGCTAAACGAGAATTAATTTCACATAAAATACGTCCAACTTTAGTATCATCATGTATACGTACAGGAATTCGTTCGTCTTGAACAATTCTTACACAGATAAAACATAAATCTATCATGATGGGCACACCTTTCAGAAGATTTAGAATTTACAGTGATGACCAATTCTATACCATCCATGTTTCCAAATCCATGAATAGATTATAGAATTATGCCATATACATAACTTCTGATATTGAGGCCATTTACATTTACGAGTCATGAGTTGGCAATCTTTCTAGCTGTTCAGTCCTAGATGGATGACGTTCTTTGCTGACTCGATGAGCTTGACATGTCTTCCATTCCTTACAGATATCATAGGATAGATCACCTTCCCATTTGGTTTCAAGTTCAGATTCAGTTTGTTCACACACGACACATGCTTTCATTAGAATCCGCCCCGATCTTCAATTACTCCTAGTTTCAAATCTATTTCTCGTTGTAGGTCTACATTGAACACACGTGCGGCAGTAATTGCTGATATTACGATGTCGGCTAGTTCTGCGCTCATGTCAACGAATGTGGTTTCATCACGTTGGGTACGAGCTAAGCCGAGATATCGACGTGCGTATTTGACGAATTCTCCTGCCTCTTCTGCTACGCACATGACTTGGGCGTATTGCTGAGAGGTTCCGAATCGTGTCTGTACATTGTAGACGATTGGATCGATTCGCTGACGTAGAACTGTTAGCTCTCTACTGGGAGGCATTGCTATTACGCTCACGATGGCAACCTTTCTACACGCATGAGAGTCATTGGATAATCAGCGTTTTGAACTTCATTGCGGCTTAGTACCATTATTAGCTCACGGATGTTGCGGCATCGAATCTCACCATGTCCGTGGATGACGAGCGACCATTCGCGAGGAATATCGTCTTGAGGAAAAGCCTCCCGTACCTTTTCGATGACATCGATCGCATGCATTTCTGCGAGTGGCGACCAATCGTCAGCGGCTCCCATGTGGGCAGGTGTAAGCTCCATTGTAGACATTGGGTCACTCTCCATTTAGGATCCATGCGAGGATATCGACCACGGCACCGTCTGGTGTTTCGCCTAGTTGTGCTCTGTACTCGTCAGACCATGGGTCTTCCATTCCAAATCGTTTCGCGTAGGGTTCGGAGGGAATCCATTCAAGTTCACCGATGCCTAGTTGCATGCCCGAGTGAGGTTCGCTGCGATAGATCGTGCGTCCATTGTAGACATCGCGGTAGAGTCCATCACGTTTCATGTATGGGTCTGCGTTCTGTTCTAGTTCAATGCCTGTGGATACGGCACCGGCTGATTCCCACTTGTTACGACGCAATGCCTGTAGCGCTGTTGTCATTACGAACGACGGAGTGAATTTAACGGTAGGCCATTGCCATTCAGGAGAAGATAACTGAGCTTCGGATGCATTGTCCCATGTGGAGAATTCAGCATCGATTCGTGCAATGCTACTAGTAAAGTCGGCAGCTTTAAACCCTCTCGCCTTGAAATGCGGACTTCCGCCCGCAGCAATTTTCTCCCGTGCGGTATCGTCCCAATAAACACCAGGCTTGAATAAGGTGAGATTATATCGTTCCTTATAATCCCACTCTCCCAGTGCTTCGCTAATGGTAAGTTCAGGATGTTTATCGAGGAAGTAAATTCCATCAGTGGCAATCATTGCGACATTAGCTTTGCCTTTTGGATGAGTGGCTATTGCATTGAGAATCATTGTGCGGCAACCAGAAGTAATTTTGGAAGCATAGACAGCATTACCGAATACAGGCTCTCCCACTGATTGAGCGAATTTACCATATTCGCTGTTGTAAGCTAGTTTCGCTGCCTTGCCAAGTGGTGAGCGTTTTCCTACTTCTAGACGTTTTAAATAGAGGCCGGCGATTTCCGCCATTGGCGGCGGACAGTCGCATGGCGTGTATTGAACCCATTTGATGACTTGCTGCTTGCCTTTGTTGTCAAGACGTTTGATGAGTTTGGCTCGCTGGGCTGCCTGTAGTTCATCCCACCAAAACCATCCTTCTGTCCCCATTGGCCGGAGGATTTGGCCAGAGTCTCTGTGTAACATCGCTCCAATGTGTTGAGGTGTATTTGTGTCTGGCATTGACGGTGACCAGACCTTAGCGTATGCGAGTGTGAGCGTATCCACAGTAGACAGTGGCGGTATTCCTTCACCATGACTGTACGTTCCATGAACTAGGCACGGAAGTTGGGCAATGATACTTGGATACGCTGAATTGATGTCGTATTCATGAGTGACTCCGGGGATGATCCCGTGCATCATTATTTCAAACCATCCACCGAAGTAGGCCATTCGTGCGGCTTCTGAGAACCACGGGGGGACGCAATTCTCTAGTTCTGCTCTCTTGGGTACACCCTCATTCTTTAACCAGGCTTGAGCAGCCTGACCAGGACCAAACCATTTGGATGCTGGTAGGTGTATCTTGATGCCGTGAAAGCCTACGTCAAGTGTGTGCATCACTCTAGATAAGACTTGGTTTTCTAGACGGTTGTAGAGCCGCATATCATCATCCAGTACGGCCGTACTGCGCTTGCCTTTTCCCTCTTCGATAAGCGCGTATTCCTCTGTGGACACTACCTCAGTGCCCGTTGCCCATCCTGAGGGATTGATGACTGACAGGAAGCTAGCTTGAAAGAAACTGCCCACATCGCAAACGTACATCCATGGCGCGTGTTGACATTTGCATGTCGCATATGGACAGTCACATAACTTGGGTCTGATACGCAATCGTTTCATAGCCAGCATATCGAATTGCCAGCCATCAGTCTGCACAGGATGCGGAGACTTACCAGGAATTCGATGCTTTCGTAATGCTCGGCCTTCTGCGGTTATCAGCATCCATACTTTGTCCTCTGGCATTGTTTTCAATATCTGTGTGAAGTCATAGCCAAGAAAGAATCCTACGTATGCGGTACCTGGGACGTGATGCGTGTATAAGTGATTAAATACATCAGTCCACAATAGACCGGAAGTATCCTCGATTTGCTTGTCACCAATGCCGAATAGCACGTATCGATGTTCACCATTGATGTTCATTCCTTCACCATCAACGCCTATAAAATTGATAGGAGTCTCTGCCATTCGTCGATGATGTGTTACCTTTCCTTTGCTGTTGAAGTAATGTCCTCTAGTGGTAACCAAGGAAGTAGAAGGTTTCGGGGTCTTCACGAATCGCATTTAAGATATCCTGTTCATCAGCATTAATTGCCCAACGAAGCAATTTCATTGATGGTGGCTTATCTCGTATGTGCGCTCTGGATTTGTTGGGATTCCACTTAGGACCACCACTAAATATTCGATGCTTCTTTTGTTCTACTTGACTTGTAAGTCTGCGCCGCTCTGATGCGTACTTAGGATATTTACTGGCATCGAATTGTCTTGGATGCTCAGGAGTGTTTGCGTGTCCGCGTGCCTTCTGGAGAGATTGACCGACTTCATAATCTGCTCTTGTCAATCCAGCTTTTTCAATTCTCGCCCGATACCCGGGGGAGAGAGAATCCCAACCTTTACGCGCCATAGTGCCGCCCTGTTAGGAATTAGAATGGTGGTTCTTCGCTTTGCTCAGTGGCAGGCTTTCGACGCTTAGCCGGACCAATCACAGATACAAAACGGTTGCATTGTTCACATAGAACAGTGCAACCATTGAAACTGTTTATGATGAGTACGGCTTTGTCGTTCAGGTCTTCTTTATGTCCACATTGGAGGGTGATGTATCGCCCTTGATTGGCAAGCCATTCTTTACGCCATCCTAAATTCTGTGGCCGTGCATGGTTGTAGCTGCCTCCAGTATTGGAGGCAGCTACGTTTCCAGAGCGGATCAGTTTCACTTACGAACGTCTACCCGAAGGTCTTTCGTCGACGAACGTCTACCCGAAGGTCTTTCGTCGGGTTGTGGCCATCGCGGGTACTGGGAATATCGGTTGTATAGGTAATCCGACACCATTGACCAACCTTGACTTTATTCATTCCTTGTGCGAGCTTGGTTGACTTACTGATCGCATACAGATCCCCATCAACTCCTCGGAAGGAGAAACGTTCGAAGGATTCTGCACCCTTATCAAAGTGCTCCTCGCCTTGATACTGACCAATGAATACGTCGCCAATCTCGTCTAGTATAACCAAAGTTGAAGTTTCAACAGCATCCCATTCCCAACCTTCGGGAGAGGTACTGACGTCCATTGTGGAATCCCGATCGTCCACTGTGGAATCTGCGGATGTCTGGCTAGTGCGACGGGTCATTATGGCATCCCTTTCTGGGCCTATCCGAGTGATCTCGGGCGATGACCTATTGTACCATTTAGACAATTCCCTGTCTATATTTATCAATTGCCGTAATCGACTTTATCATTGACTTATGGTACAATCGTACTGTGTTGTACAGTACATTCGTACTGTCCACTATGGACAGGGGAAGAGTGGGGATGCGCCTGGGCTTTCACTTCCGGGAATGGCACGTTCTCTCCGAGAATGCCCGGGAGGCTTTCTCCCGTGGAAGCTCCCCACTCTTTCCCTCTGGTGAAAGAGAGTTGCCATGAGATTAACGGAGCGAGTTAAATCAATCTCACAGATGCCGGTACATATTCAGGCAACTGCAACAGTGTCCACATTAGCTTTAATCATTGGTCTCGTTGCCCTCACGATTGCCATCGTTGCAATTGGGAGTGTGCGCCGTGCCAATTGACATGAGCCTTGCGAAAGCTCCTCCCAAGAAAACTGCTAGTGGTACTCGACGTGTTGCCACTTCTACGTCGCAGATTGATACACGGTCAGTTAATCAAAAGCGTAATGAGGGATTACTAGGCTTGGCTCAGGTTGGGCAGGGAATCCTGTTGATGGTTGGGCAATATGCCGATGCTGCTGCAATAGGCCAGCATTGGCGACCGGTCGCGCAGGAATTGGCGAACGTTGCTGACACGTCCGACTTCATAGCCAAGCCTATTGACTTCCTCATTGAAGTTGGACCGTACGGCGGATTGGTTGCAGCCCTGTTGCCGTTGGGATTGCAGATTGCCGCTAATCACGGATGGGTAGACGCTACAAAGCTAGTAGGACAGGGTGTAGTGCCTCCTGACGTCCTAGAAGCGCAAATGAAGGCTCAGGTAGCTAAGATGCAAGCCGATGCCATGAGAGCGCAGCAAGAGGCACTAATGGAAGCGCGAAAGGCGCAGGCTGAATACGAAAAGATCATGGCAAAAGAGGTAGCATGACCTCTCCCGTATTTATCAGTGATCAGGACTCATACCGTAGACCTGATGGTATGACCGTAGTCGCACGAACACCATTCGCTCGCGACTACTTTGATTACAAACCCGGAGAGCATGTTGTATTCGGTGGACCATCAACACGAGGAAAAACCTCACTCGCATTTGATCTGATGGAATTCGTTGCTACTGCTGAGTTTCCCGCGTACGTAGCGGTATCGAAGCCACAGGATCCTGTGACTGAAAGACGCGGTCCTGCATTGGGATTTAGGCGCGTTGATGAATGGCCTCCTCCTCCCCGCATTCAGGAATTGATGGGTGGAGAGAAACCGCGTGGCTATTTGGTGTGGTCTAAGTTTGGTGATCTGAATATAGACATGGAACGATGCGCAGCTATTACCCATCGTTTGCTGATGGAACGATATGCACATGGTGCCAGTCGCAGAAATAAGGGTGGAATCCTGATAATGGATGACACGATGATCAAAGCGAAAATCATGGGTCAAGACAGTTCTATGGTTACCATTCTCGCTATGGGTGGCGCAATGAAACTAGGCTTATGGATTTTCGTTCAAAAGCCCACAGACTCTGGTCGCACGACCCTATGGGGATATGAACAAGCCGCACATCTATTCTTCACGAAAGGTGGAGATGACAGAATGCTTAGGAGGTATGCGGAAATCATTGGAGAACAGGGATCATTGGCGAAGCGTGTTATTCCGACGTTAGAGCCTTTCCAGTTCCTGTACGTTCACAAAGTGGAGGAATTCATGTGCATTGTGGACGCTAAACCATGACACATCAATCATGGTGTTTTCAAAAGGCATTCGGTCATACCGATGCCGCGAAGCGTTTAGCTGATACATACAACCTTCATCGCGTGACATTAGACCTCGATGCCGTAGGTAAATGGTTCGCTGGATCGTTGGCCGAGGGTCGTAGTGACAACGTTCTCTATGATTCCAAACTGGACTGTGTTAAACATCAGCGTCATAATGAAAGCTATTATGCTTTCATCAGAATCGGAGTGTCCAGTATGGACGCATGCGAAGCCGAGGTCATGCTACGAACTAACAGAACGCTGTACGAGAATGGCATGAGAATGGCCGATCCGGATCATGCACATGGTGGACCCGATGTCATCAAACGAATGACTGTAGAAGACCAGCTAGCCCAAGCCCTTGGGATTAACACTGGTCTCATAATGCCGTGGGAGGCATAAGAAACATGACCGCTCCTGTGATGGAAGATCAGCGAAAAGGTGCCGGTAGTAGCGCCAAGGCAGCTCCGGCCCGACCCTATCCGTTCCCGGTAGGTGTCTATGACTCGGGTACACAAGACTACGATCAGCAAGCCCCTCAGACTGCTGCACCGGTTCAGCTTCCAGTGTGGAATATCTCCCCCACGGGATGGCTTCGTGGACTGTGGTTCGATTTCCGTATGATCACTGCCGGCAATGCCGCAACAGTGGTCTTCAATGCCGACCCAATAGCGGGCGGATTCTCTGGAGTGCAGAAGGTCATTGTCTATGACCTCGGTGGTGAAGTAGTGGTATCGCTCTCCGCGTACGAATGGCTGGTAATGAACAAGTTCGGCGGTTACTTTGAAGTTGGTGATCCCCGCGCTGACATTACATTCTCACAAATCGCTGGCGTTGGCGCCGGACTCGGTGGCTCTTTCCACTTCATTCTGTATCTTCCTTTTGAGGCAGTGGCTCGCGATGGACTCGGTGTAGTTCAGAACGAGAGTAAGCCTGGATGGAAGGTAGAGATATGGATGGACTCCAGTGCTCAGACCTATACGACTCCTCCGACTGCACTTGGCACATTGCGAGTGCGCGCGTACCCGGACTCATATACGGAACCCGCAGCAGCGGCACCGAATGGACGTCCGTTTGCGCAGACTCCTCCGCTCCCTGGCTCTCTCCAGTATTGGAAGAGTGAAAACCAGGGATTGCCCGCCGGCGTTGCGAAGTACGACCTTACCAATGGTGTGGGATTCCCTATCCGTAACATCATCTACTACGGTCGGGATGCCGCTAACTCCACTCGCGCAACGGCTGATGGCAACTGGCCGGACCCAGCAACGCTTCTGTTCGGTAATATCAACTCTTTCACTCGCGCTAAAGACCTGTGGATTAGCAAGATGTCGCGTGCCTTTGGTCTATCCAGTTTAGGCGCGACGGTTCCGGCTGCCGATTCTCCGCAAGGGCGTGAGAATGCTGTATTCCCCGTGTGGTACACACAAGACATGACCTCAAAACCTGGTGATGAACTGCGATTCAAGTACCTCGATACTCAGGTCAACTCCCTGATTCGACTCACCGGTTCATTTGGTGCCGCAACTACTCTGTTCGCTATGGTGAACTGGCTTGCAACGCCGAGTAAAAACCGTTATGCGCTTATCTCCGGTAGTGGCGCCTAAGAAAGGGTTGCATAGAACATGACTGCGAAAGCGAAGGCAAGCGGAATCACCAACCTCCCTGCGCCATCGGATAACGAGTCTACTGTGGATGAAAATCCGCCGAGTATCGCAGATTCGAATGAAGTAATTCCTGATGACGATATTGAATACGAATTCGTCAGAATGCCTAACGGATCAATTCGCGCGGTTGCGAAGGATGACATTCGTGAAGCTCCGGCAACATCCACACAGGATACTGTGGTTACTCAAGAGAAGCCAAAAGAAGACGTGCATTTCTACGTGCATCTCGCTGACGGTTCGATTGAACGAGTAAAGGAATCTGACTTGCCGACTCCGGCAGGTTCCAATGCGGTTCACGGATTCTGGCAGCGTGAAGGTAAGCTGTATACCGTCATCGGTGTGTACCCCGTAGAAGACAATGTGGGAAAGGATAACTGACAATGAATCAGAAGACTATCATCATCGTGGTAATCACCATTGTGGTTACTCTGATGGTTGCGCCTCGACTCCGTTCGCTCCCTGGTGTGAACAAGCTACCTACGGTGTAGCGTTGTCATGGCAGAATCAACCGGATACATCCTTGCAGCGGCCGGAATAGCGGCAGCCAATGAAGCTATATTCGCACCGATGGCTACAGGCCGTCCATTGTGGACTAGTGTCAACTGGCGCATTATTCCGGCTACTGTAATCGCAGGATTTACCCTAGCTGGATTGGAGAAAATATCTCCTCCACTGGGTAAGGGATTGGCGATTCTGGCGCTGTTATCGGTGTTGATGATGCCAACTGGTAACGCGCCATCAGCGATCGAAAATCTCTCCAAGGTGATGGGATTAAATAGATGACTCTTGTTCAAAAATGGCTAGGCGCACTTGTGGCATTGGGCGCTGGCTATCTGGTATTCGCTAACCCCAATGCCTTTTACAAGGCTGCCCAAGGTATTAGGTCCGTAACGGCAGGGTCCATTGTGGACGTAACGACCGGCGGTAAGGGCAGCCGCAATCCGGTCTGAGAGGAATACCAATGGCTCAGGCACGCGCACTCACCGGTTTGACCGGACTCGCAGGATATCAAGTTCAAATAGATACCGATTCTCAGGCATCACCTGAGGATCGGTCCGGTGGTATTGCTGATCCTCGCCATGCCATCAAGAATCAAGAGATACTGCCCTATCCATGGGAAGCTCGTTCCACACAAGCGGCATTCGGTCATGGTCCCTATGGTCCGGATAGCCAATTACTGGGGGATGAGGAATGGTTCTGGCAAGCGGGAGGATTCCCAGAACAAGACCCTGCAATGGATCTAACACCGTCAAAACGTGCTGGCCCGTGGCCAAAGGGAATCGCATCAGGACCGGTACCCGGTGTGGATCCAGATACCATTGCGCGTCAACGCGTAATCTCCGCAGGAATTCATGGAATCAGAACTAATGCGGGTATTGCTGCTCTCACTGGGTATGAAGCTTTGAACGATGAATGGATGGAGCTTTACCAAGTTGAGCCGGGACATTCTGATTTGCGACCTATACCAAAGCAAGCGATGGCGTCTGGTTTCATGTGGGGAACCACGGACCGAACGCAGTCAATGGCGCGGCAAAATCAGTACGGATTCGATTCCGCTCATACGCATCGTCGCTACGCGGTGGGATCGATTCCGGGCAACACCATGTGGCTAAGACCCGGTGGACGACCATTGGTCAAGTCGCTTGCCGGTCCGGCACGTCCAGCTATTGGTATTGACTCGCCGTTTGCTGGCGACGACTTGGGAAGTGCATTTGGTATTGGTGGCGCTGTATTGCAATCGGTACCAACCGAATACGCTCCTCCTCCACAGCCAAATCTAGCGGCAGTATCAATGTACGCGGATGAGAGTGCACCGGTAGTGGAGTGGTATTAAATGGGTGCACTTGACGGAACCATTAACACTCCATTCGGAAATGTGCAAAAGAAAACTGCGCTAATTGTTGGGGGTGGCGCGGCGGTTATTCTGGGTATCGTTTGGTGGCGAACTAACCAAATGAATGCCGAAGAGACAGATATCTATGATGCTGAAATTAACCCAGCAACTGGATATCCGTACGGTTCTCCCGAGGATGCTGCTGCGCTACTTGCGCAATCTCAATACGTATCGCCTCCATCCGGTGGTACGGGTGGGGGAGGATATCCACCGGGAAGTACAGGATTCACCAACAATGCACAGTGGACCCAAGCTGTCATCGAATACATGACAACCGCTGGATTGATCGAAGATCCAACTCTGTTGAGTGCCGCACTCGGTGCGTACATTACGGGCGCACCGGTAACAACGGCTCAACGCTCATTGATTGAACAAGCCATTGCAGCGCAAGGATTTCCCCCGTTGAGTGGCCCCAATGGATACCCACCCTCAATCAATACGGCGCCGGTAGTGCCACCAACGACAACGCCTCCTACTACACCACCAGTAACACCAACGAAGCTACCTCCACCCATAGGGATGCGAATCTCAGTACCATTGGGTGTAGACCTTTACAAGTGGACTGATGACGTTAAAAAGGGGTATAACACACCATATTCGATTACCATTATGCGAAGTCTAAATCCAGGGATTGATTATCACATCGCATGGATAGGTACGAAAAGCCCTTACACACCCGTGTTTCGCAAGGATCGCGGTGGAATAGGACCGGTTAGAATTCGATAGGAGTAACAATGTCGTTTAAATCGATTCTCAAGCCTGAGGGTTCGGTAGTTGCGGGAATCGCTACAATTGGCTCTGTGTATGCCGTGTACCAATTGAACTGTGGTCCGGTTGCACAGGCTCGCGCAACTGATGCGAATCATCCCGTATTAGAATCCTCGCGTCGTAAGGCAGGCTATACCGCATTCGTATTGGTAGCAGCGCTCACGCTGATTACCAAGGATGCGAACGTGGGTATTCTCGGCGGAAGTGCCATCATCGCAATGGAGTTGTCTTACCGCACCGGCATCATGTCAGAGCCGATGTCCGGAAAGATGATGAACCCCAACCCAGCAACCGCATACGAGCCTGCTGAGAACGTAATCCCATTCAACTACCAGGGTGAAACGGGCTGAATTTCAGTGCCTATCAATGGACCTGCTCTAGCTGCCGTTGGTGCCGGAACACTATTCGTGTGGGCCGGTATCAAAGGCGTGTCTGTACTAGAAGTAGTATCCGATTTGATTAGAGGCAACCCTCCTACACAAACGGAATCCTATTCACTAGTCGCATCTAAGACAGTTAGTAAAGCGGAAGAGGGTGGTACATTCGGTGGGCGATACGACCTAGGTGCAGTGAAATCACATGTGGAGACTGCCGCATATGAAATCGGACCAATGTTCAACATTACTCGAATCATCGGCAAGGTTGCCGGTGTTTTCGATCACCCTAGAGGACTCGCTCTCGATTTAATGACAACTGATCAAGCTAAAGGAGATGCATTAGCAGCGTTCGCAATTAGCAACGCTAGTCGACTGAAAATCACATATGTGATTTGGTATCGTCGCATATGGAGTGTCGCCAGAGCATCAGAAGGATGGCGATCATACGTCGGCGTAAGTCCACATACCGATCACGTCCACATCAGCTTTAGGTCGGCATGATGTTCAAATGGATTTACAACTCGCACACGGGTGCAGTCAACCAAATACCTACACCACAAGCCGTTCTATTAACTAAATCCGGTTTAGGATGGCATGGCCCATTTGATACTAAGCAACAGGCACTCGATTTCTACGAACGAGGTAAGGCAGCTAACCCCGGATGGAAAACACCGACTGGAATACCCGGTCAAGTAGAAAACATCATCGAACCAATCAATCCCGCTAACATCCTTGGAGACATTGATGTCAAAGCATGGCTGATCCGAATCGGTGAAATTCTACTAGGGATTGTTCTGATTGGAGTTGGCGTAGCCAAACTTTCGGGTGTGCAAAACGTCGTTGCTAAAGCCGTGAAGGTGGCCCTATGACCGACATCGATTTGAACACCCCCGTTCCTGTCCGATTGATTGACTGGAGTGAAATCAAGAATTGGGCGGAACGATGGGCAAAGCCAAAGGTAGTTACAAAAACCACCGTACGAACGTACATTGTGAACCCTGCAAACGCGGACTTTGAAAGGGTTCAGATTTCCGAATATGAGCCCAAGAAAATGCGAACGGTCATTAACGTTGTCGATGATGACGTTACCTTGACACTAGAGGTACCTACAACGTCCCCCGATACCACAACTGCTAGCCTCGCACCACAGGGTCTCTACATGCCCGCTAGAACCGAAGATTACGTGTTCTATGGGCCTGACGCTATGTGGCTCAACTCGCTGACCGCAGTAACTCGCGTAACGGTAGTAAAGGAATACTGCTGATGGCGAAAGTACCATTGCGAGCATCGGTCCCTATCATGTTAGATGGCTTGGGCAATGGTACGGGTAAAGTCGGTCCGCTATCCGCCCGTGAGACATGGTATCCCGATAACGTGCACATCAGCGTCAGTACAAGCGTACTGGAATCACGATGCTCCATATTTGTCGGTAGAGATACAACGCAACCCAGCTTCCGTGATGAATCAATATTAGGGTCATCAGGAGATAGCTCCGGCGCCGTATCCGCTGATGAGCTAGTTGTAGGCGATTACGTATGGGCAGTATGGACCGGTGGCGATGCCAACGCACAGGCAGTATTAACCGTAACGGGGATCAAGAATGTCTGAACTAATTCTGCCTCAATGGTTTAGAGAGTGGCTTGAATCTCAATCTCCACAAAGGACAGGACTAGGTAGTACATTCAAACGAATCACTACTACGCTCATCATTCCAACAGGCGCTAATCCCAACGTTGGACCGGTCATCGTCCTAGACGGAACCACGGGAATTATCACCATCATCGGTGCCGGTGGCGGAATTATCGAACTAGATCCAACCGGTACAACGCCAGTAATTCGATTCCCTTCCGACAACGGCAACACGGCTGCCTTTATCAATCAACCGGCTACAAACCCAGCACACGCAACATTGGGAATGAATAGCGGTCAATACCTATCAGGTATCGACTCCATTGCACGAACTATCCGCACATTTCTTAATAGCCAATTTGGCGTAGGCGTATTCGAAACTATCAACGCGAACACTCAGGCTCGCGCCGGTGGTTACTTTGAAACCCGAGATTCACACGCGCAAATGGGCTTTCATAACGTCGCCAATGCTATACATCATTGGATCAAAATTCGACCTACAGAAGGGTCTACTTTATACGACGATATTAAACTCGGTGGAGTTGTAGGACGATATCGACGCGACGTCGCAACTACGATAGCCAACAATGCAATGATTCCTTGGACTGTAGAAGACTTTGACGACATGAGTCTACATAGTACAGTCACCAACCCTTCAAGAATCACTGCTAACCGTGCAGGACGAATTCGTGTTAGCGGAATTGCCAGACATCAACCTATCTCAGCCGGTGCACCGTGTTCAACTAGCGTGTTCGTAAATGGTGTATTGGTAGCCGCGTCAACGCATTCAATTCCAGCCAATACCTCTCCCAGCGTTGGAGCCGGAATAGCCATTGGCCCTACCACAGTCCCTCTAGCGATTAACGACTTCATTGAAATTAGCGTCGGAAATAACCAAGCCGCGGCAGTCAACTGTAATGGCTCATCTGTCGAAGTTGAATGGGTAGGAGTTTAAATCATGCCGACCATCCTTCAGAATTCCTACATTGGACAGACCATTCACTACTATGCCAATTTAGAAGACCAATGCCATTCGGCAGTAATCGCCGAAAACTACATGGCAGACGATCAGACTGGAATTCCAGTAACGGCAGACATCATTCAGCTAGACACCGTTGATGACCTCGGATTAATCGTGCCCACTCGACACAACGCTGTTGACTACGATGACACTATTACCATAGAGGGCACATGGCACATTCCGTGTCCGCGTCAAATGAGTTGAGGTAACTGTTCATGTTAGATAGACCAGACTTCACATTAAACAGATCCAATCCCAATCCAGGCTTAATCACTGATGCTAAATGGTGGCTTTGGCTGCGATTAAAGGAATTGGAACCATCTACATTGCTCGGTGGAATCTATGCCAACAAATCAGGATTCCATAACACGGGTAACGCCAATGAAACTACCTGGCCCGGTAACTATTCCATTCGTGACACACCGAATAGACGTGGTCCATGGTGGAGAACCAAATCTAGTGCACTTGACTGGACATTCCCTGATGCACAACGTGGCGACTACTCCACAATAAACAAGTACACGTCTCGACTAATGACGAGTGCACGCAATAACGCTGATCCGCGACTCGACTTAATTCTGTACGAATTCTTTGGGCAGGACGATACAGATCGTATTGTCGAGGGTTGGAATGAATATCGGGATGAGGCTGCGACAAGTGACACATCTCATCTCTGGCATATTCATAAGTCATTCCTTCGCGATAGATGCGGAGACTTCTGGTCTATGTGGGCATTGCTTACTGTCCTGATGGGATGGACGGTTGCTCAGTGGGAAGCCACACTACCTACCCCCCCGATTGTCCGTCCACCCACACCTACAGGCGATTGGAGCATTGCCTTAATGGCTGCATTACCAACCCTCCGACATGGCGCAACAGGAGATAGTGTGCGTCGACTGCAAGGGCTGTTACTGTCGCACAATTGGCATCTTGGACTGTCCTTTATGGATGGTGACTTTGGACCCACAACCGAGAACGCCGTGAAGAGATTCCAGATTAACTACAGTCTCGGTGCGGATGGAATCGTAGGACAGAAAACATGGACAACACTTCTAACGAGATAACAGAGGAAATTCCGGTGATTGGTCCAATCACGATTTCACAAAAGACCGTGCGTCGATTAATCATGTGGCAATCAATGCTGTCGGGATTGCAAATGGTTGCTGCTGCATCGGTGATGTCTGAAGTAGTCGGCGTCAAATGGTCAGCAATGTTCATTGTCATAGTCGCGGCCGGACAACAGGGTATCAACTCATACATCAGTAAATCCGTTGGTGAGGCAGTGTCCCATGTGGACTTAGTTGTTAATCGAGCGGAACGGATAACGAAGGAAGCTCATCACACGATGGTGGCCGTAGCTGCATCGTTGCCACCGGATAGCTCGGCTGCAAGCATCATTGCTGAGCAATCCACATTGGAGGATCACTAATGCCTTACGATTGCCGTAAAGGTGAAGGCGACGCGTACGAAGTTTTCAATACTGAAACCGGTGATGTGAAAGCCACACACGAGCCACCCGATGCCAAAGAGAAAGCCGAGCGACAAGTCAAATTGCTGATCGAAATCGAGAACGATCCGGAATGGGGCGACAATGAGTAGCGGTTTGACGGATGCTGCTAAGGCTGAAATCAAGGAAGCCATCGCAATCATTCGCGAGGATCGATTCGAAACGTACGTGAGATCGCGTACACCAAAGCCTGTCGATCCGCTAAAGAATGACGAAATTCTAACGGATGACAAAAAGGTAGAGGAAGGGAAGGTAATTCCTCCTCCAGCTAAGGAAGGAGACAAAAATGATCCTCCAGAAGGTCGCAAGTCGGCTTATTGGGGTGAAATATTTGAATAGGTGTAAAACGGTCGTTATCAATTCGTGACCTGCAAATGCTTGAAAATGGGTTAGAATGGTCGCAGTCCAGTTAAACGGCTCGCGAAGGGTGATCCAGACGAGTCGACTAACTCGGGACATGTGTACTGTTCTCAATTCCATAGAGGAAAGGTGCCTACCATGGGCCGCAAGATCGCATTTGTCCCTACTGCCGCTCCCGGAGTGCCCGCGCTGGTGAACATCGATGACATTCCGCAGAATGTCAAAGATGAGGTAGAGGAAATCTACGCCGCATTGAAAGCGAATCCCAATGGCCGTATGCGGGCGGAATTCGACAATACCGCTGAACTTCGGGTGTACGTTGCTCAAGTAACCTCATACTGTGAACAGCGTCCGGCCGGTGCAATCCGATTCCGCAAGAGTCCTATCAAGAAGCTACCAGATCACATCATGGAATTCCGCATCACAGACCTCAAGACTCCGAACGAGGAAATCACGGAAGACATCCGCACGGCAACGGCTGCTGTGAACGCTCCCGCACCTACAGTTGCCAAAAAGGCTACCAGTGCCAAGAAGTAAAGACCGGCCATGACTTTTGACTTGCGAGACACACCCCTGCGTCGGTGTGTCTCGCAATGTCTTGAAGCTAAAGGAGTGACGATGAAAATTCGGATTCATGCTTTCGCCAAGTGTGGCGCAAGTGTGCTTCATAAGAACGAGCGTGTGTCGTGTGGCAAGACTCCGGCACAACATGGCGTTGAATTCAGCCGTGGATGTTCAGAGTCACATCCGTTTGTTCTGACTATGGTGAAGGGCTAGCCTCTAAATGCCCCGTCATAACGGTTCAGGAGGACTTGCTCACACATGTCGACAGAAGGGCTACGGTCGTCGTGGAAACGGCGTAGGCACGTACTCACGGCGTAAAAAGTCACGCAATGCTGAGCTGTATGACCGTCCGTATCTCTCGGGCAAGTACACGCGTGATTTGTTGGCCGGACCGTCGCGAGAGGATGCTAAAGGGCATCGTAGGAAGGGGCGGTAATGGCTTACAAGGGAGTTAGGCGTAAGAACGCAGGACGATCGATCACCTACAAAGGAACCCGAGTTGAGGGTAAAGGTGGCCGTCACGCACCTAAGAAGGGTGATGGAGTGTTAATGAAGATAATCAAGGTGCTCTCGTCGAGCAAGCGAGCGTAGTCAAGTGAAACGACTGTTGGCAATCACTGCAATTGTCCTTGCCATTTTGACGGGATGCTATGACGGCAAGGAACCGTATCCGAGACCTTCACCTCACCCTGGTCCTCCGATAACTGCACTACGATAACGCCATTGAACACAAAAGCGGACTTCGCAAAGCACTTCCTCATTCCAGATGAACGATACCTCAATTTAGGCAATTGCCCAAATAGAAAGGTTTTAAGCCATGATACTTGATAATTACGCACTTCAGAAAATTTATAATTCTATGAAAATGAATCATAGTTGTGCTGGTGTGGATGAATTCAGAGATATGATTTCAGCGCATTTGAATTTGACTATTGAGGAAATTGCCGATCGTATCGTGGAGAATAATCCGACAAGGAAAATTCAAGCAATCAAGGATTTGCGAACTGAAATGAGTATAGGATTAAAAGATGCCAAGATTTACATCGAAAATGCTTTGTATCGTTATCACGTACGTCTAGCTTTGGAACATAAAAAGATTATAGCTGAACGTGATAACGGTCATACAACTCTTCAACATCTTGCGACAAAAGTAAATCCCGGAGAATATATCGTCATCTATTCTACTACTTATCAAGAATCAGAACGATTGGAACCTCAATCACCATTTTTTCATTCGATGAAGAGATCTTTGGATAATCTATAATGAATGCAGCTCATTTATTAGCCACGATTATTCTCTTGATTTTATTGTGGATATTTATAAGAGGGCCCAATTGAATGACCTCCAACGCGGGTCGCATTGACGAGCGAAGCGAGTCAATGAGGCCCGCGTGGAGGACCCCC